>ERZ838399.3229-NODE-3229-length-10679-cov-8.182700_pt1 | contig 10679 bp, 9 predicted proteins | sample MGYA00519683_ERZ838399 | MGnify/ENA primary metagenome ERZ838399 (study PRJEB31850, sample SAMEA3708833) | human gut metagenome | biome: human gut; feature: human-associated habitat; material: faeces | place: China | collected 2014 ...
GTACGGTGGGTGGTGTGGAAGGGGCAAGTGGGGAATCTCACTTCCCCTATCCGATACCGCTGGAAGTGCCGCCTGCCTGGCGTTACTTCTTCGGCGGGTTGCGGCGGCGCAGATGCTGACGCAGACTCATTAGACGGGCGCGGCGGCGTGCACGGATGCCGCGGGTGCGCACTTCGCTCTCATCGTCTTCGGTTTCAAACGGCTGATCGGCACTCACGTGCATGCGCATCGGGATATTGGCCTTTCCGCCGTCGGGCGCCTTCGCACCGAAGAGCGGCACACCGCCCGAGGAGAAGGTGTCGTAGTCCGCGAGGGCTTTCTCCACAAGCTTACTCAGACCGATCAGGGCGATGACGTTCGGAATCACCATCAGACCGTTAAAGAGGTCGGCGAGTTCCCAGACGAGCGTGACGTGCAGGAACGAGCCGAGCATCAGGAAGCAGAGCACCATGACGCGGTAGGCGGAAACCCAGCGCAGTCCGAGCAGATACTTCACGTTCTGTTCGGCAAAGAAGTACCAGCCGATGATGGTGGTAAAGGCGAAAAAGAGCAGGCAGACCGCCACAAAGCCGTTACCGATCGGGCCGAGCCCGAGCGTGAAGGCGCGCTGCGTGAGTGCCGAGCCCGTGAGCGTGCCGTCAAGCGCACCCGTGGAGAGAATCACAAATGCGGTCATGTTGACGATCACGAACGTGTCAAAGAAAAGCCCCACCACGGCGAAGAGACCCTGCTGCACAGGGTGCTTGACTTTCGCCACGGCATGCGCATGCGGGGTCGACCCCATACCGGCCTCGTTGGAGAAAAGACCGCGGGCTACACCGTAGCGGATCGCTTCACGGATGCCGGCACCGATCACACCGCCGGTGGCGGCAGCCGGATCGAAGGCACCGACGAAAATCATTTCAAACACTTTGAAGATTTCGGTGAAGTGACCGAGGATGATGGTGAGCGAACCGATAATGTACACAAGCGCCATTGCGGGGATCATCTTTTCGGCAAAGCTGGCGATACGCTTGATGCCGCCGATGAAGATGAAACCGGCCAGTGCGATGATCACAATACCGGTGAGCCAGGTCGGGATGTCGAAAGCCGTGTTGAACGCATCGGCGATCGAGTTGGCCTGCACCATATTGCCCACGAAACCAAGGGCGATGATGATGGTGACGGAGAAGAAGGAGGCGAGCGCCTTGCTGCCGAGACCTTCGCTGATGTAGAAGGCCGGACCGCCGGTGATGTGACCCTTGGCGTCACGGGAGCGGTAGAGCTGAGCGAGAACCGCTTCAGCAAAGATGGTGGCCATGCCGAAGAAAGCGGCAATCCACATCCAGAAAATGGCACCCGGACCGCCCATTGCCAGTGCGGTTGCCACACCGGCGAGGTTACCTGTGCCTACCTGAGCGGAGATGGCCGTGGCGAGGGCCTGAAACGAGGACATACCGTCCTTGCCGGCTGACTTGCCGAAAATCGAAAAGTCGCCAAAAACCTGGCGAAACGCCTGACCAAGTCGCTTAACCTGGACAAAGCGCAGCTTCAGCGTGAAGTAGATACCCGTCCCCACGAGCAGGGGAATCAGGCAGTACACGCCCCAGAGCATACTGTTGATGCTTTGAACAATAACAGTGATTTGATCCACGAGGGGTTCTCCAAATAGTTCTTCAAATCCTTGAAAAAGGACACACACCACAAGAGCCGAAACCTTTCCGGCGGACGGACTCGCGAAAAAACGGATGCCGGCCGCAGCACGGTGACAGAAGCCGTCAGAAGGGTTTCGCTGCTAGAACCACATGGAGCCATGGGTCTTGTGCAGTGGACAGCAGAGCGTACGGAAATCCGGAAAAAACGCCCGTACGTCAGCGCCATGGATAGTATAAATTTTCCGTTTTTATCAGGGCACGACACCCGCTGATACTTTGAGCAAACCTGACGCTCGTTTGTGGTCTGTCACCTGAAATAGAGAAATGTTACTAGAGGTTCAGACTTTTTTGACTGTCTTCGCGCGTGAGCACCCCGAGAAACACCTCGGGTGTGCCGCTCTCGATGCCGTGCCGTCTGAGTTTGCGTGCGGCCTTGAGCACAAGCCGGTCACGGCTCACCAGCCAGGCGGCACCGGCCGTGTGAGCAAGGTCGAGAAACTTCTGATCGTCGGGATCCCGGCAGAGCACCGGTGCGGTGGCAGGCTCTCCGGCAAAGGGCACACTCTGTGCATAAGCCCGCTCGAGAAGCGGCATGGCGGCGGCCACACTCCCGCAGAAAGCCTCGCGCGAGAGCACATCGGCAAGCTCAGTCATGGTTTGCGCCGTGCGCAGCACACGGACCCGGCCTGCGGCAATCAGCGGCAGCAGTGCGCTGCTGCGCGGATCGTTCCAGTAGTAGAGATCGAGGAGCACATTGGTGTCGAGCACAACAGGGAGTCCGGTATGAGCGTTCTGAGCGCAGACAGCCGCCTCTTCAAGACGGGCAATGGCACCGGTAACGGCGTCGGAAAGAGACATGGGAAGAAATGTTAGTGTGTACTTACTTTCAACAAAAGAGGTCCGGCAGTAGCGGCCGGACCTCTCTGGGAATGGGTGGCTCTGGTTCTCAGGGAAGGAACGCCGCCACAGCTTCACGCTCGTCGAGCAGCTCGCGGCAGGTTCTGGCGAGACGCTCCTGCTGAGCTTCGGTCATCGCGAGATCGCGCACGATTTCGTAGTTGCCGCTGCCGTCAGTGAGGCAGGGGAAACCGAAGACAAGCCCTTCGGGAATACCGTAGCTGCCGTCGCTCGGCACACCCATGGTGACCCATTCACCGTTCGAACCCAGTGCCCAGTCGCGCATGTGATCGATGGCGGCTGCGGCGGCACTGGCAGCCGAACTGGCACCGCGGGCGGCGATAATGGCCGAACCGCGCTTGGCGACCGTGGGAATGAACTCATTGCTGATCCACTCCTCGTTCACAAGCGAGAGCGCATTTTCGCCACGCACCGTGGCGCGGGTGAGATCCGGGTACATCGTCGGGGAGTGATTACCCCAGACAGCGACATGATGCACATCGGTGACATGGGCGCCGGTGCGCACAGCAAGCTGATTCATCGCACGGTTCTGGTCGAGACGCAGCATCGCCGTGAAGCATTTCGGGTCAAGTCCCGGGGCGTTGCGGGCGGCGATATAGGCATTGGTGTTGCAGGGGTTACCCACCACCAGCACTTTGACGTCGCGGCTCGCGGCCTCATCGAGCGCACGGCCCTGCGCCTGGAAAATCTGTGCATTGGCTTCGAGCAGATCACTGCGCTCCATGCCGGGGCCGCGCGGACGTGCACCGACGAGCAGCGCATAGTCTGCGTCGCGGAACGCCATGAGCGGATCCGCACTCGCCTGCATACCGGCGAGCAGCGGGAACGCACAGTCTTCAAGTTCCATCATCACCCCTTTGAGCGCACCCTGGCTCTGGGAGTTGTTTCTCTCAAGCAGCGAGAGGATGACAGGCTGATCGGGGCCGAGCATGGCGCCGGACGCGATACGGAACAAAAGGGAGTAACCGATCTGGCCGGCGGGCCCGGTCACAGCAACACGGACGGGAGTTTTCATTTTTGTGTCTCACTTTGTGTTTGCCCGACCTGCAGAGGCGCTCACCTTGCCGGCGTCACGGCGGCGGGCTGATGTATTTTCAATGCCGGAAAAGAGGTTCAGGCCGATCCGCACGTTCTGCGTTGTGCGCAAGGTGACAGGGCTGGTGCTGTGCGGGCAGCCGGGCTTGCTGCTTCCGTATTGATAATGCGTACAGAGTTTAGCAAAACGCGCCGACGGGTGGAAAATTTTGTGCATTTGTAAAAATCCCGACTACAAAACTCGGCTTTTTGAGTAAACTATCTGCAAATTTCCAGAATCATCGAAACGATTACGTTCCGAACCGCTGTTATTTCCTTTTTTAGAGGTGTTACATGTCCCCATTAGAAGTTGTCCGCGAGCGCTATACCACAAAACACTATGATCCGAGCAAGCCTCTGACGGACGAGGAATTCAACACACTGCTTGAAGTGCTGCGTCTGTCGCCGAGTTCGGTGAACTCCCAGCCCTGGCATTTCTTTGTGGCCCGCTCCGAAGAAGCCAAGAAGAAGCTTCTGCCCGGCGTGCTCGACTTCAATCAGAACCGTGTGATGGATGCCGACTTTGTGGTGGTGATGGCCGCCAAGGATGAATACACGGATGCGGATTTCGCCAGGGTGCTTGAAAAGGAAACCGCTGACGGGCGTTATCCCAATGCCGAAATGGCCGCGCAGCAGGATCAGGGCCGCCGCTACTTTGTCGGTCTGCACTCCGGGAGCCCTGAGGAACTCCACGCCTGGGCCTCGCGTCAGACCTATATTGCGCTCGGCTTTGTGCTTTACGCGGCTGCCAGCATGGGTATTGACTCCACCTGCCTTGAAGGGCTCGACTACGACAAGGTCGATGAGGCGCTCGGTCTCAAGGGCAAGGGTCTGCGCACGGCTGTGGCTGTGAGTTTCGGCCACCGTGCTCACAACGACGGCAACGCCACCCGTCCGAAGTCCCGTCTCGCCCTCTCTGATGTGGTGACGGTGCTCTAAGCGCTCCGGTGCTGTGCGCTGACACAAATCTGAACTCCCGGTTTTACGGAACCGGGAGTTTTTTTGTCACGAGAATCAGGAGTTTGATACGACTTCCGGATAAAATCTCACCGGCGGCAGACACCGGCTTTGCTAGACTGTCAGCACTCGAAAAAAATACCAATGGAGTCAAATATGCGCCTCTGGGCAAAACTGATCACTGTTATGAGCCTTGCTTCGGCCCTGGTGCCGGCACACTCGGCAATGACGGAAGAACAGGCACAGGCTGTGCTCAACGATGACAGCTATTTCCGCCGCTGGTCGCAGCCCGGTGCGATCACGAGCGTGGCGGAGGCTGAAAAGGTCAAAGAGCAGGGCGATCGCGAACTCGCCCGCATCGAAGAGGCGCTCGGTGACATGAAGAAGGTCTGCTACGGCAGGTTCTTCGTCAACAGCTGCATTGAGGATGCCCGCAAGCTCTCCTTTGTGCGCGACCGTGAAATCCGCAAGGTCCGTAATCAGGCCGATGCGATCATCCGTGCCGACAAAACGCGTGAGATTCAGGAACGCCGTGCCCGCTCGGCCGCAGAGGTCAAGGAGCCGCCGATGAAGCCGCGTGCCGCGGGCAGTGCAAAACCCGCCCCTGCGACGCCGGAGGCCAGAACGCCGCGTGAGGCCCGGGACGTGACGCCGCTTACCCCGAAAAAGCCCCGCGCAGCCAGTGAACCGATGGTGATTGACAACACGGCTGCCGAGCGCGTCAGGGAAAAGAACGCCGAGGCTGCAGAGAAACGTGCGCTTGAGGCGGACAATGTGGCAGCGTACGAAGCCAAGCAGCGCGAGGCGGCCGAACGTATGAAGGCCGCCCGTGAAAAGGCCGAAGAGCGCCGCAAAGAACGCGAGGCGCAGCAGGAGAGTTTCGAGAAATCCCGCCTTGAGCGTGAGCAGGCGCAAAAACGCTATCAGGAGCAGCAGAACCAGAACCGCTCCTCGCTCTCGAAATACTTCTGACATCTCTTTATTCCTGCCAAAGGCCGCCGTCTGTGCGGCCTTTGCTGTCTGATTCTCTGACGTGATCCTGTGAAGAGCCTTCACGCGTGCGGTTCGCGGTCCTATAATTCTCTGATACTCTGAAAACACGATTTCACAAAGAGCACTTCCCGATGACATCTCCCGCAACCTGGCTCGATCCCGGACTGGACTTTCCCGACCGTATGGCGTCGCTGTACGCAAAAGACGGCCTGATGGCAAAGAAAATCAAAGGTTTTCACCCTCGTGAAGGGCAGAAGGCTTTTGCGGTGGAGGTCTCAAAGCTCATCGGTGAGAAGAGCACACTCATTGCCGAGGCCGGCACGGGGACCGGGAAAACCTTTGCCTATCTGGTCCCTGCCATTGCCGCGGGCTGCAAAACCATTGTCTCGACCGCAGGAAAATCCCTGCAGGATCAGCTCTCGACAAAAGACCTTCCGGCAATCCGTTCACTGCTCGGTATCGGGGTCAAAACGAGTGTGCTCAAGGGGCGCGCGAACTACATCTGTCACTACCGGCTTGAGCTTGCCAACAGTGAAAGCTTTCTGCCAGAGCAGGATTCCGGGGCCAAGCTGCGTATGATCAGCCGTTTTGCCGCCGTGAGCGAGACCGGTGACAAGGGTGAGCTGAGCGCAGTGCCCGAGGATGATCCGCTCTGGCCGATGGTGACAAGCACCCGCGAGAACTGCCTCGGGCGCGATCGCTGCCCGCACTGGGATGAGTGCTTTGTCAGAAAGGCACGCGAGCGTGCACTCGAGAGCGATGTGATCGTGGTGAACCACCATCTGTATCTGAGCTCGCTTGCGCTCAGAAACCAGAGCAACAACATGATCGACGGTCTGCTCCCCGATGCGGCGCTCACCGTGATTGATGAGGCGCACCAGCTCCCGGGTATTGCGTCGGACTTTTTCGGCCGTGGTTTTTCCACCAGAGAGCTTGAAAAGATGGCTGACGAAGGGGCGGTGCTGAGTGCACGGGCCACGGTGGGCGATCAGCAGAACTGGATGGCGCTCAGAAGCAGCATGCAGCAGGCGCTGCGTATGCTGATCAGAGCGGTGAACGAGAGCGGCCTCGGTGAAGGGGAGAAGCTCGCCTTTGACAAGATTGAAAAGCCCGAGACGCTCATCGAGCCGTTTGATGCGCTCAGTGAGGTCTGCTACCGGTACGCAGAGGTTTTCAAAGCCAATGCAGGCCGTGATGATGAGCTCGATACGCTGAGCGAATGGTTTGCCGGGCTGCAGTTTGAAGTGAATTCCTGGCGGGCTATTGTCCGCGGAGAGCCGCTTGATGTGCCGGGGCTTGAACCCGCCGTACCCGGTACGGATACTGAGGGCGAGGGTGAGACGCAGGCAGCTGCTCAAGAGGGCCCCCGGGCGGCGTCTTCCGCGGCATCGCGCCGTGCCTCGAGTGTGCTCTGGATTGAGGCCGGCAAGCAGTATGCGCGCTTTAACAACACGCCGCTCAATTTCTCAGCGGACTTTCGCAAAATGCGCGAGGAGATGGGCGGCGCCTGGGTGTTTACCTCGGCAACGCTCTCAAACTCCGGCAACTTCACCCACTTCAAGAGCGAGCTCGGAATCGGGGAGGCTGTGGAGCGCTCCTGGGAGAGTCCGTTCAACTACTGGGAGCAGGGCTGTCTTTATATTCCGAAGATTCCCGCCCCGGCGAACAACACCGCGGTGCACACCGAAAATGTGATCGATGCCGTCTGGCCGCTCATCGTGGCGGCCCGGGGCCGCACATTTGTGCTCTGCACCTCGCTCGCGGCCGTTGACATTGCCGCGCAGCGTCTTGAGGAGCGGCTCAGTGCCAACGGTCTCGACTATAAACTGCTCGTTCAGGGCAGTGCCCCGAAGGGCGCGCTCGTGAGGGCTTTCCGTGAGCACGGGCATGCGGTGCTCGTGGGCAGTATGGGGTTCTGGGAGGGCGTTGACGTGCAGGGGGATGCTCTCTCGCTCGTCGTGATCGACAAGCTGCCGTTCTCTCCGCCTGACGATCCGGTGACCGAAGCCCGCTGCCGGCAGATCCGGGAGGCGGGCGGTCATCCGTTTGCGGCCTACACCCTGCCTGAGGCGATTATTGCGCTCAAGCAGGGGGTGGGACGGCTTATCCGGAGTGAGACCGACCGCGGTATGGTGGTGCTCTGCGACACCCGTGTGGTCGACAAGCCCTACGGCTCGATTGTGCTGAAAAATCTGCCCGACTTCTATCGCACCCGCCGTGAGGAAAAGGCGCTGCAGTTCTTCCTTGCGCCGGAAAAATTCAAAGAGGGGCTTTACCGGCAGTAAAGGTCAGAAGGGTGAGAAAAACGAAGTTTTTTATCTGTCCGTAACAGCATAACTCTGACATTTGTCACTTACTGTGTTTCACTATCCATAATACTAAGCAACAGGTGACAGATTTCATTCCGGCGGTGTTTTGTGGAATGGTTTTCTTGACTCTGGCAGGCGTTTTTCCCGCCGCTTCCGTCTCTAGTGGAAAGTGCTCAGAAAAGTTGTGAGAACCCGAAGCGATGGTGAGTTTTCGCTTCTGCACTGCACCGAGATATTGACGCGGCCGTGCAACTTCCCTAGGATTGAATGTACACCGTTGAAGCGGAAGTAACGGCGAACGAAGACTTCTGAGAGAGCCCGAGTAAGGTGAGAGTCGGGTAAGACACTGGTCGTCAAATGGGCCGCTGAGGGCGCAGTCAAAAGCAGGGAACTGCCTAGTATTCTGCGACGCGCGAACCTGCGTATTGTGGTTCAGGGTATGATGGTACCCGGAAAAAAAGCGCATGGACCTCCGGTCCGTGAAGGTAAGGTGGCACCGCGGGTGGACTCTTTCACTCGTCCTTACATCAGGCAGCAGCGCTGCCGGGATGTTTGCCGCCTGCGCAATAGAGCTCCCCGGTCACAGTGCTGCCGGCGGAGTTTTTTTATTGCGGAAAAGAAGTCTATGCAGCTTAATCTTTCTCTGGATGATGTCAGACGTACCGGCCGCGAGCAGAATGCGCGGCTTGTTCCTGTGGCGGGCGAAATGCTCTCCGATCTGCTCACGCCGATCGATATTGTGCGTATTCTGCGCCTGGTCTCGGAGCATGTGTTTCTCTTTGAGAGCGTGGAGGACAAGGAGCACTGGGGCCGCTACAGCTTTCTGGGTTTTCGCCCCCGGCTCTGCGTGACCGCCCGTGCGGGCGAGCTCTATCTCAATGGTGAAAAGGCGACGGGGGAACACAATCCGAACACCTATCTCCGTAAACTGCTCTCGGAGCACAAGAGCGCCCGTGTGCCGGGACTGCCTTCCTTCACGGGCGGCTTTGTGGGGTATTTTGCCTTTGACTACCTTGGCTACAGTGAGCCGACGATCCGGTTTCCGCAGGAGGATGCGGAAGGTTTTCAGGATCTCGACCTGATGATGTTTGACCGGCTGATCGCCTTTGATCATCTGCGCCAGAAAATCCTTCTGATTGCCAATGTCGATACGGACGATGTCGAGCAGAGTTATGCGCAGGCTGAGCGTGACATCCTTGAGATGCGCAATCTGCTGCGCCGGCAGGACCGCTTCACGCCGCCGGCGGGAAGACTGCTCGGACCGATCGAGCCGCTTTTTGAAAAAACGCGCTTCTGTGAAATGGTCGAACGCGCCAAGCGGAGCATCTTCGAAGGGGATATCTTCCAGATTGTGCTCTCCAACCGTTTCTCGGCACCCTATGAAGGCAGTCTGTTCAACACCTACCGGCTTCTGAGAACCATCAACCCGTCTCCGTACCTCTTTTATCTCTCCGGCACGGATGTGGAGGTTGCCGGTGCCTCGCCCGAGACACTGGTAAAACTCGAAGACGGTGTGTTGCACACGTTCCCGCTCGCGGGCACCCGCCCCCGCGGGAAGACGCCCGAAGAGGACCGCCGGCTTGAGGCGGAACTGCTCAGCGACGAGAAAGAGCTTGCCGAACACAACATGCTGGTGGATCTCGGCCGCAATGACCTCGGAAAGATCAGTCGCTTCAGCAGTGTGAAGGTGGAGAAACTCCGTGTGATCGAGCGCTTCTCGCACGTGATGCATATCGGCTCGACCGTGCGCGGGGAAATCCGCGAGGACTGCGATGCGCTCGATGCCATCAATGCCGTGCTGCCGGCGGGAACCCTCTCCGGGGCGCCCAAAATCCGTGCCTGTCAGCTCATCAGCGAACTCGAAGGCAATAAACGCGGCATCTACGGGGGCGCAATCGGCTACATCGGGTTTGACGGCAATATGGACACATGCATTGCAATCCGCATCGCCTACCGCAAGAACGGTCGCGTTTATGTGCGCAGCGGTGCCGGTATTGTGGCGGATTCGGTGCCCGAAAATGAATATACGGAATGCGTCAACAAGGCAAAAGCCGTGGTGCGCGCCCTCGAGCAGGCTCAGGAGGAGGATTTATGATTTTGCTCATCGACAGCTATGACAGCTTTGTCTACAACCTCTATCAGTATCTGGGCGAGATTGAGCCTGATATCCGCGTAATCCGCAACGATGAGATGAGTGTGGAAGAGATCCGCGCCCTTAATCCGGAGGCGATTGTGCTCTCTCCGGGGCCCGGACGGCCCGAGGATGCCGGGGTGATTATTGACGTGGTGAAAACGCTCGGCGCTGAGATTCCGGTGTTCGGTGTCTGCCTGGGACATCAGGCAATCTGCAGTGCGTTCGGCTCCACGGTCACCTACGCTTCAACGCTCATGCACGGTAAATCGAGCCGCGTGAACTACGACAGAGAGAGTGTGATTTTCAGCCGTCTGCCGCCCGGTGAGGGCGAGGTGGCGCGCTACCACTCGCTTGCGGCCGATCCCGCCACCATCCCTGAGGTGCTCAAGGTCACGGCAGTGACTGCTGACGGTGAAGTGATGGCAGTCGAACACCGACATCTGCCGGTTTTCGGGGTGCAGTTTCACCCGGAATCGATTCTCACGAAGGACGGCAAACTGATGCTCAAGGCATTTCTTGAGTTTGCCAGGTCCCGCCGGGCCGCCTGAGCGGTCAGTGCCGAAGCAATAATAAAGACCTCTCTGCCGTTTTGGCAGCGGGGTCTTTTTTTGTGTGCTCGGCATGAGCATGTGTTAACGGGTGAAAGTCCCGAGAGGAGCC
>ERZ838399.3233-NODE-3233-length-10678-cov-16.594653_pt1 | contig 10678 bp, 9 predicted proteins | sample MGYA00519683_ERZ838399 | MGnify/ENA primary metagenome ERZ838399 (study PRJEB31850, sample SAMEA3708833) | human gut metagenome | biome: human gut; feature: human-associated habitat; material: faeces | place: China | collected 2014 ...
AAGTGGGATATATTAAATTACATAAAAATGAGGTGTGTAAATTTGCAAGGTACAATTATACGGAGGATCTATATATATGATATCAATTTTCCCTTCATGCGTATAAGCCAAAGTAGCAAGAGTTTCTAAGTTATCACCTTCAATCAGAATATGGTTAGGCGCATCTTTGTCTTCACTAATTATGGCACGTTCTGGAACTTCTGTCAGAATAGGCAATTCATCACGAAGACGTTCCTCAATATCTTCCGGTTTATCTTCCCATACCAAACCATAACTTTTATTCTCACGGAGTAGCCCCAATAAGGCACTACGTTCATTGTCTGTCAGACCTTCAATTGTGCTGATTCGTTTTATAAGATTGGCTCTATCTTTACTGTTCATAACATTACTTGGCTTTACGATTTTTGAATTCTTACTAACTGAACATCATCACGGGTAGAGTTCAGCAATTCTTTTATATCTACTTCTAAAACACGTGCTATTTCTAACAGAGTTTCCAGCCCGGGCTGTGATGTGTTAGTACACCATTTGGATACAGTAGCAGGATCCTTTCCCAACTGTTGAGCTAACCATTTGTTAGTCCGCTGTTTCTCTACAAGCACAACCTTTATCCGATTTATATTTTTCTCTTTTTCCATAAGGATATTTGCTTATAGCTACAAAGATAATAAACTGTTTAAAGTTTTAAAGTTTAAACTGTGATTATTTACAATAGAAATTGCGAATTACATCAATATTATTTATAATCAGAACATATAATACAATTGTTTTCTGTAATTTTGTAGGTAACTATAAAAAATGATATATGGAAGAACAGGTGATAAATAAAGAAATGGAAAACAATAAAGGAACAGAGACTAATATATCTGAAGAGACAAAAGATATTAGTCAGAATGTTTTGTTGCCAAAACTTTTAGATAAAAACGATGCGGCATATAAATCTGTAGAAGAATTAAATAAAGTTATTACTCTTGCTATGAAAGAAAAAAGAGTAAGGAATATTGCACTTACTGGTCCTTATGGTTCTGGTAAAAGTTCTATATTACAAACGTTTATCAGAGATTATAAAAAAGAAAAGAAGGAGTCATTTTGGGGAAGAATTATAGGGAAAAAGAAATACAAAATTCTTAATATTTCATTAGCTACATTACAATCAGAAGACAGTAATCAACATAATTTATTAAGTCAAAATAAAATAGATAATACTACAGAATATGAAAATATAAAAGATGAATTTAGCAAAAGAATAGAATACAGTATTCTTCAACAAATAATATATAAAGAAAAGAAACAAAAAATTCCTAACTCAAGACTTTCAAAGATCATATATACACCGGCATATAAATTATATTTAAAATCCTTTGCACTAATACTATTAATCATTGCTGTTATTATAGCTTTTAAACCCCAATTTCTAAAAATAGAAAGCATATATAATGCTCTAAATTTTGGAAAATGGAATCTATTGGCTGACGGTATTAGTATTTCATACATATTTGTTTTTTTGCTGTTTTATTTGAAAAAAATTATTTCATCATGTATTAATTTAAGACCTAACAAATTAAACATAAACGGAAATTCCATTGAATTAACTCCTAATACATCTATTTTCAATAAGCATTTTGATGAAATACTTTATTTTTTTCAAGCAAATCCATATAACATTGTCATAATAGAAGACTTAGACAGATTCAAGAATCCTGATTTATTTCTAAAGTTGCGTGAAGTAAATTTTCTGCTTAATGAATCTAATGCTATAAAACAGCACATTGTTTTTGTGTATGCTGTTAAGGATGATGTTTTTATCAATGAGGATAGAACAAAATTCTTTGATTATATTATTACTGTTATTCCAGTAGTAAATCCTTACAATTCAAAAGTACTACTAAAAAAAGCTTTAGAAGAAAGAGGATACAATTGTGATGATGAAAAAATAAAAGATAATGATTTATCTGAAATCGCATTTTTCATCCAAGACATGCGTATCCTTAATAATATTGCAAATGAATATAAACAATATAGAGAAAATCTCTGTTCTGAAAGCGACAGATTAGATCATACAAAGCTATTGGCCATGATTGTTTACAAAAATTATGAGCCTAATGATTTTGCCCTTCTACATAAATGTCAAGGAGCAGTGTATAAGTGTATTACTTCGAGAAGCATTTTCACCAAAGAGGCATTAAAGGAGATAGAAAATAAAGAAAAAGCTTTAAATGAATTAAAAAAAGAATATGAAAATAATAAACATTTACAAGAACGTGAGTTAAGATATATTTTTCTTCGTAAAATAGAAGAAGTATGTGATGATTATATCACCAGAATAGCAGTAAAAGATGGCTGGCATACTATAGAAGAAATATCGGAAGATCCGAAACTATTTGAAGCTTTATCTCAAATTTCATATATATCCTATACAAATAATAGACGTAGTTCAAGAGAAGAATTTGATTATAAACAAATTGATGGCATTATGAATTTTTCTGAGAGAATGAATGCTTTAACAAAGAACTTTGAACTTGATGAATATAATTTAAGAAAAGAAAAACTTAATATAGAGCAACTTAGTATTTCTGATCTTATGTTTTTATATGATATAGAAGGAAGTCAGGAATACCAGGATTTAGGATTAAGCCCAATAATGAATGAATTTATTAAATTAGGGTATATTGATGAAGACTATTATGATTATATCTCATTCTATTACGATGGTATGACCCCTCCAGGGGATTATGAATTATTAAGAGCAATAAGACTTAAGAAGACATCAAAATATGATTACCCAATAAATAAAATAGAAAATTTTGTAAAGGTAATTACTCCACGAATGTTTAATGATAATGCTATTTTAAATAATAGCTTATTGGATTACATTGCAACAAAATCACCTTATAATAAGTATTTTGATTTATTTATGAATATAATCGAGAAAGAAGAAAACTCCCCTTTAGATTTCCTTTCACAATATTATCTACACGGTAAACAGCAAAAGATTGTATTTGAGCATTTTATTAAATGGAATAGAAACGACTCATGGGAAATGATATGCAAATGGAAAAATGAAGATGAAAGAAACAATCTTATAGAAGCATGGATAAAATATGCAGGTGAATTAGATGATGCTCAAAAAGAATGGTTATCCGACAAGTATAACTTTATCGTTGACAGATGCGACCGTATAGAATTAAAGCGTTGTAAGGAAATAGTATCTCAATGCTGTTTTAAAGAAATCAATTCTTACGAAAAGGAAATACTTGATAGCGTAATTGAAAATAATAGCTATGACATTAATTCAATAAACCTTATGATTATATTAGGACATCTGAAATACCCACATATAACAGTTGACCAAATAGATCTTACCAAGATTACAGATATTAAAAATGAAAAATTAACTTCTTACATCCAAAATAATATAACCAAAGCTTTCGGATGTTTTTCTAAAACAAGCAAAGAAGAAAGTCCGGAAAATATGTTATACTTATTGTTACATCCTGACTTGACTAACGAACAGAAAGAAGATTATCTTTCTGTTCAGATGAATATGATAAATGATGAAGATTTGACTCTTCTTGGTGAATTCAGCGATTTAGCATTTAAACTCAAAATAGTAAAACCTTCATGGAAAAATATTTCCGACTATTTGCCAAAATGTAAGGACAGGAGTATTTTGTTTGATTATATTAAACACTTTACAGAAGTTCTTAGGGGTGATTTTGTAACATCTGAACAGTCATACAGCAGAAAAGTATTTGAGACTATTTTTGCTTCAAACGATTTGGATATAGACTCATACTCTACATTATGCAATTGTTTTAAAGATGAATCTTTTGATGGTCATAAAGCATTATCTTCTCTTAAATCAGAAAGGTTAATACTACTAATTAATAACGGAAAAGTTCCGTTTACAGAAAAGAATACATCTATTTTGAAAAATAGTGACATATATTCAGAATACCTGATTTATCATAAAAATGATTTAATCGAAAACATAAGAAATATTGAAATAAGCAATCAAAATATACTAAAAGAGATTTTCCTGTCAGACAAGCTTACTTACAAAGAGAAAGAAATAATATTATTAAAGAAAATACCTGATAGCATGATTAAAAGTTATGCGGAAATATCAGATGCAATTATAGATGTAATATTAAACGCCAATATAAAAATGGAAGAAACCAGTTTTATTTTCCTAATTAAGAACTCCACAAGTGAAGAATATAAAGTTAGGTTAGCAAATAAAATGATAAAAGATTTAGACTATGACGAGAATGACATAGACGAAATTTTATCTTTATTGGGAGATAAATATGAAGATATAATTTTAAACGAAGATGGTGTAACTTTAGATAATACACTTTGGAATAAGGAGTTAGTAACAACTCTGAAAACTAAAGGGTATATATTAAACCCCAGAACTGCTGAAAATAAGAATATAAGAATCAAGAAAAAGTGATCACATTATCAATACTTTATAGATACCAGATATCTTGGCTGAAAAATGATAGTAAATTTTGTAAAAATACCGAGGCATTTTGATTAAAACGCCTCGGTATTTAAGCTTGAATGCCTATGTATTTTATCGTGAGCCATAGCAAGATGATATTATGTAAAAAAATATTGCAGTCAGCATTCGTTGTTCTTTATAATTCTTTTATAGAAATTGAGAGGCTAAAAGCTAGTACATAATTTAGTCCTTAAGACCTTTGCCCAATGTATTTATTAAAGGGTATGGCATACTGAATATACTTGACAATTTTTATTTTATGGTTTTATCTGAACTAATATTCCTCATCACCATTTCATGCCTCTCCTTTAACTCATTATACCTTTGATTTAAATCCATGTAAAGAAAATTTCCCAATATCCAAAATATACAAGTAATAACAATCAACATTATATAGAAAAATCTGTTATTGTTGGTACTACCTATATTATCTTTAGGCATCTTCTGTATGTCATTTTCGATTCCGCTAAGCCTTGCATTTATGGTATCTATCTTTTTATTGATTTGAATAATAGGGGTGAGTTTGGGCAATAACACATTATTAACCAGTTTGGTTTCCCTTTCAATTGCAAAATCAATAGTATTCTTACATCTTCTGCTAACTTCATCGGCATAGTTTTCTCTACTGTTTATGTGGGCATTTATAGTGTCGTTTACAGCATTTACAATCGTTTCCTTCAACAATGAATTTAATTCTTGATTGTTCTCTGATTGCTGGGGCTGTTGAATATGCAAATGCTGAATGTCTGTCCGTATGGCCTTTATTTCATCTTTAAGCTCATTGTATATGGATAGGAGAGCGGCTCCTTCAATTTCTTTCTTTATCATCTTCTTCTGATTCTAATATGTTCACGATTTTTCCTTTTTCTTTCATCATCATCCAACTGGTTACTGTTTCCTCCACCACCTCCTGAAGATATTACCGCATTAGGCTGAAGGAGTAAATCTGCAACAGCATTTATAATAGAATTGCCAGTAGGAGAGGTAATGTCATTTTCATATATTTCCTCATGTTCTGCTGGTGTGACTGTATCCTTTTCTTGCTCCTGGATTTTGTCTTGCTGGGTATTTCCTAAGCTGTCCGATATATCCAGATTATTTTCATATTTGATTAGCATATTAGCTATTTTAAAATAACTCAGACTACGGTCTATTCTGGAACCGCTGAATGTATATTCGCCACGTGAAAAGACTATACCACAAGATTTACCTTTGCTGTCTGTTCTTATAGTAAAATGAATTTTGTCTCTGCTCAGCTTCTTTTGAAACTCGCTCCAATTATTACTTTTCTCCAAAGCCTTGCGTATGGCAAACATCATTTCATACTTATGCTTGTCTTTGCCACGAAGCCTGTCATACTTGACATTCTCTTTACCCTTCGGCATATACAAGCCATATTTTATTGTCAGTTCCCTGCATACTCTGTTGTTTCTTATGCGGTCATTGCTGTCGCTTATGGTTTTACCGTCATTGTCCACACGGTTTATTACAAGATGTATATGAGGATGCTCTCTATCGTAATGCCTTACAACAATATATTGTGTGTTTTTGATATTCATCTTTTCCATATATTCCCCGGCAATCTTTACCATTAGGTCGTCAGTCAGTTTCCCCGAATCCTGCTTTGAAAAGCTCAATGATATGTGATAGACCGGAGTTCTGATTCTTGTATTCAAACCTGCCTGACAACTGAAACTTTCAGCTATATGCTGTTTGCTGTCTGAACGTACTCCTTCGGTAGCAAGCAGCTTGGATTTATTGTTGCCTTTCATCGTATAATTTACAATCTTACCGAAGTCATTCCTTTTCATAATCTTTCCCATCATGCCTTTATCAGTTTAATGATTTTGTCTATTTCATCAGCCAGTTCTGACACGGATTCAGATACTGAAACATATCCGAAAGTATTTGCATTTTTAGCAAGCTGGTTTAGGTTGTTTGCCATGCCTGAAAGACTCCTTATCAGTTTTACATCTTCAGGTGTAAGGCGTGCTGTTATGTTTCCGTTTATGGCCGTATTTCTTATATACTCACCTAATGTAACACCGGCTGTCATGGCTTTACCGTTTATGATATGTCGTTCTAATACGGTACATTTGAATGACAATATCTCTGTACGTTTTTCCATTTTGTCCAGTGGAGGTCTGCCACCGATAGCCTTATTTTTGTTGTTGCTTTTTTGTTCCATTTTGTTGATTATTTTTTTTCGGTTTATAATTGATTTCTGTTAGGTACTTCTCGGATGGATTCAGAGGTTTTGGTATTACCAAAACATAAACTTGCCAACCGAAAAAACTACATTCCTTTTGTCATTCCGTTTTTTCCAGAATATTGTTGTATATGGGTAACGTGGTTTTATTGAGTACCGAAACCTGACAGTTCAAGGTCGAAAGTCTCGATCAAAAGTTTTAGAGCAGGATTCTTTCTTGTCATGGATTGGAGAACGGCTTCACCTGATTTTACCTTTATAAGGTAGTCGGCAATGTCATATCCGTTCACTCTTTCAACCTCATTTGCATTTACTTCAAGATACTCGGAAATCTCAGTACGGATGTTTCTTTTTCTCATCTGCATACACTTTTCTTTCCATTCCTGTGTCATTCCGATATCAGGGAACAGAACAATATTCCTGCCTTTTAGTATGTCAAAATTCTGCTCGTTGAAGCATCCGTTTTTACCTCCCGTTGCAAGCCAGATATATTCCGGTATATAGAATGAAGCAATGATAGCAGTCTTTTCGCTTTCCACTATGGCAACGGGTTTCCTGCTGTTGTATAAAAGATGTTCTCCAAAGTAGCATTGTTGTAAGTGGAATTCCGGTATATCAAGTTCTGTATGTACCCATGAAACATGTGCATAAGGTTCTTTTATACGTTTTCCTGTCTCTGCATTGTACTGCATGATTTTTCCGGTTCTTATTTTCCCGGATATGTCTGTTTGCCAGAATACCGTAGCATTTTTCCATTTCCTGGCGGTACCTACATGGTAAGTCTTCATCAGACGCAGTGCTGACTCATACCCCAGATGGTTGGCAAGGTACAGAAACAGGTTATTCTGTTCATAACATTTCATTGTCTGCTGCATAATTTCATCTGGTATAAAAGATGTGTCGGTATGCCGGCGTACAGGAGGGAGCCTTTGATGACATACAACAGGTTTCTTATCTTTTACAACAGGGAATGATTTATTGTACTCTTTACATTCCGGATGTTCATCAAAATACATTGCGGGAGTATGGTGATAACCACAATTATTGATTCTGTTACATTTTCCTACATATTCGGGAAAGGAGATAGCCCCCTGGGTATCAATATAACGGGTGAACTCACGATGCTTTCCGCACGAGGGGCAGGTGTATCTGTTTTTCTGGTGCCTGTTATAAGGCTCCAATTTTCCATAATTTTCTGTTTTTAGTGATTGACAAAGTGACAAAGTGATAAAGTCAGCCGTTAGTTTGTCACTTTATCACTTTGTCATTGTGCTTTTTTATAATTTCCATATTCGTGATAAAGGTAAGTTCCTGTTGCCTTTTTTAGGAAACGGTCATACGTGCTGGTACTCCAGTTCATGGAGACGGCTACCTCCAATCCTTCAGAACGTGTAAACTTATCCGGCAGTTTTTCTAACAGTTCTGTCTGTTTGGGAGTGAGCATCACACCTTCAATCATGGAGCATATCTGCAGGGCGGTATTTTTAAAATAGGATACCAGACGTATGGATTTCAGTACACTGTCAAGATCAATGCAGTTTTTGTCACCTTCATTACATACCCATTTGCACAGTTGTATGATCAGACAGAATCTATGAATGTAAGTCTCAAATTTGCTGTATATACTGCGTCTTTTATCCGATTCTTCCATGTTCAACATATCTGCCCATTGATGCTGCCATTCCATAACCTTTTGTCTGGCTCCAGATTCATATTCCAGTCTTGTAGGATTTATGTTTCCGTGCTCATCATGTTCTATTTTCATTTTGATGAACGATTGCATAATCGTGTTCCATTCATTGAAATGACTCATGTCAATATCATCATCTTTCCAGTATAGCTTATCCTGGATTTCAGGTATGGCAAAAAGAATACGGTCAAGGAAACCATTATTGCTTTTACTTCCTTTGAATGTATCGATAAGTATTTCCGGCTGAATTGTACCTATCACATTGGAAAACGGAGAGTCAATCATGATATTGTTTGTATTCATTTTGCGGTCGGAAATATACATGTACCCATTGAACAGTGATATGTAGAACTGTTCTTCCGAGCCTTTGTTGTAGCGTGTGAAATTATTGATCCATCCTTGCAGTTCATCCATGTAAAGGCAAATGCCGCGCGGATTCTCTGATATAGACTTTGCCATAGCTTCCTGTGTAATATCAGAAACCAGAAATCGGGTGCGTACAGGTTCCCTGGGAAACATGTCAAATCCCTGTTCCAGACGTTCCTTTTTACTCAAGCTCATTATTGATTCATACTTTCTGTGCTCTTCGTTATATATTTCCTTCTGCTCCTTATCAAATCTGAACAGAGGTTCGAAGGCCGTTTTCAGAGGATGGCTTTTGTTGGCACCCGGCCTTCCGACGAGAGCCATATATATGATACACTTTATATCCCATCCCGTTTTGAAATGAAGGATATGTGTATTGCCTATACAAGTGGAAATGGCTGTCATCATGCTGCACGCAGTGTAGTCGATAGGAAATGCCAGGTACTCATACATATTCAGAATGATGTTTCTTATCTTATTGGGGAAAACATCAATAGGAAATGAAGAATCGTTCATTTTGCCTATCATGCTGACAGCATCATTTATTATACCACTTGGAGTTATTCTACTTTCTCCCATACCTGTTAATCACGGTTTAATACCCTGAAAGACTCAATATGTGCTTCATCAGAGAGTTCATTAATACATTTCTTCTTGTGCATCTTCATCCATTCGAGAATCTCAGACCGGTAGAAATGGAGTGTATTACCCTGCTTAGAATGAGGAATACTGTTTTGACAAGTATACCGGTAAATGGTGCTCACGCTTTTCTTTATAAGAGAACTTACTTCCTCGATGGATATTTCATCATCTTCCACCGACATGTTGTTTTTAGAATTCTGAGCCTGTTCCTCCATCATTTTTATGAGGTGCTCTACAGCCTGCGGCAAGTTATCATGTGTAACTTTGCCAAAAACATTGTTTTCGTTTTTCATCATTTGTAAAAATTTGATTTCTCTGCAAAAGAATGGCAAATGATGGATAAAAAAGCATATCCTCATGAATTCCTCATGCGGTCCTCATGCTTTCCTCAAACTTTTAATAACTACAATGTAATATACTGTAATTCTGCGTATTTATGCTATGATTTATATGTGTCTGACTGACATAAAAAAAGATTCCCATAAAACTTTAAATACAGTTTTACAGGAACCTTCAGTTATAAGGATGGTATTTGTTTCTACTGGATTTCTTTCAGATATTCGCTGAAGAAATTGCTTTTTTTCATATTTATGGCCTCAATACGGGAATTGGTTGCCAGTCTTGTACTGTTCTTGAATAATACATTGGCAGTGCAGAAAGAAGCTGATATGAACTTCTGGCACCCATTGAAGAAATCGGTTTTCTTTAGGTCTGTTCTACAATAGTGGCACATTATATAGAGGTTATGAATGAAAGCTCCCAAGTCAGTCTTTGACATTCTGTAGATTTCAGAAATCGGGTATTGTATATCTTCTTCTATTGGCATGCCTGTAATTTGAGCAAAGGCATACTTTTTAAAATATTCAATCTCATAAGGCTTGAGACAATCGTCCAATTCCGTGCTGATATAATTATAAATAAAGGAAAACAGTTTGCATAATCTTGTAGATCTGTCATCGGCCGGATTATCATTGCCGTTATTCTCTATTGCATCCAGATAATACTGTAATGGCTTCTGGTCATTTACGAGAAGTTCTTCTATCTTTTCGATTTGCTGTTGATGGCGGTTTTCCAGTTCTTTAAGTCGTACCATCAGCTCTTCGGCTACACTTTCATTGTTTGCCTCATTTTTGTATTCTTCCAGCAGTTTTTTCTTGCACCGGTATAAATGTCCGTTTGTCTTGTTATATATCCTCAGATTGACGTAAGTAACGTGAGTTCGAAATAAGAATAAATATATTTCACTTATAATTAGAAACATAGC
>ERZ838399.3235-NODE-3235-length-10675-cov-2.296139_pt1 | contig 10675 bp, 11 predicted proteins | sample MGYA00519683_ERZ838399 | MGnify/ENA primary metagenome ERZ838399 (study PRJEB31850, sample SAMEA3708833) | human gut metagenome | biome: human gut; feature: human-associated habitat; material: faeces | place: China | collected 2014 ...
AAAACCAAATAGTTTGATACCAAATTGAGTCAGTAGCACATAACTACTTAATCCCACCACCATTGAGCTTATTGCACCTGCTGCATTTGCTTTATCCCAATAAATGCCTAATACAATCACCCAAAGGAATGCTGCTTCTAATCCACCGAAAGCAAATAGATTCAACCAAATAATCATATCAGGTGGATTCAGTGCCGCGAGAATTAACAACGCCGATAAAATCAGTGTAATGACTGATGAAATACGGCTAATTCGTTTTTCATTCTTCGCGGCTTCAGGTTTGCTTGCAAGATATAAGTCTTTCACAAAAATTGAGGAGGATTGAATGAGTTGCGCATCAACCGTAGACATAATCGCTGACATCGGCGCGGCTAAGAAAATCCCAGCAACAATGGGCGGAAGCACTTCCAACATTAAGGTTGGGATGACTTTGTCTGATACCGTTAGATCAGGCACAACGGCTCGTCCTAAAGCACCCGCCAAATGCATTCCGAACATAATGACTGAAAGGACAATCGTACCAATGAGCATGCCTCGATGTAAGGCTTTACTATCTTTAAAAGCCATACAACGCACGGCTGTATGTGGCAAACCAACCACACCAAAACAGACTAAGATCCAAAAGGATGCCATAAATTGAAAATCAAGCATCTCATTCGGACCGTAAGGGCTCACTAAACTCGGATCAATTTCAGTTAATTTATTGACCGCACTTTCCACGCCACCGAGATGGTAAATCACGCCCACTAATAGTACGATTGTGCCAAAAATCATTACGGTACCTTGAATCGTATCAGTTAATACGACGGCTCGGAAACCACCAATAAATGTATAAATACCAACTGTTAAGGCAAAAATAAGTAACGCGTGAGTATAAGGAATCCCTATCGTGGTTTCGAGCAATCTCGCACCACCAATAAATTGCACAACCATGGCAGCAAAGAAGGCAAGCAACAATGCTAGACTGGAAATCCAAACGAGATATTTATTTTTATAACGATAGAGAAATAAATCATTGATAGTAAGCGCATTGGTCTCGCGAGAAAGTAATGCAAACTTTTTGCCCAATGCACCTAAGGCTAGCCAAACAGCCGGCACTTGGATCATGGCGAGTAATACCCAGCCTAGCCCATATTTATAAGCTGCCCCTGGTCCACCAACAAAAGAACTGGCGCTGGCATAAGTGGAAGCCGTTGTCATCGCAAGGACAAAGCCCGTCATGGAGCGATTTCCTACATAATATTCCGTAAGGAAATCACCTTTACTGCGTTTTACATAAGCAAATAATGCCGCGCCAAAGATGAAGACTAAATAGATAGCTAATGGGAGAATAATACCTAAATTCATTATTTATTCTCCTTTGACTCAACATCTAGCGGGATATCTAGAAAGACAATTTTGACAATCCAATACCCAATGACTACAAACAAAATAGGTAAATAAATGCAGGATAATTCAAACCACAACGGAAAACCTATCGGTCCAGGCGAGTCTTTCGGTAAATAAGCACAAACACACCACCCAATCACATAAAAAATAGCTAACCCTAATGCCCAGCGCGCCTCCTTGGCGGCTTGTTTATATCGTTGTGATAAATCCATTATAAACTCCCGTTAGAATGTTTTACCCATTTCAAGGAAAATACGATTTTTGTCGTAGCTATAAAATGGGTGATTACTTGAAACTCGTTGATAAGACCACGTGATTTTAGGCGTGATTCCCCAGAAGTAAAGATCTCGATGCCATAATGTTACAGCCGATTGGTATTCATTATTTTTTTGGCGAATATTAAATAAATCAGCACCTTTGTAAGTTCTACGTGCATAGGCAAGGGAAATTCGGGTTGAAATACCCCAGCCCCACTCTTGTCCCCAACCTAAACGGAGATTTTTACGTTGATAAGCATTGTCTTCGTCTCGTGTATTTTCACGATTATAATCAGCGCCTACAAACCAAAATTGACCACTCTTAGGAAAATAAGATAACGTATTCGACCAAAGATAATTATTGCCATTCAAATGCTTACGAGTGTTGTAACGCTGTTCACCATACTCGAGTGCGGTTGAAATTTGCCACTTTTCATTCAGCCAATAAGTTAAATCTAAACGAGCACCTGAATTTTTCGAATACTGTTTCATTGACTCGTTACCTGATGCGCCACCAGCATACCATCGTCTTTCTGTAAATGGCATCAATGAAATATCAAAACGTGCTGTTTGATAACCTAATCCAGCGCCAACTCTACCATTAAACTCATTATATTTTTTATTATCCCAATAATATTTCCCACTCCCCTCGATAGAAAATTTAGTGAAATAATTATGGGGTAATGACCATTTTTTCTCTGCTTCTGCAAAATAAGAAAAACCTGTTGCACTTTCACGTTCCCAGGCATTCCAATTTCCAATGCGAGTGCCTGCTTTTGGTGCATTGTTAATATTGCTTTCGTTTAAGAAGCTCAAACCACCTTGAAACTTCCATTGATCTCGGCGGTTAAGTGCCGAAAGATATTGGTCGATCATGACGATAGACTCAGATGAAACTTGTTCAGCTCTCAGTTTTTGGAATTGATCTTTGGCCGCCTCATTATCATTGTTTAAAAAGAGAGCTTGTGCTAACTGATAACGTAACGGTAGAATGTTCGAATCTTGAGAAAATAGCGTACGATAACGAGTTACCGCCTCCGAAAAACGACCATTTTCGCGAGCATTAATTGCATTTGCCCACTCAAGTAAAAATGGATCTTGTTTTGGCAAATTTTGATACAACGGCAGTAATAGTTGAACGGCTTCACCGTTATTTTGCAACACTGCAGGAATCAATCCACGTACGATCAAATCAGGATGTTTTGCCAATTCTTCTTTCGTCATAGAAAGTGTATGTTGATCATCACGTTTTTCTGAAATTTGTGGCTTTTGAGTGGATAAGTCTGGTTTCGCAAGCTGAAGCTGATCATCAAACCGCTCATCCCGAGGTTGTGGAGACTTCTCTGCAGCAAAAGAGAATGAACTAAGCAACAATGAGGAGCTTAAAAATAAAACAAGTTTAGATTGTGAAGTCATTTTTTATTCCTATAAAGAAAAATAAAGCAAGCCAAAGGCTTGCTTTAAAATTTACAAAAATTTTCTAATTTTTTCTAGCACCAAAAACACCAAATTTATCATTTCCTTGATAAGTTCCGGCTACTTCGTCTGCATCTTTTCCATAGAAGCCTCCTTCAACCTGAACACCTTGGCTATTTGTTCCACTAAATTGATTACCTTGAATTTTAGCAGATAAAGAAACATCATCGAAATGTAAATGAGGAGGAAGAGCGCCTCCAGCAATCTCATTTGATACAAGCTCATCTTTAAAGCCAGTTGTTGCTAAAGAAATTGTTCCATTTAATGTTTTATCTGCAAAATTAGCCGTTAGTTTTACGAATGATAAGTTAGACTTTAAGTCATCAGCCCGCTTCTCTACATGCATACCATTTCCAGTATAATTTGCAGTACCTGATTGTGGCATTTCTGTTGTTGGATTTACACCAAATGCAACATAATAATCAGAACCTAAAGTAGGCTCCGTAAATTTCCCCCAACGAATATTTTTATAATTTTTGCCACTAATAGAACGAAATTCGGGAGGATCCGCCTGTAGTATTTCTTTCTCATTCGTTCCAATGACTGGACGTTCGTAATACCCTGATGGAATAATTTCAATTTCTTGACCTTCAACATTAACGAGATTAACGTTATTGTCATCATTTATTTGTCTTTCAATGACCGTCACTGTTTTATCTTCTTTATTAACCTCAAACCCCACTCGTTTAAGCACGATTTGTTCTTCATTTTTTGGTTGTTCCGCTGGTTTTACTGGCTCAGTTGGTTTTACTGTCTCAGCTGCTTTCACTGTCTCAGCTGCTTTCACTGTCTCAGCTGCTTTCACTGTCTCAGCTGGTTTCACTGTCTCAGCTGGCTTTACTGATTCAGTTGGTTTTACTGACTCAGCTGGCTTTACTGGCTCAGCTGGTTTTACTGACTCAGCTGGTTTTATTTGGTTAACTGGTTGAGTATTGCTACCACCACTACTTCCACAGGCAGCTAACGTTACAGTTGCAAGAATTGTTAAACTTAATTTAGAGAGATTAAATTTCATAATTTTTCCTTAGGTAAAAATAAGGGTGCATTATAAAAGGATTTAAAATACATTTTCAAATTAAAATTATAATTCATTAACATAAAATTAACTACGGACAATAAAAACGGCTAACCTAATTGTGTTAGCCATTTTATTATTAATGATACATCCAAATTTCTCTCTAAATAATAGAGACTAGAGCCGTCTTTTAGCAGTTTTAAACTAAAAATGGATGTATAAAGTTAGATATTTTCCTAAATACGGTGATAATTACTTTTTAGCAGCAAATGCAGCGCCCCAAGAATTATCATTAGCGTTTGCTGAACCACCTAATTCTTTTGCATTCTCACCATAGAATTTACCTTCAGCTTTACCCTGAGAATTTAACAAATCTGATTTAGCTGTACCTGAAAAACCATTTCCAGAAATATTAGCATCAATCTTAACTACATCTTTGTTATGCGTGCTTAAGGTACCCGTTAATTTCTTATTACCGAAATCAGCAGTAAAGCTAGATGAACCTTTTAAATAATCTTCATCTGGTAATTTATCCGTATCAGCTGAAATAATGCTATCCCCTCTATAGGACGCTACGCCTGATGATGGCATTGAAGTTGTAGGATATCCGTTATAAAACAAGATATCATCTTGACTAGGATCTTGGCTCTCAATTGCTCCAAAACGAACATTGCTATAAGAACCACAGCAAACTTCTAATTTACCATTTAATTTCATACCATTAATTGTTTTAGCTGTGGCCTGTGTCCAGCCTCTCGCGCTAATACCAGGACCAAACCCAATAGGAATATCTTTTCCATCAACATTAATTTTATATAAATTTGCTGAAGTAAGTGCTACAGTTTTAGCTGTAACATGTCCCTTATTATCTGAATCAACTACTATAGCACCACCTGTTTTATTGTTTGAAGATGTTGATACTGGATTACTTGAATTATTCTGTTTTTTAGCTGGCTGAGTTGTTTGTGCAGCTTGTTTATCTTTTGTTGGTGCTTGACTACTACTTCCAGCATCACCACCGCCACTACTTCCACAACCAGTTAAAAAAGCTAATAGCGCTGTAGCGAGCATTGTTTTTTGAATGTTCATAAGATAGGTTCCTTAGGAAATAAAAGTAATAATAAAAATCCAAAGCTATTATAATTTTAAGTATTAAAATCTACAATTAAAAAAAATTAAAGTTAATTACTAAATCGCACAAAATAATAATTTGTAGGTTTAAATATTTAATAAAAAAGACCGCACTTTTAAGGTGCGGTCTTTTTTATTTGTTTTCATATAAATGTGTGACTAACTGACCATTCAAGTATTCGCCAATATACACTTGCTCAATCGTTATGTTCTGTTTTTCTAACTCAGCTTTAACCCATTCTTCATCACGATCAATAATGTCTAAAACATCATCATCTAATTGTCCATCAACAATTAATGGATAACGTAAGTTATCATCGCCGTATTGAATAATCGAGAGTTGCCCATTTTGTTCGAATACCGCACGTTTAACCGTTTTGATTTCATAAATACCGGCAGCACGTAACTTAAACATGAGGTCATTAGCAGTAATACTGTGTTTCATACATTCAGCGGTTTTAACCTTACCGTTTGAAATCACCCAAACAGGTTTACCATCAATCAAAGATTTAACTAATTTGTTATGATTTTTGATAAAACGGAGGGTAAAAACCAATAATGTCCAAAGCACGAGCACGAGAGAGAACTGGAATACCCCAATACTATCGCTATAAATCACACCACCAATAATGCCACCTAGCACATAGTTTTGTACCTGATCCATCGCGGAAGTCGGTGCAAGGTTACCTTTTCCCATTAAGTTAATTTGGAGTACCAGTCCAATAATACCCATGGCCAATTTCAAGCCTAATAATGTGTAGCCATCCATTATTTATCCTCCTTATCAATCACAGTAACATTAGGGTTTACTAAGTTAATTGGGGATAAGGTATACGCTGAAAAATCATTATTAAAATGGACTTCGAAATACTGATCCCGAATATTTAAAATCATGCCGTTCATTAATGTACGGCTATTGGTACGAATATCTTCTTTCTGTAAATTTTGACTATCTTTCACCGAATTTAAAAATGTCACCACGCTAGAGATATCAGCTGCATAGACTTCATTTTGCTCATATTGCTTATATTGCACACCGAGCAAGAAAATAATTAATAAAAGAAAGATAATACTGAGATCGCGATATTTGGTTTGTAACCGATGACGTAAATATAAGCTTGTCACCACAAGCAATGCACCTAACGAGACAAAAATGGCGATATATTTAAAATAACCTTCAAAAGACATCGAATTTTCTAAAAAAGCAAAAGAGAAAAAAGACATTTGTCATTCCTAATTTTAAAGAGAAAAACAGGTTGCTACTGTAGCACAACGAAAACTGACTAGCTATTTTTATCACAGAAATTAAATTCGTTTTTCCGAAAAATCCCTTTTATAATGACCGCACTTTTGAAACAAAAAGAGAAAAATATGAAAGCAATTCAGCCCGAAGATCAGGGATATTGGCTGTTCACCAAAGGATCGATGATTTATTGGCAGGAAAATGATCTGCCTTTCGGAACAGCAAAGGAACTCGGCCTCACAACGCAAAAAGCAATGTTGCTCGGGAAATGGAAATCACAACCTTTATGGCTTGTGGCAGAAAATGATCAAGATGAACGAGAATACCTTTCCCTGCGGAGTTTGTTGTCTTTACCAACTGAAGATTTTCATTTGTTAAGCCGAGGCGTGGAAATCAATCATTTTCTGAAAACCCACCAATTCTGCGGAAAGTGCGGCCAAAAAGCGGAACAAACCCACGATGAGCTAGCGGTTCAATGCACAAGTTGTGGCTATCGTACTTATCCCGTTATTTGCCCTTCGATTATTGTCGCCGTTCGCCGTGGCACAGAGATTTTATTAGCCAACCATAAACGCCATTACACACCAGGCAAAGCCGGTATTTACACCACGCTAGCAGGTTTTGTGGAAGTAGGTGAAACCTTCGAAGATGCCGTTCGTCGCGAAGTGTTTGAAGAAACCGGCATTCGCATTAAAAATATTCGCTATTTCGGTAGCCAACCTTGGGCATTCCCAAATTCACAAATGGTGGGCTTTTTAGCTGATTACGACAGTGGAGAAATTCAACTGCAAGAAACAGAACTGCATGATGCACAATGGTTTTCTAGCGCTGCCCCCTTGCCAGAATTACCGCCAACAGGTACTATCGCACTCAAATTAATTAATGCTACGCTTGAGCTTTGCAAAGCGGAACAAAATAAATAAAGGAAAGTCCATGTCTGAATTAAAAAATGATCGTTATTTAAAAGCCTTATTACGTGAACCTGTGGATATGACCCCCGTATGGATGATGCGCCAAGCGGGACGCTATTTGCCTGAATATAAAGCAACACGTGCAGAAGCAGGCGATTTTATGTCTCTTTGCCGCAATGAGGATTTAGCTTGTGAAGTTACCTTACAGCCACTTCGTCGCTATGCTTTAGATGCGGCTATTTTGTTCTCAGATATTTTAACTATTCCTGATGCAATGGGCTTAGGCTTAAGTTTTGGTGCTGGTGAAGGCCCGAAATTTGCTCATCCAATTAAAAATAAAAGTGCGGTCGAAAATTTACCGATTCCTGACCCTGAAGGCGAACTTCAATATGTGATGAATGCTGTTCGCACAATTCGTCGCGAACTAAAAGGCGAAGTGCCACTGATTGGTTTCTCTGGTAGCCCGTGGACACTGGCAACTTATATGGTTGAAGGTGGTAGCAGCAAAACCTTCAATAAAATCAAAAAAATGATGTATGCTGAACCGCAAATCCTACACCTTTTATTAGATAAGGTGGCGGATTCCGTCATTTTATACTTAAACGCTCAAATCAAAGCTGGCGCACAAGCGGTCATGGTGTTTGATACTTGGGGCGGTGTGTTAGGTCATCGTGAATATTTAGACTTCTCTCTGCAATATATGCACAAAATCGTCGATGGTTTAATTCGTGAACACGATGGTCGTAAAGTACCGGTAACCTTATTTACTAAAGGCGGTGGGTTATGGTTAGAAGCCATGGCTAATACAGGCTGTGATGCGCTAGGATTAGACTGGACAGTTAATTTGGCTGATGCGAAAGCGCGTGTGGGTCATAAAGTGGCGCTACAAGGCAATATGGATCCAAGTGTGTTATATGCACCTGCAGAGCGTATTGAGCAAGAAGTGCGGTCAATTTTAGCTGATTTTGGGCAAGGCAGTGGACATGTATTTAATTTAGGTCATGGTATTCACCAAGATGTGCCGGAAAGTGCGCCAAAAATCTTCGTGGATGCTATCCATGAGTTCTCTAAAGCCTATCATAAATAAGCGAGAAAAAAATGCGAAATCCAATTCACAAGCGCCTCGAAAATGTTGAAAGCTGGCAACATCTGACCTTTATGGCTTGCTTATGCGAACGCATGGCACCTAACTTTGCCCTATTTTGTCAAATGACAGAACAGGAGCAAGCAGAAAAGACCTATCACAACATTTTAAACTTAGTGTGGGAATTTCTAACCGTTAAAGGGGCGAAAATCAATTTCGAAAACCAATTAGAGAAGCTCGAAGAGATTATTCCTGATGTGAATGAATATGACTTCTTTGGTGTGGTACCTGCTCTTGATGCTTGTGAAGCGCTAGGTGAATTATTGCACGCCATTATCGCTGGCGAGACGCTCGAAAAAGCGATTCAAATCAGCCAAATTTCACTAGGCACGGTTTGTTCTTTGTTAGAAACACAAGAAGATCGAGATCTTTCTGAAACTGAACTGAAAAGCCGTGAAGAAATTGAAGAAGAACTTGACCTTCAATGGCAAATCTATCGCTTACTCAAAGACTGTGAAAAACGCGATATAGACTTGATTTTATCCCTCCGAAACGAGATCAAACAGGAGGGAATCTCCAATATTGGTATAAAAATTGAGCAATAACGTGAGATTTGTCACAATTTTTACAAATCGAGCTTTTATTTCCCGCTCAGTTAGATTAGACTTGCCCAAGCCGTAGCAGTTAAAAGCTACGCTTATTTGAATAGAGTCAATTTTAATTTAACAGAAGGTACAAATTTATGAACAAAACAGATTTAATCGATGCAATTGCAAGTGCAGCTGAATTAAACAAAAAACAAGCTAAAGCTGCATTAGAAGCTACTTTAGCCGCTATCACTGGCAGCCTTAAAAAAGGTGAACCTGTTCAATTAATCGGTTTCGGTACATTCAAAGTAAACAAACGTGCAGCACGTACTGGACGTAACCCACAAACTGGTGCAGAAATCAAAATCGCAGCATCTAAAGTTCCAGCATTCGTATCTGGTAAAGCATTAAAAGACGCAATCAAATAATTGGTCTTAAAACGAATTTTAATTGAACCCTGCTTTGTCAGGGTTTTTTGTTGCCTAAATTTTAGCTTTACAATCATTATTTTGCTGATATAATTCCGAACCGAAACTTGCTATGGAATATAAATAATGAAACGAAACATTCAACACCGAAATACCCAACAACGCAGACATGCCATTATGCAGCTACTGCAAGAACAAGGTGAAGTCAGTGTAGAACAGCTTGTACAGTTATTTGATACCTCTGAAGTGACGATTCGAAAAGATCTCACTACATTGGAAAGTAATGGTTTCCTTCTTCGTAAATATGGTGGTGCCATTTTAATGCCACAAGAAATCATCGAAGAAGAACAAGATGATGAACTTTCGCAACGAAAGTTAGTCTTAGCTAAAGCGGCTGCAGAACGTATTCGTGATCACAATCGCATTATTGTAGATAGTGGCAGCACAACCGCCGCCTTGATTAAACAACTTAATCGGAAGCAAGGCTTGGTTGTGATGACGAATTCGCTTTCTGTGGCTACCGCATTACGTTCACTCGAAAATGAACCGACACTCTTAATGACGGGAGGTACTTGGGACACGCGTTCTGAATCCTTCCAAGGCAATATTGCCGAGCAAGTGCTACGTTCTTATGATTTTGACCAATTATTTATTGGTGCCGATGGCATTGATTTAGAACGTGGTACAACAACATTTAATGAGTTGGTTCGCTTAAGCCAAGTGATGGCTGAAGTATCTCGCGAAGTGATCGTGATGGTGGAATCACAAAAAATTGGCAGAAAAATGCCAAATGTGGAATTAACCTGGCAGCAAATTGATATGCTGATTACAGATAACAAATTATCTCATGCAGACAAAGAAGCCATAATGGCGCAAGGCGTAGAAGTAATTTGTGTAGATGTGGCATAAAGTGCGGTCAGAAAAACAAAACTTTTAATTTTAGTAAATAAGGAAAAACTATGTGTGGTATTGTTGGTGCGGTAGCACAACGTGATGTAGCAGAAATTTTAATTAATGGTTTACACCGCTTAGAGTATCGTGGTTATGACTCTGCAGGTATTGCTGTTATCGGTCCTAAAAATGTTATTAAAATTCAAAAAAAGGTAGGCCGTCTCTCCAATTTAGAGACTATCGTGAAAGCGGATCCTAATGAA
>ERZ838399.3238-NODE-3238-length-10668-cov-2.459719_pt1 | contig 10668 bp, 8 predicted proteins | sample MGYA00519683_ERZ838399 | MGnify/ENA primary metagenome ERZ838399 (study PRJEB31850, sample SAMEA3708833) | human gut metagenome | biome: human gut; feature: human-associated habitat; material: faeces | place: China | collected 2014 ...
GAGCGAGCCAACGAACGCGCCGAGCAGGATGGGCAGCAGATTGTGCAGCAGCACATCGAGCTTGCGGTAGATCGGAATGGCGAGCGCAACGGTCGCCGGCGTCAGGAAGAACGAGATCAGCTTGCCGGATTCCTCATAGGTCTGATAGGGGGTGCCGGTTGCGATCAGCAGCGCACCGACCAGAATCGAGGCAATCAGCAGCGGATTGCAGACCGCAGAACCGGTTTTCTTTTGAATCTCTACGCCAAGCGCATAAAAACCGATGGAAACCAGCAGCCAGAACTGCGAGGAGGAGAGAAGATCAGTCATGGTCGAACGCCTCCTCGGTTTCACGGTGCTGCAGACGGAACACGATATGTACGGTCAGTGCGGTAGCAGCGGCAGTACACAGCGTGGTCAGCAGGCAGACGGCAAGGATGGCAAGTGCTTCGCTTTTGATGTCGTTCCAGATTTCCAGCACGCCCAGCATGGCGGGCAGAAAGAAAAATGCCATGTTCTGCAGCAGAAAATCCGCTACGCTCTCTACATGGTGCAGACGAACCGCACCGAAGATGAGCAGGGCGAGCAGCAGGGTCAGACCGAGCACGTTGCCGGGCAGCAGACCGCGGAGTAAAAGGGAGAGCAGTGAGCCGCCGACACAGCAGGCAAGCAGCACACCGAGTTGCTTCATGTGTTTCAAGGTTTTTGCGCTTCTTTCTCGTTTGCGTAGTTTTTTGTCATTGCGGTGAGCAATGTTTGATAGACGGCCTCGGCGTTTTCCTTAAAGGTACGCTCGAGCATGGCAGCCTGTCCGTGACTGACGACGTTCATTTCCACTGCGAACACCTGCTCCATTTCCATGCGGACGGTCAGGTCGTTCGGGCCGTGCTCGGTGACGGCGGTGTGGATGCCGGCGTCGCGCCGGATCTGACGGACGACACGCAGCGCAGAGCGCTGTGCGGCTTCGCGGACCGGATAGGGAAGCTGCTTCTCGAAAATGCGGGTAGCCTCGCGTCCCTTTTCGGTGATGGCGTACAGGGTTTCTCCTTCGTCGGGTATCTCCTCGATGTGCCCGGTCGGGACCATCTCGTAGAAAGCCTCGCTCAGCTCGAAGTAGCCAAAGCCTTCGTCACACCAGGTCGTTAAGTCCACAATGGTGCTGAAGCTGACCGGAAATGGCAGCAGATCCATGGCGAACAGGACCAGAAATTTGATATCCTCTTTGGTATGGATAAAACCGTAGCGAACCATATGCGCGATGCCTCCTTCTCTTCCACGGCAGGGCGAAACGCCGTTTTCGTCAGTGCTTTTCATAGTATACTACTCGGCAGGGCAAAATGCAATCGGCTGAAATGACAAAGAATATTATATAGAACGGCAAGAATTATACTGTAAAAAAATCAGCAGATACAAGGCGAACAAATGTGCGATTTTTTGATAATCTCCTATTGAACATAAAAAATGAATGCGGTATACTTATATCGAGATTATGTCGAAACGAGGAAAAAATCATGCCGGAAGTTGTTCTGCGTCCTGCAGAGGAAGAAGATATTGCCGAGATGCTTGCGCCGTATGTTGTTCAAACCACTGTGTCGAGCGAGTACGATGCTCCTTCGATAGAGGAGTTTACCCGCCGGTGGCGCACCTATACCCAAAAGCTGCCGTGGCTGGTCTGCCGCATTGACGGCGAGGTTGTCGGCTATGGCTATGCTGCGCCGCACCGTACCCGCGCTGCCTATCAGTGGTCGGTCGAAACGTCCATCTACGTTGCACAGGAGCAGCACCGCCACGGTATCGCCGGTGCGATTTACGCCGCGCTGTTTGAACTGCTGGCGATGCAGGGATACTATAATATCTACGTCGGCATCACTTCACCGAATGAGCGGTCGATGAAGTTCCATAAAGCCATGGGCTTTATCATCTCGGGCGCATATCAGGAAAGCATGTATAAATTCGGTCAGTGGCGCGATGTCCTCTGGATGGGCAAGAGCCTGCGTCCGCATGACGGCGCACCGCAGCCGACCGTTCCGTTCCCGGAGATTAAGGACAGTCCGCTGGTAACCAGAGCGCTCAATCAGGCTGTGGAGAAGATTCATTTTTAATGGAGAATTGAGAATGGATAATGGAGAATTAAGGAAACGCCGCGAAGCGGCGTATTAAACAATCGCGCAGAGCGCGATACTGCTTTCAATCTTCAATTTTCAATTCTCCATTCTCAATTTTGCACAGGGGGAGGGAATACAGATGCCGGACAACCCGCATATGGGTCACCGCCAGCGCATGCTGGACAAATTCCGCCGGTTCGGACTGGAGATCTTCAGTGACCACGAGGTGCTGGAGATGCTGCTGTATTTTGCGGTACGGCAGGGCGACACCAACCCGACAGCACACCGGCTGATGCAGCGGTTTGGTTCACTGCATGCGGTGCTCGAGGCAACCGAGGACGAGCTGCAGACGGTCGAAGGCGTCGGTCCGCGCTCGGCGGAGCTGCTGCACCTGTGCTTTGCCCTGTTTCACCGTTATCAGGCGGATGTGGCGAAAATGGAGCAGTTTACCGATAAACTGAACACCTATGACCGCATCGGCGCGTATTTCGTGCCGCAGCTGTGCGCCGAGCGGGAGGAAGTGCTGCTGGCCGCCTATGTGGATGGCGCGGGACGTGTGCTCAAGTGCGAGGAGATCGCACGCGGCGGACATGCGCGGGTGCAGGTGGACAGCTACAAGATTGCCCGCGGCGCCTTGATGGCCGGTGCGGCAGGCGTTGCGCTGGCGCATAATCATCCGAACGGCACGCCGACACCCTCGCAGGAGGATTTTGATATGACTGACCGTCTGCAGCGCACGCTCTCCGAACTGGGGTTGGAGCTGGTCGATCACTGCGTTGTGGCACGCAGCAATTTCACATCTATCGGTCGATTAAGAAGCGGAAGCTTGCGAAAAAGATACTGAGTGGCAAAAAAGGAGGTACGCTCTGTGCCGGAATTTAAGATACACAGCCCCTACCAAATGGCAGGCGATCAGCCGGAGGCGGTGGCCAAACTGGTGGAGGGCATCAACAACGGTCTGACCGAGCAGACGCTGATGGGCGTTACCGGCTCGGGCAAGACGTTCACCATGGCGAACATCATCGAGCAGACCCAGCGTCCGACGCTGGTGCTCGCGCACAATAAAACGCTGGCCGCACAGCTCTGCACCGAGCTGCGCGAATTTTTTCCCGAGAATGCGGTAGAATATTTCGTATCCTACTACGATTACTATCAGCCGGAGGCGTATATCGCCTCGACCGACACCTATATTGAGAAGGATTCCGCCATCAATGATGAAATTGACCGCCTGCGCCACTCTGCGACCTCGGCGCTGAGCGAACGGCGCGATGTGATCATTGTGTCGTCCGTGTCGTGCATTTACTCACTCGGCGATCCGATCGACTACAAAAGCATGGTGATTTCCATCCGTCCGGGCATGGAGATGAGCCGCGAGGAGCTCATCCGCCGACTGATAGACATTCAGTATGAGCGCAACGACATTGCGTTCGAGCGCAACCGCTTCCGCGTGCGCGGTGACACGGTGGAGATCTGGCCGGTATACTCGGATGAGGATGTTGTCCGTATCGAGTTTTTCGGTGATGAGGTGGACCGCATCAGCCGTATTAACCCGCTGACCGGCGTTTCTCTCGGTGAACTGGGGCATATTGCTGTTTTTCCGGCGAGCCACTACGTCACGCCCAAGGAAAAGCTGGAGGAAGCCATCAAGGACCTCGAAGAAGAACTGGAACAGCGCGTAAAATACTTCGAGGAAAACGGCAAGCTGATCGAGGCACAGCGCATCGCGCAGCGCACCCGCTACGACATTGAAATGCTGCAGGAGATCGGTTTCTGCTCGGGCGTCGAGAACTATTCGCGCGTGCTGTCGCGGCGTGCGCCGGGAAGTGCGCCGTACACGCTTATCGACTATTTCCCGAAGGATTTTCTGCTTATCGTGGACGAGAGCCACGTCACGCTCCCGCAGGTGCGCGCCATGTATCACGGCGACCGCGCCCGCAAGGAAAGTCTGGTCGAAAACGGCTTCCGCCTGCCGAGCGCGTATGACAACCGCCCGCTCAATTTTGACGAGTTCAACGACCGTCTGAACCAGATTGTGTATGTTTCCGCAACACCTGCCGAGTATGAGCTGTCACGCTCGGGGCAGGTGGTCGAGCAGGTCATCCGCCCGACCGGTCTGCTCGATCCGGAGGTCGTTGTCCGTCCGGTTGATGGCCAGATCGACGATCTCATTGGAGAAATCAACGCCCGCACAGCCAAGGGCGAACGGGTTCTGGTCACCACGCTCACCAAGAAAATGGCCGAGGATTTGACCGATTACCTTGAAACCGCCGGCATCAAGGTGCGGTATATGCACCACGATGTTAAGACCATCGAGCGGCAGGAGCTGGTGCGCGATCTGCGTCTCGGCGTGTACGATGTGCTTGTCGGCATCAACCTGCTGCGTGAGGGACTCGATATTCCCGAGGTATCGCTGGTTGCCATCCTCGATGCGGACAAGGAGGGATTTCTCCGCTCGGAGACCTCGCTCATCCAGACCATCGGCCGCGCCGCCCGAAACGAGCACGGCTTAGTCGTGCTGTATGCCGACAGCATCACGCCCTCGATGAAACGCGCGATGGACGAAACTGAGCGCCGCCGCGCCTTGCAGGATGCGTTCAATAAGGCCCACGGAATTATCCCCAGGTCTGTGCATAAAAAGGTGCAGGATGTTATCGAGATCACATCGAATGTGCCCTCGAGCAGCAAGAAAAAGCTGCGAAGCAAGGGCGAAAAACAGCAGGAAATCGCCCGCCTGACCCGCCAGATGAAGGAAGCCGCGAAGATGCTCGAGTTTGAGATCGCAGCACAGCTCCGTGATCAGATAAAGGCGTTGGAGAATTGAAAATGGAAAATGTCGCTATCCTTGCGCGAGTTCCGTCCGCGCTGCGACGAGGTGCGCCGCTTTGCGGCGATAATTCTCAATTTTCAATTACTCAACCCGTTATGCGTAACAATAAAGGAAAATAAAAATGCAGGAATACATTCACGTTAAAGGTGCGCGAGAGCACAACCTGAAAAACATCGACATCAAGATTCCGCGCGACAAGCTGGTGGTGTTCACCGGCCTGTCCGGCTCGGGCAAATCGTCCCTGGCGTTTGACACGATCTACGCCGAGGGCCAGCGCCGCTACGTTGAATCGCTGTCCAGCTATGCGCGGCAGTTCCTCGGTCAGATGGACAAACCGGACGTAGACTACATTGACGGTCTTTCGCCCGCCATCTCAATCGACCAGAAGACCACCTCGCAGAACCCGCGCTCGACGGTTGGCACAGTCACCGAGATTTACGACTATATGCGTCTGCTGTGGGCGCGCATCGGTACGCCGCACTGCCCGAAATGCGGCAAGGAGATCCACCAGCAGACCATCGACCAGATCATTGACCGGCTGATGGCGCTTGAAGAAAAGACGCGTGTGCAGCTGCTTGCGCCGGTCATCCGCGGCAAGAAGGGCGAGCACGTTAAGGTGTTTGAGGATGCCCACAAGCAGGGCTATGTCCGTGTGCGCGTAGACGGCGAAATCCACGACCTTTCGGAAGAATTTAAGCTGGCAAAGACCAAGAAGCACAACATCGAGATCGTGGTTGACCGCGTAGTGATTCGCCCGGATGCCCGCGGACGCATTACTGATTCGGTGGAGACCGCGTCTGCGCTGTCGGGAGGTCTGGTGATTGCGGATGTCATTGGCGGCGAACCCATCACGTTCTCGCAGAACTACGCCTGCGACGACTGCGGCATTTCTATCGAGGAGCTTACGCCGCGCATGTTCTCGTTCAACAACCCATATGGCGCGTGTCCGGTATGCACGGGTCTGGGCATTCAGAAGCGCGTTGACCCGGACCGCGTTATCCCGAACCGCCACCTTTCCATCAAGCAGGGCGCCATTCGCGCGTCCGGGTGGGGGAGCGCCGACACGGGCAGCATCGCGGCGATGTACTACAACGCGCTCGGCAAAAAGCACGGCTTTACGCTGGAAACGCCTATCGAGGCGTTCTCCGAGCAGGCACTCGACGAGCTGCTGTACGGCACCGGAGATGAGCCACTCGAGCTGTCGGTCAGCCGCATTTCGGGCGGCGTGATGCGCCAGCCGTTCGAGGGCATCATCCCCAATCTCGAGCGCCGCTACCGCGAGACGAACAGCGACTGGTCGCGCGGCGAGATCGAGGAGGTCATGAGCGAAAGCCCGTGTCCGGCCTGCCATGGCCGCCGCCTGCGCCCCGAGGTGCTTGCGGTCACGCTCGGCAGACTCAACATCGCGGAATTCGCGGAAAAATCGGTCGTCAAGGCGATGGAGTTCCTGCACACGCTCCAGCTGAGTGAGATGCAGCACAAGATCGGCGACCGCGTCATCAAGGAGATCATGGACCGCCTCGGCTTCCTTCAGTCGGTCGGTCTGGAATATCTGACGCTCTCGCGCTCGTCCGGCACGCTTTCGGGCGGCGAGAGCCAGCGCATCCGCCTCGCCACGCAGATCGGCTCGAAACTCGTCAACGTGCTCTATATCCTCGACGAGCCGTCGATCGGCCTGCACCAGCGCGATAACCAGCGGCTGATCCGCAGCCTCGAAGAGCTGCGCGACGCGGGCAACTCGGTGATCGTCGTCGAGCACGACGAGGACATGATGCGCGCCGCCGACTTCATCGTCGACGTGGGACCCCGCGCCGGGCGCAAGGGCGGCAACATCGTGGCCGCCGGGACGTTCGACGACATCCTCCGGTCCGACACCATCACCGCCGATTACCTGACGGGACGCCGGCGGATCGAAATTCCCGAAACGTTGCGCAAGGGAACGGGCGGGCGCATCGTGATCCGCGGCGCGCGGGGCAACAACCTCAAGAACGTCACGGCGGAATTTCCGCTGGGCAAGTTCATCTGCGTGACGGGCGTCAGCGGTTCGGGCAAGTCGACGCTCGTCAACGAAACCCTGCGGCCGATTCTCGCCAGAGAGCTTTACCGCTCCTTCGACCAGCCGCTGGAGTACGACGGGGCGGAGGGCCTCGAACATATCGACAAACTGGTCGTTGTCGACCAGTCGCCCATCGGGCGCACTCCGCGGTCGAATCCCGCGACCTATTCGAACGTCTTTTCCGACATCCGCAAGCTGTTCGAGATGACGCCCGACGCCCAGATCCGCGGCTTCAAGGCCGGGCGTTTCTCGTTCAACGTCAAGGGCGGCCGCTGCGAGGAGTGCCGCGGGGCGGGCGTGCAGACCATCGAGATGAACTTCCTGCCCGACGTTTACGTGCGCTGCAAGACGTGCGGCGGACACCGTTACAACCGCGAGACGCTCGAAGTCAAATACAAGGGCAAGAATATCGACGACGTGCTGAACATGACGGTCAACATGGCCGTGGAGTTTTTCGAGAACATCCCCAATATCTACCAGAAGCTCCGGGCCATTCAGGAGGTGGGCCTCGGCTACCTGACGCTCGGGCAGCCCTGCACGACGCTGTCGGGCGGCGAGAGCCAGCGCATCAAGCTCTCGTCCGAGCTTTCGAAGCGCGACACGGGCCGCACGCTCTACATCCTGGATGAGCCTACGACGGGGCTTCATTTCGAGGACATCCGTCTGCTGCTGGAGGTGCTGAACAAGCTCGTCGACCGCGGCAATACGGTCATCGTCATCGAACACAACCTCGACGTCATCAAGGTCGCCGACCATATTATAGATATAGGTCCCGAGGGCGGGGCGGCCGGCGGGGAGATCATCGTCGCGGGCACGCCGCACGAGGTGGCGCAGTGCGAGGGCAGCTACACGGGTCAGTTCCTCAAAAAACTGGGGTTGTAGCGTCTCCGTCTGTCCGGCGGGGCGCTCTGCCGTGAGGCTCTGAAACTCGTCCCGAGGGAGGGCGGCGTATGCAAACGCCGACGCCCGTGACGGCAACGGTGTCCGGAAGCGGAAAGTGGCCCATGATCCCGCTTTCGGCACAAAACTTGCTTTCATAGCCGTAACAAACCTTATGTGCTATGAAAAAAACAGTCATTATCGTTGTGGGCCTGCTGCTCTGTGCGGCGGCCGTTACCGTGATCGGACAGAAAAAAGTGCTGTCGCCCAAGGAAGAACGCCGCGAGGTGCGCGAGAAACGCCGTGCGGAACGTATTGCCAACTACGAGAAGTTCATGGACTCGCTCGTGCTGTCGCGCAACTTCCAGTTCAACCCGACGACCTTCCAGCGTCAGCCCGCAGGTCCGATGCGCCAGATTATGAACCCCGCGTTCAACGTCGGCATGTGGGACGGAACGGCGGACATCACGCTTCCCTACATCAAGGGTTACGTGCCGCCTTACTATGTGACGATCATCAATTACACCGTTTCCGATTTGCAGGGCTATATCACCGAGCAGACGCACGAAGGCTGGATGGTGACCTTCTCGACCTCGCTGTTCTCGGCGTCGACCTACACGTTCACCTTCGAAATCTTCTCCCGCACGGGCGGTGCTACGCTGACGATCACCAATCCGTGGTATAACCCCGTGCAGTATACGGGTTCGATTTCGCAGCTCTATTGACGTAAATCCATTTTGCCGGACCCATCCCGGGCAGCCGTATCCGCTGCGCTGTCCGTTTGCCGCTCCGGCGATCCCCGAACCCCCGCCTCAGGCGGGGGCTTTTTTCCCGTTCAATCCGATGTCCGACTTATGAAACACTCCGTTTTTTCCACCTGCGGCGCACTCTCTTTCATTGCCTGCGCCGCCGTCGCGCAGACCCCGCAGTATACGCTCGAAACTTCCGCCGCGGACAGCGTGCCGCAGACGACGATCGTTCCCGTGCAGCAGGCCCCGGTGCAGGTCGTGGAGCATACGACCGTCTACGAGGAGCCTGCGGCGGGGATGGACCGCGCCCAGCGCAGGGCTTATAAGGCCCGGGTCTACGCCGCGAAGATCGACTCGCTGGTGCAGTCGCGCGACTATATGTTCTTCCCCAACTCGATGCAGCAGCTACCCGGCGGAATGATCCGTTCGATCTATGCCGACTACTTCTTTTTCGGGGTGTTCGTCGACCATGTCGAGGTGCACCTGCCTACCGAACGGGGCATCACCCAGTATGTCGAGATGCTGAATTTCGATTCGATGTCGGTCCGCGACTACCGGGCGGCCCGCGTGCAGTGGGGCTGGTCGGTCTCCTTCAATATTTCGGACGGCAACACGCTCTACCACGCCGATTTCGCCGTCTCGACCGCCACGGGCGAAACGGTGCTGACGCTCCTGACGCCCGACGTCACGATGCGCTACGTCGGCTGGCTGTGGAACAAGCGGGTGAACGACCCGCGGTATCGCAGGATGGATTAGAAAATGAAGGATAAAACGGCGCCGAATCAATTATAGGCTCCGTTTTATCTGAAATTACTCGGTACTCATGGCCAGCCTCAAACCTACATAATCCGAATTGTAAGATTGTGCAGGCCTGTGTGATACGCGTGCGGAATTGGACCAAATAGCCCAACATCCGCCCCGTATAACGCGCATAGACCCGCTTTGCGGACCTTGTGGATTTGTTTGAGGTTCCTCGGGATAATCGCCCAGCCAGTCACTGCAATATTCGTAAAGATTACCGCCCATGTCATACAATCCCAGTTCATTGGGTAATAACTGTTTTACATAATGCGGGCTGTTTCCATTGTTACGTAACTCCCAATAATCCCACTTGTTTTCATTGAGTATATAGGTTCCGGCATTGTTGTAACACCAGGCCGCCAGGATCGAAATGTCGAAGCCCGGATAAATGTGTCCCTGGGATCGGTTGCCTCCCCGTGCTGCATATTCCCATTCGGCATCGGTCGGTAACCGGAATTTTAATCCCGTTGCTTGGTTGAGACGTTCGATAAAAGGTTGAATGTCGTTCCACTCCACGCCTTGAGGCTTATGGTATTCAGAATAGTCGCACTCTGTTTCCATAACTGCGCTCCAAAGTTCCTTTGTGACCTCTGTTTCTCCGATATAAAAGGTATTGAGCGTCACTTTATGTACAGGATATTCGGTGCGATCCGGTTTCCAGCCGCTCGCCTCCTGTTCACGGGTTGCTCCCATCTGGAATGTTCCTCCATCTACTTTTACCATGGTAAAAGAACAGTTCTTAAATGTAATTTCTTTTACCGGAACATTCTGTTCGTTTTTCGAATGTCCTTCGTCATCATCTTTGCTGCATGCGACCAGACAGATCGCCAAGAACGGCAGCAGAATACGGTTTTGTTTCATTTTGATAGATTGGTTAAGGGTTAAGAGTCAATAAAAAACGCGGACAAATTCCTTTATCCACGTCGGAGGTATTGGACGACCTACAAGTAAGATGAAAGAAATGCCCGCGCCGTAAAACAGCACGAGCATCGCCTTTAGTCCCTTACTTGTTAGAAAGTGTCCAATTTTCCGACGTAAGAAGAAAAGCCGATGCACTTTTTATATGTCGTGTGCCCGCAGGCACGGAGTTGAAAGGTTGTTTTCTACTGCTTCATAGGCGTCGCGGTTTGGTGTTTGATCGTACAAATATAAGCAATTCTGAATTCTGAATTGTAAATTCTGAATTATTTCCTGTCCGCAGGACGGTAAATAAGCGCCACGGCGGAGACGGAGATGCCTTCCTCGCGCCCCTCGAAGCCCAGATGCTCCGTG
>ERZ838399.3249-NODE-3249-length-10632-cov-11.191926_pt1 | contig 10632 bp, 6 predicted proteins | sample MGYA00519683_ERZ838399 | MGnify/ENA primary metagenome ERZ838399 (study PRJEB31850, sample SAMEA3708833) | human gut metagenome | biome: human gut; feature: human-associated habitat; material: faeces | place: China | collected 2014 ...
TGCCCGAGCAGGAGTACCCCAACGGCTACTTCACCACCTGCTCCTACCCCAACCCTGAGATCTTCGACGCTCTGAAGCTGGGCCTGGATCTGGCCACCAAGACCGGTGCCGACCTGATGCTGGCCACCGACCCCGACGCCGACCGCGTGGGCATCGCCATGAAGTGCCCGGATGGCAGCTATGAGCTGGTGTCCGGCAATGAGATGGGCGCTCTGCTGCTGGATTACATCTGCGCAGGCCGCATCGAGAAGGGCACCATGCCCAAGAACCCCGTGGCCGTCAAGTCCATCGTGTCCACCCCGCTGGCCGATGCCATTGCCGCCCACTACGGCGTGGAGATGCGCAGCGTGCTGACCGGCTTCAAGTGGATCGGCGACCAGATCGCCAATCTGGAAGCGGCCGGTGAAGTGGACCGCTTCATCTTCGGCTTCGAGGAGAGCTACGGCTATCTGGCAGGCCCCTATGTCCGCGATAAGGACGCCGTCATCGGCTCCATGCTGATCTGCGAGATGGCTGCTTACTACCGCAGCATCGGTTCCTCCATCAAGCAGCGTCTGGAAGAGATCTACAAGGAGTACGGCCGCTACCTGAACAAGGTGGACAGCTTCGAGTTCCCCGGCCTGACCGGCATGGAGAAGATGGCCTCCATCATGCAGAAGCTGCGTGACGAGCCCCTCACCGAACTGGCCGGCCACAAGGTGGTCAAAGTCACCGACTACAAGAAGCCCGAAGAGACCGGCCTGCCCGCCGCAAATGTCCTTATCTACTCTCTGGACAACGGCGCTACCGTGGTCGTCCGTCCCTCCGGCACTGAGCCGAAGATCAAGACCTACTTCACCACTCTGGGCAAAGACCTGGCCGAGGCACAGGCTCAGAAGGATGCTCTGGCCGCTGCCATCGAGCCCATCCTCGCATAACGCAGAAATTTCATAGAAAATTTATGCCCCCGTACAGCGCCAAAAGTGCTGCACGGGGGCATTTTTGATGGGCGAGGGCTGTTGCAGTTTGTGGGTGGATACGCTATAATATTCAATGAATAATAATACGCTCTGTGCAGTGCGGCGCAGGGCAGGAATAAAATGGGGCAGGTGTAAGAAATTGGAACATCGTGTGACGGCAGTCCTGGTGGCGGCTGGTTCTTCCACCCGGATGGGATTTGATAAACTGAGCTTCGATCTGGGCGGTGAGACCGTCCTGGAGCGGAGCGTCCGGGCCTTTGACGAGTGTCCGGAGGTGGACGAGCTGGTGATCGTGACCGGCGCGTCCGGTGAGAATGCCCAGCGGGCCGCTGCCCGCTGCAAAAAGCCGGTGCGGCTGGTGAAGGGCGGCTCGACCCGCGCCGAGAGCGCCCGCAGCGGCGTGGTCGCTGCCCACGGCAGAATGGTGGCCGTCCACGACGCGGCCCGGCCCTTCGTGAGCCAGAGCGTTATCGCCGATACGATAGCGGCCGCTGCCCGCTGCGGTGCCGCCGCCCCGGCGGTGCCGGTGAAGGACACCATCAAGCAGGCGAAGGGCGGCGACGGCAAGACTGTGCCGGAAGGCTGCATGGTGGAGAACACCCCCGACCGCAGCACCCTTTATGCGGTGCAGACGCCCCAGTGCTTCGACCGCGCAGCCTATCTGGCGGCGCTGGATGAACTGGACGAGGCCAGCGCCCGCCTCGTCACCGACGACTGCAGCCTGTTCGAGCTGACGGGCCGTCCGGTGGAGCTGGTACAGGGCGACTACGCAAACATCAAGATAACCACCCGGGAGGATCTGCCCCGGGCAGAGAACGGAGGAAAGAAAATGCGCATTGGTCATGGTTACGACGTCCACCGTCTGGTGGAGGGCCGCAAGCTCATCCTGGGCGGCGTGGAAGTGCCGTATGAGAAGGGCCTGCTGGGCCACTCGGACGCCGACGTGCTGGCCCACGCGGTCATGGACGCCGTGCTGGGCGCAGCGGCGCTGGGAGACATCGGCCAGCACTTCCCCGATACGGCGGAAGAGTACGCCGGGGCCGACAGCCTCATGCTGGCCCGCCGTGTGGCAGAAATCATGACCGAGCACGGCTGGCGCATCGAGAACATCGACGCCACCATCCTCTGCCAGCGCCCGAAGCTGGCCCCCCACATCCCGGCCATGCGGGCAAAGCTGGCCGAGGCTTTCGGGATGCCGGTGGACGCCGTGAGCGTCAAAGCCACCACCGAGGAGCATCTGGGCTTTACCGGCGAGGGGCTGGGCATCGCGGCCCACGCCGTCGCCCTCATCGAAGCAGTGTGAACGGGAGAATGTGACCCATGACTCTGAACTCTATCGTAGCAAACTTCCAGACCTTCAAGCTGGTAGACCTGCTGGACATCCTTATCATCGCGTTCCTCATCTACCAGCTGCTGGGCTTCGTCAACCGCACCCGCGCCGGCCAGCTGGCCAAGGGTGCGCTCATCGTCATGGCGGTCTATCTGGTGGCGAACATCCTGAATATGCGCACCGTCACCTGGCTGCTCAACTCGCTGCTGCAAGTCGGTCTGCTGACGCTGGTGGTGCTGTTCCAGCCCGAGATACGGCGTGCGCTGGAGCGGATGGGCCAGACCGACCAGTGGGCCTATCGCTTCTTCAATAAAAACCGCTACAACGACACCAGCCTCAAGGGCGCGTGGCGCAGCGCCATCATCGCCATCTGCGACGCGGCAGAGCGCTTTTCGGAGACCAAGACCGGCGCGCTCATCGTGCTGGAACGGAACACCAACCTTTCTGAGATCGTCCGCACCGGCACGCCCGTGAACAGCGCAGTCAACCTCGAGGTGCTGGGTACCATCTTCTACGAGGGTACCCCCCTCCACGACGGCGCAGCCATCATCGAGAATGGCCGCATCAAGGCCGCAGGCTGTGTGCTGCCCCTTTCCAACAACCTGGATCTGGGCAAAGACATGGGTACCCGCCACCGCGCCTGCCTCGGCATCGCCGAGAACTCCGACGCCATCGCCATCGTGGTCAGCGAGGAGACGGGCATCATCTCGATGGCGAAAAACGGTGTACTCATGCGCCACTTTGACCGTCAGACCCTTTACACCCGGCTGGTGGATGAGATGATACCCAAGGAGACTGCCAGCGAGAAGAGCGCTGCCGAGGGCTGGAAGGCCCGGGGCAAGCGCCTGCTGAACTGGGTGAACAACAAGGAGGAGGATGAGCAGCAATGAGCACTGAGCAGAACAACGGCAAGCCTGCCGTACCCCCCAAGCGCAATCTGCTGAACGACCGCCGCATCCGGCTCCTGCTTTCTTTGCTGGGTGCAGTCATCGCGTGGATGGCTGTCACCATCGTCGTGCAGCCCGGCACCACCACCACCATCTATAATGTTCCGGTGGACTTCAGCTATGATTCGGCTGCCTACACTTCCCGGGGCCTGAGCATCGTCAATGCAGAGGAAAAAACGGTCAACCTGAAGCTTTCCGGCGACGGCTACACCATCGGCAGCCTGTCGGCCAACGACTTTGTCGTCTACCCCGACTGGTCCAGCGTCCGCGACAGCGGCGAAAAGAGCCTGCGCCTTCAGGTGCGGAGCCAGAGCACCCTGCTCACCGGTGTGTCCGTCTCCATCGACGGCGACAACACCGTGGACGTGGTGTTCGATGTAGTGGAAGAAAAGACCCTGCCCATCCAGGTGACGACGAATTACCTGAAGATAGCAGACGGCTATATCCTCTACGGCACCGACATCTCGAAGGAGACGGTGACTCTCTCCGGACCCAGCACCGAACTGAGCAAGGTAGAGACCTGCACCGCCGAGGTGACCTACAGCGGCGAGCTGACCAGTCCCGTCACTCTGGACACCGGCCTGCGTTTTTACACCCGCAGCGGCGGAGAGGTGAAATTTGAGTATACTACTCTGGAAACGGACAGCGTCGAGGTCACGCTGCAGGTGTATAAGCTGGCCACCCTGCCGGTGGAAGTCAGCTTTATCAACGCGCCCCGCGACTTTGACCCCTCGGTGCTGGTCTACTCCCTGAGCAAAAAGACCCTCAATGTGGCCGGCCCGGAGTCCCAGATCGACCGTCTGTCCACCCTGTCGGTGGGTACCATCGACCTTTCCACCTTTGCACTGGATAAGGTGTACGAAATGCCCATCGAACTGCCCAGCGGCATCCACCTGCTGGACAACATCTCCACCATCACGGTCAGCTTCGACAGCTCCCGTCTGGAAACCAAGACCATGAACCTGCCCGCCAGCTGTGTGCGGGTCATCAACCTGCCCTCCACCTACACCCTGACCGTGGAGACGGAGCGGCTGATGAACGTCACCCTCTGCGGCCCGGCCGGTTCGCTGGAAGCACTGAATCCGGAACAGGTGGTCATTGAGATCGACGCCGACGACTTCTATGTCGCCATCGGCCAGCAGAACATCGCCTGCCGCCTCTATGTGCCGGCCAACGACAAAATTTTTGCACTGGGCAGCTATGTGGTGCAGTGCAAGATAGAAAGTAACTGAGTATATGATCCTGATCCATGATATTCGCCTGCCCCTCTCCGCCGGGGAGCCGCAGGCCTACGAAAAAGCCCTCCGCCTCGCCCGCGTCCCCCGGGGAAAGGTGAGCCATCTGGGCATCGCCCGGCTCTCGGTGGACGCCCGCCACGGCCAGCCCAAGCTGGTGTACACCGTGGCCGTGACCCTGAAAGAGGAGGGGGAAGAGGCCGCCTGTGCGGGTGCTTCCCGCAGCGTCACCGTCCGGGGCAAGACCGATCTCTCGGTGCAGAACGGCACTCTGCCGCTGACGCACCGGCCTGTGGTCTGCGGCCTCGGCCCGGCGGGCCTCTTTGCGGCGCTGCTGCTGGCCCGTCAGGGCTACCGGCCCATCGTGCTGGAACGCGGCCCGGCGCTGGACGAGCGCGTCAAGGCCGTGGAGCATTTCTCCGCCACCGGTGAGCTGGACGAGAACGCCAACATCCAGTTCGGCGAGGGCGGCGCCGGCACCTTCTCGGACGGCAAGCTCACCACCCGCATCGGCGACGAGCTCTGCGGCTTCGTGACCGAAGTGTTCCTCGAGCACGGCGCGCCGAAGGAAATTGCCTGGCAGCAGAAGCCCCATGTCGGCACCGACCTGCTGCGGGGCGTCATCACTTCGATCCGAAAAGAGATCGAGTCGCTGGGCGGTGAAGTCCACTTCAACACAGCCCTCACCGGCTTCGAGCGGCGGGACGGCCAGCTCGTCGGCATCCAGACCACGGACGGTGCGTTCCCCTGTGAGGCGCTGGTGTTCGCGGTGGGCCACTCGGCCCGCGACACCTTCGGGATGCTGATGGACAGCGGCCTCGTGCTGGAGTGCAAGCCCTTCAGCGTCGGCTTCCGGGCAGAGCATCTCCAATCGGAAATCGAAAAGAGCCTCTACCACGAGGCGGCGGGCCATCCGGCCCTGCCGCGCGGCGAATATCAGCTTTCGCAGCACGTTGAAAAACGGTGCGTTTATACGTTCTGTATGTGTCCGGGCGGCCAGGTGGTGGCTTCGGCCAGCGAAAAGGGCCGCGTCGTGACCAACGGCATGAGCTACCACGCCCGCAGCGGCAGGAATGCCAACGCGGCCGTGGTGGTCAGCGTGGGCGGTGAAGACTTCGGCAACGACCCCCGGAAGGCCATCGCCTTCCAGCGGGAGCTGGAAGCCCGGGCCTATGCGGCAGGCCGTCCCGGCGGAGAGTATGCTGCCCCGGCGGAGAACATCCAGAGCTTTTTGGAGGGCAGGGGCCGGCTGAACATTGGCCGCGTCCAGCCCACCTATGACCGGGGCGTCGTCGCTGCGGACCTCGGCGCGTTGCTGCCGACCGAACTGGCCGACACCCTGCGGGCCGGTCTGCGGACTTACGAGCGGAAAATTGCGGGTTACACCGCCCCCGAGGCCATTCTGACCGGCCTCGAGACCCGTACCAGCAGCCCGGTGCGGCTGAAACGGGAAGAAAATTTTGAATGCGCCCAGCTGGCAGGATTGTATCCCTGCGGCGAGGGTGCCGGATATGCGGGCGGCATCATGAGTGCCGCCGTCGATGGCCTGCGGGTGGCCCGCGCCATCATCAGCCGGTACAGCCCGGCAGAAGGGTGAGAAGTTGAATGACTGATCGTGAAAACGATTTTAACCGCACGGCGAAGGACAGCGAGGGCCGTCAGGTGCAGCGGGAGCTGGAACGCCAGCTCCGCGAGCTGGGCGACACCATGTCCGACTCCTTCCGCCACGGCTTTGAGGGCCGGGGCGAGGAGATCGGCGACCGTGTGTGGGATGTGGGCCGCGCTGCGGTGAACGCCGCCGGTTATGGCATCTCGGAGGCAGGCCGGGCCTTTCAGGCCGGAAAACAGGAGTACCAGAAGCGGGCTGAGGAGGCCAGAAGCAGTGCCAGCGCCAGCGGGATGACCGACTGGGCGCGCAATTTCTTTGCAAAGAAGCCGGAACCGACGGCCATCGAGAATATCCGCACCAGCGCGAAAAAGCGCCACAGCGCAGGCGTCGCCATGCTGGCGACCGGCATCACCTTCGCCGTCATCTTCGGCATCACGGCCATCGCCTGCTTCGGCACGGCGGGGGCGTTCACGTCCGGCGGCATGATGGTGGGCGATGAGCTGGCGCTGGGAGCAGCCGCCGCCGAAACCGCGGATACGTTCCTCAGTGCCATCGGCGATCTCGCACTGGGTGCTATCGCGGTGACGGGGTGGTGCTCTGCCGCTGTGACCGCTGTGTTCGGCTGGCTGACCGCAGCGGGCGCGTCCCGTATGAAGGCCGCCAAGACCCTGGAGCTCTACGCCGATACCGCCGAGGGCTTCGACTGGCACCAGGGCCTGTCCCTCTCCATGCTGGCCGACCTGACGCATAAAAAGAAGACCAAGGCTCTCAAGATGCTGCGGAAATTCATCCACAAGGGCTGGCTCAGTGCCTGGCTGGACGAGAAAAACGACAAGCTCTACCTGACGGCAGAGGACTACCGCGCCGCACAGGAAAATCAGCCCCAGCCCGAACCGGAAAAAGCGCCGGAACAGGCCGGAGAAGTCCCCCTGAACCTCGAGACGACCCGCCGCTTTGCGCAGGTGCTCGAGAAGGAGCAGGAACTCATGGAGGATGAGCGGGCTGTGGAGGAGCTGCAGCATATGCAGAAGACCACCGAGTCCATCTGTGCCTGGCTGGAAGCCCACCCAGAGAGCCTGCCCAAGGCCCGCCGCTTTGCGGAATACTATATCCCCACCACCCTCAAGCTCCTGCACACCTACAACGACGTGCAGAGCCAGCAGGGCGAGAACGCGGAGGCCATCCGCCGGGATATTGCGGGCATCCTGCACACCCTGAATCAGGCTTATGATAACCTCTACGATAAGCTTTTGTCGGACGTGGCGCTGGACGTTTCCAGCGAGATCGCTGCGCTGCAGGGGATGCTGGCGAACGATGGTCTGGCCGGGGAGGGATTGCGATGACCTACCGGGCCTGGAACACCAAGACCGTTGACCGCGCCGCCCTGAAAGAGCTGACAGCGGCCATCGCCCAGCAGAACACTGAAGAGCTGGAATACCAGAACATGGACGAAGAGTGGAGCGAGGAAAAGTACCGCTCTGTCCTCGCGGCCCAGCAGAAAGAAGCCGGCCTGCTGGCCGGCATCCTCGCTGCCCGGGGCATCACCGACCCCGCCGAGGCGCTGACCCTTCTGGCGGGCGAAGAAGAGCTGAGCGACCCCATGCTCCTGACCGATATGGACAAAGCCTGTGAGCGCATCCTGCGGGCCATCGACGAAGGGGAGACGATCGTCGTCTTCGGCGACTACGACGTGGACGGTGTGACCGCCACGGCCCTGCTCTATCAGCACCTGAAAGGGATGGGTGCCGCCGTCAAGTGTATGCTGCCCAGCCGGGAGGGCGACGGCTACGGCCTCTCGAAGAACGCTATCCAGTCGATTTACGATAAGGGCTGCCGCCTCATTGTCACGGTGGACAACGGCATCTCTGCCGTAGAGGAAGCCGCATTCGCGGCCAGCCTCGGCATCGACCTCATCATCACAGACCACCATCTGCCCCACGACACCCTGCCCCAGGCAGTGGCCATCGTGGACCCCCGCCGTGCCGACGACCACAGCCCCTTCAAGGGCCTGTGCGGCGCGGGCGTGGCCTTCAAGCTCTGCGCCGCGCTGGATGGCTGCCCGCCGGAAGAGATGCTGGAATACTGCGGCGACCTCGCCGCTGTTGGCACCGTGGCCGACGTCATGCCCCTGACAGGGGAGAACCGCACCATCGTCAAAGCCGGTCTGCGCCAGCTGCAAAATACGGACAGACCCGGCTTCTGCGCCCTTTTGGAAGAAGTGGGCCTTGCAGGCAAGCCGGTGACGGCAGAGAACATCAGCTACGCCATCGCACCCCGCATCAATGCGGCGGGCCGGATGGACAGCGCTGTCACCGCTTTGCAGCTGGTGCTCTGTGAAGACGAAGACCGGGCCGAAGAACTGGCTCATAAGCTGAGTGACATCAACATCCAGCGGCAGGAGACGGAGATGGAGATCGTCAAAGCCGCGCAGGAACTGCTGGACGCTGAACCGGAACGCCTCGAAGACCGGGTCATCCTGCTCTGGGGCAGAGACTGGCACCCCGGCGTCATCGGCATCGTGGCCTCCCGCCTTGTGGAAAAGACCGGACGCCCGGTCATCGTGGTGTCGGTGGATGAGCACGGCGAGGGCAAGGGCAGCGGCCGCAGCGTGCAGGGCTTCAACCTGCACGAGTGCATCGCCTCCTGTGCTGACATCCTGCTCCGCTTCGGCGGCCACGCCATGGCAGCGGGCCTCTCGGTGCGGGAAGAGGATCTGCAGACGCTCCGCCAGCGGCTCAACGACTGGGCGGCCCGGGAGTGTCCCGTGCTGCGCACCCCGCCGCTGGAATGCGATCTGTCCGTCCACCTCGACCGCCTGACGGTGGAGAGCGTCCGCCGCCTCGACCAGCTGGCACCCTACGGTGCCGACAACCCCAGCCCGGTCTTCGTGCTGGAAATGGTTGTCGTGGAGGGCGTCTACGCCGTCTCGGAGGGCAAGCACTGCCGCCTGCGTCTGCGGCAGGGCAATTCCAGCATCTACGCCGTCTGGTTCGGGATGCACCCGGAACAGGTGCCTTACTCGACGGGCGACGTCGTGGACGCAGCCATCAGCCTTTCGGTCTACGATTCGCCCCGGGGCGCACAGCTGTCGGGCCGCATCATCGAGCTGCATCCGGCGGGCCTCGGCAACACAGCTGCAGAGCAGGCCGCGCTGGTGCAGGCGCTGCGCCGGGGTACACCCCTGACGCCGGAGCAGAAGGAGAGCATCGCCCCGGAGCGCAGCCATATCATCACCGTTTATCGGGAGCTGCAGGCGCGGCGCTGGCACGCCGAAGACCTGCAGCCCCTGTTTGCAAAACTCGGCGAGGAGAACACCGGCCGGACGCTGGTGGCCATCTCCGCGCTGGAACAGGTCGGCCTCATCACAGCGGCTGACCGGGGCGGGGCAAAGTTCTGGGAACTCGTGCCTGCCACCGGCAAGAAGAACCTTGCCGATGCGCCCATCCTGAAATGTCTGGAGGAACGATAAAGATGCCTGAGGGAAAGAAACCTGTCGTCCCCGCGCCCGCAGCATCGGCTGCGGCGAAAGAGGACAGCTATTCTGCAAAGACCCATCTCCATCAGCCTATGCCGGTGACGGAGATGGCTACCGTGGCCGCAACGGCTCTGCCGGCCAACGCCCCTGAGGGGACCCTTCCCTCGGAGGTGCGGCCCGAGATCGTGACCTGGGAGAAGCTGGTGGAGGCCATCAAGGCCAGCGGCAAGGCCTACAACATGGCCATGATCGAAAAAGCCTACAATATGGCCAACGACGCCCACAAGGGGGTCTGCCGCCGCAGCGGTGAGCCCTATATCTGCCACCCGCTGGCCGTGGCCCGCCTCGTGCTGGACCTCGGCATGGACAGCGAGAGCATCGCCGCAGCCCTGCTCCACGACGTGGTGGAGGACACCCCCACCACACTGACCGACCTGACCGCCGCTTTCGGCGAAGAGGTGGCTGCGCTGGTGGACGGCGTCACCAAGCTGACCAAGATCCAATTTTCCAATATCGAAGAGCTGCAGGCCGAGAACCTGCGCAAGATGCTGCTGGCCATGAGCCGTGACGTCCGCGTCATGATCATCAAGCTCTGTGACCGCCTGCACAATATGCGCACCGGCGACGCATGGCCGGAGCAGAAGCGCCGCGACAAGGCCCGGGAGACCATGGAGGTCTACGCTCCCATCGCCAACCGTCTGGGCATCCTGAACGTCAAGGAGGAGCTGGAAGACCGCAGCCTCCACTACCTCGACCCCGTGGGCTACGAGGAGATCAACAAAATGCTCAGCGAGCGCGCGGGCGACGAGTTTCTGGCCAGCGTGTCGGGCGTCATCAAGAGCCGCCTCGAGGAGAGCGGCATCGAGGGCGCGACCATCAAGCGGAGAGTCAAGAGCATCTACGGCATCTACCGCAAGACCATCATGCAGAACAAGTCCTTCGATGAGATCTACGATATCTATGCCGTCCGTGTCATTCTGGATACGCTGGCCGAGTGCTACAGCACCCTGGGCCTCATCCACGATATGTACCACCCGCTGCCCAACCGCTTCAAGGACTATATCTCCACCCCCAAGC
>ERZ838399.3252-NODE-3252-length-10630-cov-2.950733_pt1 | contig 10630 bp, 10 predicted proteins | sample MGYA00519683_ERZ838399 | MGnify/ENA primary metagenome ERZ838399 (study PRJEB31850, sample SAMEA3708833) | human gut metagenome | biome: human gut; feature: human-associated habitat; material: faeces | place: China | collected 2014 ...
GCCCAGAGCCGGAATCGAACCAGCGACACGAGGATTTTCAGTCCTCTGCTCTACCGACTGAGCTATCTGGGCAGTTAAGTTGTTGTCTCATTTCTGCGACTTCTATACTTTATCATATTCCTCGACTCTTGGCAAGCTTTTTTTTCAAAAAATTTTATTTATCAGCCAGATTCCTGTTTTTGTCTTAAAAATCTTGCCTTTTACGGACTCAATTGTCTCTCTGGAACTTTGTTCTTCTGCAAGATTTACTAAAAAATCTGCTTCTACAAGAATCTGATAATCAATACCGTCAATCTGATCATATGTATGGTGATGTCCGATCAAATAGCAGACTCTGTCTGTTTTTGCTTTGTCATATTGTAAGTCTTCCAGCATCTGCTGTGCAACTGCCGGTCCTTCAACCTCTTGGTATTTTCCTGCACTACTGTTGTATTTTTCTTCGCTTATTTTGATACCGATATCATGTGTTAATGCAGCCACTTCCAGGATGTCTAAAATTTCCTTATCTAATCCTTCCTGTTCTCCGATCAGCTTTGCATACGCGTGTACTTTCAAGAAATGCTGGATTCTCTTTGGCTGACCTTGATAGTAATCAATCATTGCTGTTGTCACTTTATTTATATCCATCTGTTAACTCTCCTTTAGTATTTTTTGAAAAAGCTGAATAATCTTTTCTTATTTAAGATCTTAATTGCTTTGTCTGCATCTTCTTCTCTTAATCCACCTGTACAAAAATCTGTCTTAACCAGATGTTTGTCAAATCCGTGTCTATGCCATTCATATGCACCATCATCTAATATGACAAAACCTTCAATCTTCTCTTCACACTTATCCAGCCAATCTTTGATCTCATCTTCTCTTCTTCCACTGCTTAGGTATTCTGTCTTATCTATGATCTTTAGGTCGTATTTCGCTAAGATGTCAACTAGAATCTGACACCAGTCCTGCACAGCATCACTGTGTTCTGCCCATCCGTATCTCCAGGATGATGATAATACGATCTTTGCTCCTGTTGCATCTACGATTGTTTTTAAATTCTTAATGTTATCCTCATCTACAGAAATCAGCTGATCATCTTCGCATTTCTCGAATAATTGCTGTGAATTCAATACTCCGTCTACGTCTAAAAAAATAACTTTCATGCCTTTGTTCCTCCTTTACCTTCACGGTAGTCAGACATGGTCTTTGATGAGTATTATACTCTCTTTTTTTTTAAACGTAAATGTATTTTAAGGTTTTTAATACTTTGTACATAAAATCCTTTTTTTTGTAAATACTATACTGGAATTCTTTACATTTCACATCAAGGAGGTTTGATTTTATTATGGGAAATAAATGTTTGGATTGTACAGCTTTAACGCTTACGATCATTGGTGCTATAAATTGGGGATTGATCGGATTCTTCCGATTTGATCTTGTTGCATTTTTGTTTGGAGATATGAGCTGGCTGTCACGAGTTGTGTATGCACTTGTTGGATTATGTGGATTGTATATGCTGGCATTTTACCGGCATTGTGGACGTGATATATAAAAGTTTCTTCTTATTTAATTATACACGGAAAGAAAGGCCAGGCTATGGCGTAAGCCATAATCTGACCTTTTATAAATGGTGAATATACATTAAGTATAGAAACAAGCTATTTTAAAAATAGATATTTATTTACTGTGCATCCTTGATCTTCTTGATCTCTTCGATCATAACAGGAAGCACTTTCATAACGTCTCCAACGATTCCTACATTGGCTACGTCAAAGATTGGTGCATCTTCATCTTTGTTGATTGCTACAATGTATCCAGAATTCATGATTCCTGATACGTGCTGTGTAGCTCCAGAGATTCCGCATGCAATATATAATTTTGGTGCAACGATCTTTCCAGACTGTCCAACCTGATGAATCTTTGATACCCATCCGTCTTCAATGGCTGGTCTTGTTGCTCCTACAACTCCTCCTAAGAGTTTTGCAAGATCGTCAACTAATGCGAAGTTTTCTTTGCTTCCCATTCCACGTCCACCAGATACGATAACTTCTGCTTCTTCCAGGTTGATCGTCTCTGCGATTTCTTTTACACTTTCTGTGACCTTTGCTTTGATCACATCATCAGCTACTTTTACTTCTTTGGCTACAACTTCACCCTCAGTTGGGTCTTCCACTTTCTGGAATGCTCCGGAACGTAATGTTGCTATCTGTGGTGTTGTCTTGATCTTTACATCTTCCAATACAGTTCCACCATAAAGTGGGCATGTATAGATAACTTCTCCATCTTCTGCTTTGATATCTAATACATCGGATGCACATCCTGTGTTACATTTTGCTGCAACAACTGGTGCGATATCTTTTCCATCCTGTGTTCCACCTACAAATACAGCTTCTGGATTTTCTTCTTTTACTAATTCTACTAAAACCTGAGCATATGCATCGAGATTAAACTCTTTGTAATCTTCGCTGTCGACACAGATGACCTGATCGGCTCCGGCCTTTGCTACTTCTTTTGCTGCATCTGCTACTCCACCTCCAATAACAACTGCCGTAACTTTATCGGCAAGTTTCTTGGCTGGAGATAACATTTCCAATCCAACTTTGACTGGATTTCCTTCTGCAGTTTCTACATATACCATGATATTCTTACATTCTGCCATGTCCTTTGTTCTCCCTTCCTAGAATACTTTGGCATCTGCCATCATAGCGACTGCTTTTATTGCTGAATCTTCTGGTGTTTCTTCCTGAATCTTGATTCCGGCTTCTTTCTTCGCTGGTTCATATAATTTAACGATCTGAACCTTTGCATTAGATTCTCCGACTTTTTCTTTTTCAAGATCAGCAAGATCAGCTTCTTTAATATCGCCGATTGGTTTCTTTCTTGCTGCCATTTTATTCTTGATCGTTGGGTAACGTGGGTCATATTCTGGTTTTGTGACTGTTACAACACATGGTGCAGAAGCTTCTACTGTACGGTATCCTTCTTCTGTTTCCTGTTTTGCTGTCACTTTATCGCCATCTAAAGCGATTTCTGTAATATTTGTGATCACACTTGTTCCAAGTTCTTCAGCTAACATTAAGCCACCCTGTCCAAGTGCAGCATCTGTTGCTTCTTTTCCACAGAATACAAGATCAAATTTCTGACCATTGTCCGCTTCTAATTTTGCGATCACATTTTTTAGGATATTTGCGATTCCTGTTGTGTCAGATCCTTTGAATGCATCATCACTTACTAAAAATGCATGATCTGCACCAACTGCAAGACAGTTTTTCAGAGAGTTCTTTGCACTATCTTCTCCGACACATACAACTGTTACTTCTCCTTCAGAGGATTCTTTTAATCGTGCTGCCATTTCGAGAGCATAGGTGTCAAATGCATTTACAACAGGTGTTACGTTTGCTAAATCCGGTGTTCCTTCTGCATTTAAATGGATTTCTACAGAATCATCCGGAACCTGTTTGATACATACTAAAATGTTCATAGTCTTACTCCTTCTTATGTTCTATCTTCCGATTGTGTTATTTGCTACGACGATTCTCTGAATTTCGTTACTTCCTTCGAAAATCTGGAAGATCTTAGCATCTCTTAATAATTTCTCAACTGGATATTCTCTGCTGTATCCATATCCACCGAACATCTGAATTGCTTCAGAAGCTACTTCCATTGCGATATCAGATGCATAGCATTTTGCGATCGCTGCTTCTTTGGAATGTGGTAATCCCATATCCATCTTTGTTAAAGCATGTGCAACCATCTGACGAGCTGTTTCTGTTTTGATTTCCATATCAGCTACTTTAAACTGCATTGCCTGATTTTTGATGACTGGTTTACCAAACTGAACTCTTTCTTTGGCATATGCAATACCTTCATTGATACCACGCTGTGCGATACCTGTTGCAACACATCCCATCCAAGCTCTTGCCTGGTCTAATGTCTTCATTGCGATTGAGAATCCTCTTCCTTCTTCTCCAACTAAGTTTGCAGCTGGAATACGACAGTCTTCTAATACAACATCACATGTGTTTGATGTACGGATACCCATTTTATTTTCTTCATTACCTGTGCTTAATCCTGGTGTTCCAGCATCAACTAAGAACATAGAGATTCCTTTGACACCTTTTGTTTTATCTGTCATAGCTGTGATACAGTAGAAAGAAGCGATTCCTCCATTTGTAATGAAGCATTTTCTTCCATTTAATACCCACTCATCTCCGTCTTTGACAGCTGTTGTTGTTCCTGCACTGGCATCAGATCCTGCTCCTGGTTCTGTTAAACAGAAAGCTCCAAATCCACCATCAATGATCTTCTGGCATACATGTTTTTTCTGTTCTTCATTTCCTGCGATCAGTACTGGTTTTGTTCCTAATCCACTGGCAGAAATTGTTGTTGCAAATCCTGCATCTGCGATAGCCATTTCTTCGATCAGTGCCGCAACGTCTACTCTTGATAATCCTGGTCCACCGTATTCTTCTGGTACTTCTAATGAATGTAACTGCATTTCAATGGCTTTGTCATAAATTTCTTTTGGCCATTCTCCACTGACGTCGTATGCTTTACACTGTTCTTTTACTTCGTTTTCACAGAACTCGTGTACATCCTGTAATAAGTCTTTTGCTTCCTCTGAAATTAAATATGCCATCTTGATATCCTCCTAAAATAACCTTAAAAAAGCTTTGTATATGTTTTATGTTACTTGTTTATGTTTGATTGATCGTTTCCTATTAAAATTATAATTTGTAGCAGATCTTACCTGGATTTAAGATCATATTTGGATCAAAGACTTCTTTGACACCTTCCATGATCCTCATCTGAACTGGTCCGAGAGACTCTGCTAGGTAGTCCATCTTTCCATGTCCGATTCCATGTTCTCCAGAGATCATTCCACCGAATTCTGTTGCTTTTGCATATACTTTATCCATAAAGACTGCAACCTGTTTCTTAAACTCTCCTTCTTCCATGTCATTACTGCATGTATAGATATGTAAGTTACCGTCTCCAGCATGTCCAAAGCTCTTCACTCTGAAATCAGCTTCTGCTTCTAATGATTTTGTATATGTCAGGAATTCTGCAATCTTATTTGTTGGAACTACAACATCACATTCATCTAACAGTACAGTATCTGCTTCAATTGCCTCAAGTAATGCTCCGCGGACAGCCCATGCATCTTTCTTTAAGGCTGGTGTATCAGCAACTAATACATCAATTGCTCCTGCTTCTAATACTACTTCAGATGCCTGTTCAATGATATCTTCCAGTTGTTCTTCAGAATTTCCATCAAATGTTGCTAATAAATATGCTCCAATCTCTGTTCCTTCTAATTCTTTTGGATATACCTGTTTTCCTAAGAACTTCTCAGTATCCATAACAACTTCTTTTTCCATAAATTCCAGAGCCTGTGGTGCCAGATGATGCATAAAGAACTGTGGTACTGTTGCAATACAATCCTCTAAGTTTTCATAAGGAATGATCAGACTGATCACTGATTTTGGTGCTGGAATTACTTTTAATGTAAGTTCTGTGATAATACCCAAAGTACCTTCAGAACCGATCATTAAGTTTAATAAGCTGTATCCTGAACTTGTCTTTGATACAGTAGCTCCAAGTTTTACAATCTCACCTGTTGGTAATACAACTGTCATGGCACGTACATAATCTCTTGTACATCCGTACTTAACAGCTCTCATACCACCAGCGTTGGTTGCTACGTTTCCACCGACTGTTGCGAATTTCTCACCTGGATCTGGTGGATATAATAATCCTTGTTTTTCTGCATCCTGTGCAAGATCATTTAAAAGGACTCCTGATTGAATCTTCACTACAAAGTTTTCTTTGTCATATCCAAGGATCTTGTTCATCTTTGTAAGAGAGATCATAACACCGCCACCGATACTTACGGCTCCTCCTACTAATCCTGTTCTTGCACCACTTGGTGTTACAGGAACCTTGTTTTCATTACAAAGTTTAACGACAGCTGCAACTTCTTCTGTTGATGTTGCTTCTACTAAAACTTCTGGTCTAGCTTTTCCGTAGATTGCCATCTCATCATGGGTGAAATCCTCATTGATTTCATCACCCACTAAGACACGTTTTGGAGCGATCTCTTTGAATTTCTCGATCATCTCTGGTGTCACTTTGTTATACTGATACTCACTCATTTATCTTCCTCCTTAAAAGTTTATAGCTTTTTAATATCTTTTATCTTTATCATTTTCAGATCAATTTGACTCCAAAGTAGCAAACTAATCCATAGATGATAACGAATAATACGAAATATTTGATAACCTTTGTTAAGATTTCACTTTCTTTTCCTACCGTTGCTGTTGCCGCTGTCGCTACTGCGATACTCTGTGGAGAAATAATCTTTCCTGCGGTACTACCAACTGTATTTGCAGCTACCAGCCAGATCTGGTTGATATTTAATTCTGCTCCTGTACTTGCCTGTAACTTGGAGAATAGTACGCTGCTTGATGTAGAACTTCCTGTTACGAATGTTCCGATAGATCCGATCAGTGGTGCAACTAATGGATAAAAGCTTCCTGTTACACGTACGATAAAATCTGCGATAGACTGTGTCATTCCGCTGTATCCCATGATCTTAGCTGTCGCAAGCACTGCCATGATCGTAATGATCGTCTTAAACATCTGAATCACTGTCTTGCCTAAAACAACAAAGATCTCACCAACTGGACATCCCTGAATCAGTCCTCCAATAAATGCTGCGATCAAGATCAGCACTCCTGGTGTTGATACCCATGTAAATGTATATGGGCTTGCTCCCTCTCCACTATAAATTGGTACATTTGATTTGATCGCTGATAATGGATCATGAATCGCTGGTACTAATGTTGAAGTCAGAAGTAAGAACAGTAATACAAGAATGAATGGGCTCCATGCAACAAATGCATCTTTTACTGTCATCGTAGTATCATCATTATCTTCGATTTCTACATCAAATTTACTTGCCTTACCTTTCAGCATTACTTTTGCAAGGATGATCGTTACTGCCATACTGCATACAGATCCGATAACTGCTGGAAGTTCAGCTCCTACAAATTTCGCTGTCAGATATTGTGGTACTAAGAATGAAAGACCTGACATCAATGTAATAAATAAAATTTCTTTATAATCACCGATTCCTTTAGCTCCTTCATGTTTTCCTGTGATGAAAACAACAAGGAAAGGAACGAGAATTACCATGATCGCAAGTTGTAATACAACATAAGATGCTGTCATATGTGGACTAAATCCTGTTACATTTGCTGCCGTAACCGTTGGAATTCCGATGGATCCAAATGCTACTGGTGTCGTATTGGCTACCAGGCAAACAGTTGCTGCAAAGATTGGTTCAAATCCTAATCCGCAAAGGATTCCTGCTGGAATCGCTACAGCTGTTCCGAATCCTGCCATACCTTCCATAAATCCTCCAAATCCCCATGCGATGATCAGCACAAGAACTCGTTTATCTCTTGATACAGAAGTAAGCATTTTTTTAATAAGTTCCATGTTTTTCGTATGTACGACCAAGTTGTAAGTAAACACTGCTGCCACGATAACCAGACAGATTGGCCAGATTGCCATTGCAAATCCTTCTAACCCTCCTGTGAGGACATCAATAATTTTTTGCTTCCATAAAAAAAGTGCTTCAATGACTGTAATGATCAAAGCGATCGGACAGGCTACATGTCCTGCCATCTTTAATCCGCTTAATGCAATGATCAGCCAGATGATAGGAAGCATCGCTAATAAAAAGTGAATGAACATCTTAAGTTCTCTCCTTTCTTTTCAAATATGAGCGGGTTCCGATATCCTATTTTTCAGCGTATACGCGACGTAGTAAGATTGGTCCTACCAGTTACTATACTTATATGGTAGGACCAATCCGACAAAAAGTCAAGGGATTTTTTTTGCAAAACGATTTATTCTTTTTCTATTTTCTTTTCTTTTTTGTAGAAATTGCACAAAAAAAGCAGCATTTTCACAAACATATTATTTTCAATCCAACCATTTTAAGCCATTTGTATAAATACTGTTTTTTATTTATTTGTTAATTTTTCATCAATTTCCACAAATTTCGTATTTCGAACTATTTTACGGAGTCTTTTTCTTTCGTTATACTATTTTGATATTGCTTCCATATGATCGTGGACAATATCACTGCAATATAGTCTGTCAATGCCTGCCCATATATGACTCCATGAATCCTTGCAACCGCATTTAAAAGATACAATAACGGGATCAGCAAAACTTCATTGGCTAGTCCCATTTGTAAAAATGTAATAAACATATTTGCTTTGAATACAATTCCGATTGCTGCAACTGGTGCATTCCTATAGACTACGAGAGTCTAGTTTAATACGATGGTTGATACACTCATCAATATAGAAAAAATTGAAGATTAATTTTACTGTTTAATCTTACAAAACTGAAGAAAATATGTGTTATATTATCTATATACTTTATAAAACGCAAAAGAAATTATCACGAGGTGAATAAATAATCATGAAAGCTTACGAACGTTTACTAAATTACGTCAAAATTTTAACTCCAAGCAATGAAAACAGCCAAACTGTCCCTTCTTCTGATTGTCAGTTTAATCTTGCCAGGATCTTGGAAAAAGAAATGAATAAACTTGGTCTTACCGATGTCTATCTTGATGATAAATGCTATCTGTATGGTAAGCTACCTGCCACAAAGGGCTATGAAAACTGTCCTGCGATCGGATTTATTGCTCATATGGATACTGTTTCTGATTTCTGTGATCACCCGATCCGCCCGATCCTTACGAAGAATTATAATGGAGAAGCTCTTCCTCTTGGAGATAGTGGTCTGGTTCTTGATCCGAAAGTTTTCCCTCATCTTTCTTCTCTCAAGGGTCGTACTTTGATCACATCGGATGGTACAACGATCCTTGGTGCAGATGACAAGGCTGGGATTGCTGAGATTCTTACGATGGTAGAACGTCTGGTCAGTAAACAGATTCCTCATGGTCCGATCAGCATTGCATTTACTCCAGATGAAGAAATTGGAAGTGGTGCTGAGTATTTTGATATCAAGCGGTTTGATGCTGATTTTGCTTATACTTTGGATGGCGATACCGAGGGTGAGATCCAGTTTGAAAATTTTAATGCCTGTAAAGTTGAGTTTGAAATCACTGGTTTTAATGTACATCCTGGTTCTTCGAAGGATACGATGATCAATGCCTCACTTGTAGCTATGGAGATCAACTCTTGTCTACCTTCTATGGAGACTCCTAGAAACACGGAAGATTATGAGGGATTCTATCATTTGATCGATATGAATGGTGATGTGAGTCATGCAACATTACATTACATTGTGAGAGATCATGATCGGGGGTTGTTTGAGGCGAAGAAACAGACATTACGTTTGATCGCGAAAAATATGAACGAAAAATGGGGTAATGGTTGCGTTACTTTAACCATTACGGATCAGTATCAAAATATGGCCGAGATTATTAAGGATTGTCCTCATTTGATCAAAAATGCAAAGAAGGCTTGTGAAACTGCTGGTGTGGCTCCATTGGTTCTGCCGATTCGCGGAGGTACAGATGGATGTCAGTTAAGTTTTCGAGGACTTCCTTGTCCGAATCTTGGAACTGGTGGACATGCTTATCATGGACCTTATGAACATATTAGCGTTGAAGGAATGGATATGTGTGTTGATATTGTTGTGGAATTGATTAAATTGTATACTGAAGGTTATTGATGTATAAATAGAGAAAGAACAATGTATTAGGGTCAGAAAAACGAATTTCTTTGTTCTTTCTCTATTTATACACTCAAATCTTTCAGTATACACTACTTACAGACAAGATACTTCATTCTTCACTTTTCACTTCTTCACGAAACTCTTCCTGCATCCATATGATACACGTCGTCTGCGATTCCCACGGTAGATTCTCTATGGGATACTAGTACTACGGTTCTTCCTTTACTTTCTTCTTTGAGTGATTTCAAGATAATTCCTTCATTTAAAGAATCTAAGTTACTTGTTGGTTCGTCTAGTAATAACATTGGGCTGTCGTGCAGAAAGGCTCTGGCGATTCCGATTCTTTGTTTTTCTCCACCAGACAGGGTGTCTCCGAGTTCTCCGACTTCGGTGTCGTAGCCATTTGGCAGGGACATGATCATGTCATAGATGGAGGCTTTTTGGGCGGCTTTTATGATTTCTTCTCTTGCTGCGCCTGGTTTTCCGATCGCTATGTTGTTGGCGATGGAGTCGTGGAAGAGTTCGGTTTCCTGAGTTACGTAGGATTGTGTGTTTCTTAGTGTCTTAGTTGGGATTTCTTTCACGTTTTCTTCTGAGATCTTTATGTTTCCTTTGTTTACATCCCAGAAGCGCATCAGCAGCCGCAGGAAGGTAGACTTTCCGCTGCCGGAGCGGCCGGTGATGCCCACGATCTTCTTTTCCGGAATGGTCAGGCTCAGGTCATGCAGCACCTCCTCATCGGCATAGGCAAAGTTCACATGCTCTGCCGCAGCACCTGCAAATGCGGTGTCTGTGCCGTCGGTCACATCGGCGGTGACGGGCTGTTCGTCCAGCAGGTCCAGCACGCGGTCTGCGCTGGCGAACACCTGCGTCAGGCTGGCACCAAGGTTGGCCAGCGCCACCACCGGGCCAAAGGAGCTCAGGG
>ERZ838399.3254-NODE-3254-length-10618-cov-3.875604_pt1 | contig 10618 bp, 11 predicted proteins | sample MGYA00519683_ERZ838399 | MGnify/ENA primary metagenome ERZ838399 (study PRJEB31850, sample SAMEA3708833) | human gut metagenome | biome: human gut; feature: human-associated habitat; material: faeces | place: China | collected 2014 ...
GTTTATCCTTTAATGAAGCAAAAAATCCTTTTTTTTCTTCTTTTACTTCTTTTATCGTATTTTGTTTGACAGACTGGTCTACATCAACCCAGCCTCCTGGCAGTGACCATGTCTTATTATTTTCCTGCACAAGTAAAATCTTATCCCCTTTAAAGATTGCTGCCCGACAGTCTAATTTTGGCGTCTGAAATCCCACTTCATTGCAAAAGATTTCTTTTACTTTTTCTGTCGGAAGTCCTGACGCTTCACTTAACATCTCTGCGGAAATTTCCCGAATCCGCTCAAAACGTTCTATATCAAACTTATCTTTACAATAATACAGGGCACTCTGCGCAAGACTCTGTAATTCCACCGCCCAGTCAAGCCATTTTTGTTCTTTTTGCATTTACTTTTTCTCCCTTACTGTTTTCTTTTATTGTATCGAATTCCTTTTTCCTTTACAAGAAAAAAGAATCCCATACATTTTATCGTACGGAATTCTTTTTCAACGAAATTCTTAGAGGATTTGTAGTTTCTGCGGAGGTATTCTACAAGTCCAACAATACTGTAAAGTTAAGGTTATTCGTAAAAGAGGAAGACGAATTTCATAACCTTGAATTCATAATACCCTGTCTTTTTCTGTTATGCAAGCCACCTGGGGGGATTTTATTTTCATTTTTTTCACCCCTTAAAAATCAATCATTTCTATTCTTTTTTTTGATTTTTTAACCCTATCCAGGGGATTTCTACATTCTGAAAATATTTCCTTTCAGTTCCAAACCAGCCACTTCTGCCAGTCTTAAAATTCCTTCTGTCGCAAGGGATACCGTAGATTCTACATGAATATAATCCGTCACACTATAATCATATAAAATATTTGCCTGTGCTGAAAATTCATCGTCTCCATCCCAAAATAAATACTGCATCGGAATACAGTCAAATGCAGGAATGATATATCCGGCATCGCCTTGTTTCACACTTATTCCTCCAATTGCTTCCGCTGCCTTTTTTAATTCTTCTGTATGTCCTTCAAACGTCTTTGCAAACGGCATAAGCACATTTCTCTCAAATGCCGGTGTAAATGGAGAAGCACCTCTTACATCCCGAAAAGGAACCCAGCGGTTCATGAAAAAAGCATCTTCTTTAGAATACCAAAATAAGTTATAGATATCCATCTTTACTCCATTTGAGACCGGTCTTTCTCTTTGATTAACTAAAAAAATCGTTCCGTCTTTTAAAGAAACACCATACTGTTCTCCAAAATGGGTAATCAAAAAGATATCATTTTCCTGTCTGATTTCCGGAAGTTTTTTCTTCACTAATTCTTTATCCATCTCCAGAAATTTCAACCGCCATTCTTCGCTTAATTTATCATAATTTGAGCTTTTGTTTTCCTGCATTTTATTTTTACCTTCCTTCCCTATTTTTTAGTTTTTCTTTATTGTACAACAAAAAAGAACCATTTGCACTGTTCTGCATATGATTCTTTAAAAATGTAAAAATGGATAAAAAAAGAGTAGCGAGAGGGGGATTCGAACCCTCGACACTACGGGTATGAACCGTATGCTCTAGCCAACTGAGCTATCTCGCCATCTTTTTTTATTTCTTTTGTTTTTTTCAAAAGGAATGGGACCTACAGGGCTCGAACCTGTGACCCTCTGCTTGTAAGGCAGATGCTCTCCCAGCTGAGCTAAGATCCCATTTCGTTAACAGCCATTACCTGACTGCTCTGCTATTATAACCTTAAATGAGTCGAAATGTCAACACTTTTTTTGAATTTTTTTTATTTTTCTAATAGTTGCGATATTTTCTAATTTTTTATCCTGATTTTCTTTATATTTTTATTTTCAAAGTACAATTTCTAACCGACAAAAAAGATCGCTGTAGAGCCGACCGGCTCTGCAACGATCTTTCTTAATTTAAATTTAAAATTTGAAAAATTTTTTATAATTTATCTAAGTTTATATTGTTTTATTTCCTATTTTATAGTGTTCTAAAAATCTACGTTTCTTTTTATCTTAGTTTATTATCGTTTATGCAATTTGGTACTTTTTTGGTACTTTTTTGCCTCAATAATTAAAAAAGCTATCAACCCCAAAAGGTCAATAGCTTATCTATTACAGTGCCAATTTATAGAGAACTAATTGATTCAGACTCACACCCTCATTTTTCGCTTCGATCGCCAAACGCTGATGCAGCGACTTAGGAAGTCTTACATTGAATTTTCCACTATAGTTTTCTGTCTGCTCCGGTAACGGAATTGGCAAATTATTTTCAATTTTCACTTCTAAATAGCTTTCCATTACCTCATCCAAATCACTATAGAGTTCTTCCAGTGTATCACCTGTACTCTGACAACCATCTAATTCTAAGATTCTGCCGTAGAAATAGTGACCGCTTTCGTCATTGATTTCCTGTATTAATCTTGTATATGGCAGTTTCATATAGTCTTTTACTTCCATTGTTTCCACTCCTTTTTTGTCATAGTACCATATACAATATTTCAAGCCAAGTACAAGTATTAAAATACGTCTGCTATTTTGTTCATTTCTTCTGCCTTAGTATCTGGTAATACATGGCTATACAAATCCATTGTCATGGCTAAAGAACTATGTCCAAGAATCGTTTTCAATACCTGTGGTGGCATCCCTGCTTCTATTGCTCTGGTTGCAAAAGTATGCCGGAATACATGCGATGTTATCCGTGGAAAATCATATCCTGCTGCATGAATCCGTTCTATTGTTCTGTCTATTTCACCCTGCACTCTCTCCCGGCTGATAGGCTCACCATTTTCATTACAAAATAGATACCTGTCCATCTTCTCCACTTTCAGCCCCCAGAAATTGCGCTGTACCTCAATGTAAGAAAGAATATCAGCCGTCAATGGGATATCTCTTTTCGATGTTCTGGTCTTTGGTGTATCTTCCATGTAGCCTTGTCCCTCTATCTGTTTTAACGTCCGTCGTACATGCAGTACATTATTCTTTCTATCTACGTCTGAATACTTCAAGCCCTGCATTTCCCCACGTCTTAAGCCGGTACGAAGCATAACCGCAAAGAAATTATACAAATAGCTTTCCTTTGCATATTCCATAAAAAGTTCCTGTTGTTCTCTTGTCATTGCAATTCGTTCTTTTTTGGTTATTCTTGCTTTTTGGGGGATTTCTACCGCACCTACTGGATTTATCTCTATCAAGCGGTTCTTAACTGCCTGTTTTAGGCTTCCATTTATTATCGCTCCTATTACTTTTATCGTTTTAAGTGCATACTTTTCTTTTATTAACTCATTATAAAAGTTCTGTATATGCTCGCCTCGAATTTCTGTCAACAGCATATCGCCAAACTTATCTTTTATCTGACTGTTGTACAATGTCAGATATGTTTGATATGTCCCTAGTTTTACGTTGTTCTTTTTATATTCTTCAAACCAGATTTGCATCCAATCATCAAACACTATTTTTTCTTTTGATACGAAAAAACCATGCTCTAATTTATATCTTAATTCTGTCATTTTCTTCTGGGTTTCTGTGATAGTTTCTCCATGTACTAGATGTCGCTCACCTTTGTACATGAAACGCCCCTCAAATCCATTATATCTTTGTCTTATTCCTTTCGGGAGCTTTCGCCCTCTTTTATCCTTTGCCATGCTCTGCTCCTTTCCATGCCTTTTTTCGGCATTTTTCACTTGCAAAAGAGCCACATAAGCCATTATAATCAAAGTGACCCTTTTTCAATCATTTGGGTTGTTTCTGTTTGCTTCTGGTGTTGCCGCATCAGGAGCCGAAAAAGCCTTGTGCTTTTTGACCTGCTGCCAAAATATCCGGCTTAAGTTGCGCCTTAAACCGGATGATTGAAGGAATGTAGAATATCTTGAATATTACGAACCGGTAACGATTCATCGAAAATAGGATAATTGGAGTTACCCTATTTTCTGCTTGTTTAGTAATTGACTAAACAGTTCCTTGGCAGCAGGTTCTTTTTCTTCTGGCACGTTCTTTTCGTTTTCCCTGCATCACTCCATAAGTATATGCTTTCATCAGTAACTCATATTCTTGGAAGCCTTGACGCTTTTCACTGCGTTCATAGATAAGTTCTAATACATCTACTGCACTACCATCCACACAATGCATTTGTATTCTCTCATACTCTTCTAACGCTTCTCTCCTGTCTGCGCACTTATTCAAGCGTTCCGCATCTCGTTTCGCACGTGTTCCAACTAATTGCTCTGCTTCTAAACGCTTCGATTTTGGGAGTTTAAGCCAATCTTTAACCCATGATAATAAATCTTCATATTCTGGGTTATCTTTGTTTAAAACCACCATACCATTTGTTTTTCTCCAGAAGAATGTAAAATCCCCAATTTTCTTGTCTGCTCCATTTGCCTTGAAAAAACTTACCGCCTGTGATGCTGTAAGGTCTGCCACATTACAAGCGGCGATTTTCTGTTCTTCGTCAATCACTTCATAACTCATTTTTTAATTTTTCCTTTTCTTTTCGTTTTTGATATGTTAGAATTTACTTGTATTACCGACTGTTTACTATTTAGTGAACCCCTTAGTGTTGCTCGTCCCATCGCTAAGGGATTTTTTTTATGTATTTTCCGGAATCAACTCCACTTGTGAACGTCCAAAGAATCTTGCTTTGTAAACCGCTCCGTCACCTCTTGACCCCCAAATCAAATCGCAACCAAACAATGCTTTCGAGCCGTGAAGCACTTCATAGCCTAACTTTTTCCATCCTGCCCATGTATTGGTGTCCTCTGTAATTCCTGCTTGCTGTTTGCTCTGTTCAATCCGTTTCTGGTTGACTACTTCCGCTTTGACCGATAACCATGCTCTATGTAATGCCTCGGAAAAGCCCAAATTTGCGTCTTTACGGTAAATTCTCCATGCTCTTGACATAATCTTTGCTAAATCGTATTTCATGCCTTATTTCCCCTTTCTCGGCTTAATAGCCAAATTCTGCATGTACCAGATTGGTATAGTGTGCGTTTCTCTCCATTGGTGCATGATACAGCATTGACAAAATGTATTGTCGCTTCTTCTGGATGCGCTCTTTGTGTTGTCTAAATTGCATCAGGACAAGTAGGATATCATCATAGCTCACTTTCATGATTTGACTTTGTACCAGTGCTCTTGGTTTCTCTTCGCCATTTATCCGAACCACACCGCTCTTAGACAAAAGAGCATCAAGCATCACATTTACAAACTCATCAATCAAGCCCATATCTTCTGGGTTTGTTTGTCTTAACTGTTCATAGCCAATGTTGTCATGAATCACTTCCAGAGTATTTTCAACGCTGTTTTTTTCGTCTGTCTCGTCCGTCTTGTCCTCTTCTCTGACAGACAGACTGACATGATTATTATTAATATTTAATTTATTATTATAATAATTATTATTACGTTCTCGGTTTTCAAGATATTGATTTTCAATTTCTTGATTCTCTATTTCTTGAAAATCGGAAAGTAGAGAATCAGGCATTTCATACACGGTACTTTCCCACCGTGAAATGCGTCTGCCATCCTCACTTCGTATTGGGGTTTTCACATAATAACCGCACTCTTTCAACTCTTTCAAACCTGCATATACCGCAGATTTTCCGTCTTTGGAATACTTCACCAGATTCCCCACAATTACTTTCCAGTTATCCGGTTTACTCAACAGGTAAGCCAAAATCCCTTTTGCCTTAAATGACAGTCTATCATCTTCCAGAAATGTCTTGTCAAGCATGACAAAATTGTTGGGACGTTTCCGCACTCTTATTACCTCATCCAGTCGCTTATCTTCACTCATGCGCTCACCCCTTTGCTATTGACCTATTTTGTTCAAGTTGACAACCCTTTAATAATCTTCCTGACTATTTCTCACTTTTTCGCTATCGTCACAGGTATATTGATTAAAGTTTATAGACGCTTTCGGCTTTTTCTGGTTGCCATTATTTTGTTGCTGTTCTCTTGAACTGATTATATTATACATCTATTTACACCAATATGTCTATTGATACTTTATACATATTTACACCAATATATTTATTTATTTTTTCTATTTACACCAATAGCTTTTTGTGTTATTATTTCGTATAGTGGAAAAGTTTATTTTTTATAATAATCAGTGAAAGAAAGCGAGGGAAGAATTTATGCCAGAAAAGTCTAAAGTAAGCAAAGCCCAACAAATATCTGTAAACAAATATGTTCAAAAGAATTACGACCGTATCAATGTTACATTTCCTAAGGGACAGAAAGAACTTATCAAAGCCGCCGCAACGGCAGCAGGTGAAAGCGTAAACGGCTATATCAAGAAAGCTGTTGATGATAGAATGGAACGTGAATCCGGTACTGGATCCGAATCATGACAAGCGTACCTAAAGGTACGGTGGTTAGTGTGTGACCTTGTAGAAATACAGGCGTTGAAAAAGATGACTCCCTGAAGCAGGGACTCACGTTAGTGTGTGACCTTGTAGAAATACAGGGTCTTTCGTGTTTTTTAGGGAAGTAGAAACTATCTACACCCCTGCCGGTTCTGTTGCCATTATCCCAAACTCACAATTTTTCTACAAAATGGGATAAAACCCCCACTGTCTTTAGGTGTTGCCGGAATGGAAACACCTCTTGACGGTGAACAAGTCGGGCACCGTTCTATCTTTGCTCCTCTTCCACTCGGTAACGAATTGTTATTGAGTTTTGGATAGCCTACCATGGGAGTAGATTCTATCGACTCCCCTTATGCTTTCCTGCTCTACTCACAACCGTACCAGAAAGTACACTGGTAACCTTTATTTTCCCCTGTTCTGCCCCTGCTACCAATATTCAAAAGAAAGATGAACCGGGCAAGTAAAGGGGTGTGCAATTTGCGATGCCCTTAAATATCTAAAGCCTTGCCAACTGTTCCGGAACTACTGACAAAGAAGTTAGCAAATGTTAGCTTTGCACAGGGATGCGGTAAAATGCCGTAGCCCTTTACTTTTACTCATTTTTGAGTAAAACTCAAATTCACTCCCTTGAAATAGGGTACTGGTTTTATCTTCGGTATTCCTTGCCGGTTCTGTTGCCATTATCTCAAACTCACAGTTTTGCTCAAAAATGAGCGAAACTCAATTCTACTTAAACCGTTCTATGTGATGGGGTAGCAAATCGTTACCCCATCTATGTTTTGACCCGCTCAAAAAGAAGCAAGTTGTTTCCGTTACAACCGTATTTCTATTTTCTGCTATGGTGTATTACTTCGCAATTTCGGAACAAATCCCCCTTGACCTATTCTATCAAATTGACAGTGTAGATATTTTATCTCAAGTACCAAAACGGTACTTGCTCAACCTTGACATTTCTCAACATCCTGCTGCCATTATTCCGAAACAACTCGAATACAGCAGTGTTGCATTATAGAGGGAGTTCTATTTCGTTACCCCCTTTTCCCTTGCAAAGGGTGTAAATTTCTTTGACACCCTTGTTAAAAGTGAGTGTGCCCACGATACGGAATTTCTAAGGTAGTGCTTTCCACCCTCAAAAAACCTCATTTGCTTAATCTGCGTACTTGTTTTAGGTACAAAGGTCTTGCTTTCGTGTACTCATTTTTGATTACGTACTCATTTTTGATTACGTACTCACTTTTGAGTACACCATCATTTTATCTGTACTCACTTATGAGTACACTATTGTTTCTATGTACTCACTTATGAGTACACTCTTTCGTGTTATGTACTCACTTTTGATTACGTACTCACTATTGAGTACACGCATTTTATTTGCTATAATATGCTTAAAATAAAATCATCAAAGGAGAATGTTACATGTCCGGAACAAAAATTATTAAACAATTATTAGCAGAGCGCAACTTGACTATAAACCAGTTGTCTGAACTGCTTAATATCCAACCTCAATCCATGAGAAACAAACTCTATAGAGATAAATTCTCATTTGCTGATATGTGTAAAATCTGCCATGTTTTGGGTGCTGATTTATGCGCCATTACTCAAGATACACACAAAGAATTTTATGGAAATCTGGAACACTCTACAGCTCCACAGGAAACCCGACCGATTCCACTGGATGCATCTGACCTAACGAAACGTTCTGTCAGCTCTGGCATAGATTTGCCAAAACAGCCAGAAAACATTGATTCAGACTTTCAAAGGGATGTACTTAAAAGTACAGGGCAATCAACACAAGACGCTATTCAGAAATGGAAAGCCCAAAACCCACCGCTTACTAATCGAGTGCGTTCCGCATCCAGAGCCGAAGAAGATGCACCACAACCATCTAAAGAGGGTTTAAACGATTTACTGAAAAGATTACGAAAAGAACATACTACCCCTAAGGAAAATGACGATTAAGTTGTTTTGGACTAGGTTTAGACTAATTTAGGACTAATGGTTTTGAAGTTCCGGAACGTTTCCAAAACAAACATAAAAACGTTGCACCCATTTTCTAAAAGTTCCAAAACAAATAAATACAGCTTGCATTTACAGGAAACTTATTCTATAATTTCCCTCGAAGCAAGAATCCATGGTGATGATTAAGTCTTTTTCTTCCTTGGTATCCTTAGTGTAAACCTGTATAGTCTCTTACTCCTGTTTGGATGCTATGCCGGCAGTTAGTAGAAGTCTATGCAGGTTTTTGTTTTACAGTAATACATAGCCATTGACTGGCAGTATAAAAAGGCATTGCACCGAAACTTGGCTTGCACTATCTGAAGACTTCACAAATATTGTGGGGTCTTTTTTGCTGCTTTTTGGCAGCAGGATGGAACTATATTTTCTCCATTTGGAAACGATATTACTTTTAAACGCTCTATTTTGCGTTTTAAGCCTTTCTTTTATTTTCTGGAACATTTATCCACTAGGTCATTTTAAATCGCTTTATGGAGATATTAGGCATGTTCTAGCCCTATCCCAGCCTATCCCAGTAAGAACTTTCTCGGTGTTCCCTCGGTGTTCGTTTCTCGTGGTTCGTCCGTGGTTCTCTATCGAATACCAGTTCTATTTCGTTCCCTTTTCAGCTATCTGTTCAAATTCTTTCAAGGCTCTTTTGTGTATGCGGTTTATGTGAGCACGTTCATAGCCTAACCTCTGTTGTACTTCGCTCCACATCTTGCCCCAAATATACCGGTACCGTAAAACAAGCATACCGTTTGTATCTGACATCTTCCCAAATATCCGGTCAATCTCCATGAACTGTTTCAACCATCTTGTGCGCTCCTGTAAAAGCATCTGCCATAATTTGTTAATCTCGGATGAAGGTGTACCCATTTCTTGAAGCTCCACAATCTGCTTTGCTATCCTGTCTGCTTCTAGCTTTGCTTTCCTGCACTCATTTAATCGTTCCATTTCTTCTTTCTTCCCACTCTTCCATCTTCAAAACTGCACGCTCTGTTGAACTGCTCCCGGTATGTCGGAATGACGAGACAGACCCATGCAAAGAAATACTTCTTACCCTGTCATCTAAAAACGATTCCAGCTTGTGTCTTTTGCTTGGCTTTCTAAGTTCTTTCAATCCGTTTTCTTGGTATCGTCTCGCACTTTCAAGCGTAACTCCTAAACGTTCACCACATTCTTTTAAGGTCAAATTTTCTTGATATCTTGCCTTTAAAGTAAATGCCTGTTGTTCGTCTAAAGTTTCCACAAGTGCCCATATCGTTGCTTTTAATTGCTCATTTTGCACCTTGTCAAGTGCATTTTCTTCTACATTCGTGTTAAAGTCTTGCAATAAATCTTCAATGGTATCATCACTTTCTTCGGATGCCTGTTTATTCAAACTTGCCGAAACGTCCATGTTTACCATGTACTCAATTCTTTTTAGCTGACTAGGGGAAACTTCAAGCCAGTGACATAGTTCACATCTAGTCGGCTGCCTGTTCTCCTGCTTTTTGTACTCACTTATCACCTTTAACATTTTCCTTGAAAGATAATAATCATTTACAGGGAGTTTTACCACCTTATCTCCTGCTGCATATTTGCTCATAAAAGCCCGAATCCATTTAGCGGCATAATTTACAAAGGGTATGCCCTCGGCTTCGTTGTACAGTTCCACCGCCCGAATTAATCCCAAAAAACCCTCTTGCATCAAGTCATCTGTTTCAGACCGGTACTGCTTTGAAATCTTATATACAAGTCTTTCCATTTGCTTCCAGAGCTGTTCTAAGTTTGCATTTGCATCCATACCGGAACAAATCAGCCTTACCAGTTCTTCATTGGTCTTTTCTGTTGACACTTAAACATTCGCCCCCTATAATTTATTTAAACTATAAGGGGCTTGTTTCTTTTTCCGGAAACGTGCAATTTCCTGTTACATGCTTAAAAGGCGGTATCTTCTCCCAACTCCTGCGCCTTTTCAAGCATGTTTTTTATCTCTTCTTGTTTATATTTGTCTGCTTTCATTCGTCTAACATTTACTTCTGGCAATTTTATATCTAAGGTATCTGCGTAAATGCGTTCTACTGCACGGTCACCGCACTTTAATTCAAGACTTTCCACGTTACTTGTATAAATAGTTAAAAGTTTTCTTTTATAGCGAAAATCAACCAAAGCTAAAATTTTTTCTCTATCCCAGTCTTTGTATGTTGTCGTTGCTCCAATATCGTCCACAATCAAAAGGGTTGCTTCACGAATCGCTTTTACTTCTTCTCTTGCTGTTTCACTTTTATC
>ERZ838399.3268-NODE-3268-length-10570-cov-3.149501_pt1 | contig 10570 bp, 6 predicted proteins | sample MGYA00519683_ERZ838399 | MGnify/ENA primary metagenome ERZ838399 (study PRJEB31850, sample SAMEA3708833) | human gut metagenome | biome: human gut; feature: human-associated habitat; material: faeces | place: China | collected 2014 ...
AAAAAAGCGCTGCTGCGGCTCGAGCAGGCGAGCGGAGCATGACCTGCGGAAGCCGCGGCGGCTGTCCGGATCGCAGCCTTGGCTGCAAACGTCTGAAAGGGGTCATTTCATGATCTACACGGTAACACTCAATCCCGCACTGGATAAAACGGTGGAGATCCCCGGCATGGCGCTCGACACCGTCAACCGCATCACGGAAATGCGCACCGATCCCGGCGGCAAGGGCATCAACGTGAGCAAGGTGATCGCGAAGCTCGGCGGAGAGAGCTGTGCGGCCGGCATCCTCGGCGGCGGGAGCGGAAAAATGCTCGAAAAGCTGCTCGAGGGCGAGCCATTCGCGACGCGGTTCCGCTTCGTCGAGGGGCAGACCCGCACCAACCTCAAGATCATCGACCGCGAGGGGCACACGAACACCGACATCAACGAGCCGGGCCTGACCGTCACGGACGCAGATTTAGATGCGCTGCTGCACGAGCTGTCGGCGGAGCTCCGGCCGGGCGACATCGTCGTCCTCGCCGGGAGCCTGCCGAAGGGCGCGCCGCAGGACACCTACCGCGTGTGGACGAGCGCGTGCAAAAAGGCGGGCGCACGGGTCTTTCTCGACGCGGACGGCGCTTTACTGGCGGAAGGATTAAAGGCCGCGCCCTACCTCATCAAGCCGAACGACGGCGAGCTGTCGCGTCTGGCCGGGAAAAAGCTCGAGACCCTCGAGGAACTGACCGCCGAGGGCAGAAGGCTGCTCGAGCGCGGCATTGAACGGGTCGTGATCTCGCTCGGCGGCCGCGGCGCGCTCTATCTGCGAAAGGGCAGCACGATTTACGCCGAGGGCCTCAAGGTTCCGGTCGGCAGTACGGTCGGCGCAGGCGACAGCGTGGTCGCGGCGCTCGCGTATGCCGAGGCGCAGGGACTGAGCGAGGAGGAGGCCGTCCGCCTCTCGACCGCCGCCGGCGCGGCGAACGTCATGTGCAGCGGCACGCAGGCCGCCGAACGCGAGGCCGTCGAAGCGCTGCTCCCGAAGGTGCGCTTTTCTCGTCTGCGGCCGTGAGCGCAGGCGCAGGCGTCAAGATACCGACAAGAAAACCCCGGCGCACCGGAAAAGCGGTAAAGTTATAAAGTCACAGCGTTTCAAAGTTATAACGTTTCATGCGATCTATCCCGGCGGAACAGGACGTTTTCCGCCGGGATTTTCGCGTTCTTCGAACCGATATGCGAAGTAAAGTTGCAACGTTTTAACGTTATAACGTTACAGCTTTGCGTCGCCCGGCGAAAAAAAGATTGACAGCCGGAGAAAATGCAGTATATTCTTATCTCAGAAAAATACCGCATAGACAGAAAAAGGAAAGGGAGATTTCGGTATGTCGGAGCTGTCGAGCATCAAAAGTCAGGCGCTGACCGAACGGATTGAGGAGCGTTTGTTTGCGTACATTCTGGACAACCATCTGAAGGTCGGGGCGAAGCTGCCGAACGAGCATGAGCTGGCGGCGCATTTCGAGGTCAGCCGCGGCACCGTCCGCGAGGCGGTCAAGCTGCTCGTCTCGCGCGGCGTTCTGCGCGTCAAGCACGGCTCGGGCACCTACGTCGCGTCCCTGTTCCCGCTCCACGCCAATCCGCTGGGTCTGGACGCGGTGGAGGACAAGCTGCAGCTCGCGCTCGATCTGACCGACGTGCGGCTCATGCTCGAGCCGACGATCGCGGCGCTCGCAGCGCAGAACCGCACGGACGAGGAGGTCGAGCAGCTGGCCGAATACTGCGACGCGGTGCGCGAAAAGATCGAGGCCGGAGAGGACTACCTCATCGAGGATATGCGCTTTCACTGGTTCCTCGCGAAATGCTCGCACAACATGGTCGTCGAGCCGCTGATGCCGATCATCGACGCGGCCGTGATCTCGATCGCCAACATCACGCGCAAGGAGCTGCTCACCATGACCATCGACACGCACAAGGAGATACTGGACGCCGTGCGTGACCGCGACCCGCAGGCCGCCCGCAGCGCCATGTCCGTGCATCTCGACACGAATCGCATCTTCATTCGCCAGACGAAAACGGCGCGGTGAGACTGTCGCGAAACTATCGTTTCGCCGACAATCTGTGTTTTGACTTCGCAAAACACGGACGTCCGAAAGTTCCCATGCGGAAACTTTCTCCCTCTCAAAGTATAAAGACCGAGGTACACGCCCCCGGTTGCTCTCATGAAATGTTTTTGAGGATAGAGGCCTACGGGCTTATGCGTTTGCACGGCAAACGCCTTTCAATGCGCGCTGCCGCGCGGCAGCGTCAGCATCGCGAATACGGACTTTTTCGACAGTCTCTCAAGCGCCTGCAATGCAGGCGCTTTTTTTCGACAGTCTAAAGTTGTCCGATGTTTTTTTCTCGCTTTTTCTTATTTCCCGCGCATTTCCCGCAAAAATGCGCAAACAGTTTACGCGATTTGATGGTTTTGCACGATTTTATAAAAAAATTTTATTGCAAAAGTAGAAAGCATTTTGGACAACTTGAAACACATCTTTTCAAAAATTATAATGCTGAGTATAGAGACCTGCACCGGAACAGCCGGCGTTTCCGGGGGTCAGCATAGAAAATTTTCGGGTGAAAAGATATTACAGGAGGAATGCGTTATGTTACGCAGCGAACATATTCTGAAGGGCCTGGGCAACCAGTATTACCGTGCAACCTACAAATCCATGGGCTTTACCACCGAGGATCTCAAGCGTCCGCTCATCGGCATCGCGAACGCCTGGAGCGAGTGCGTGCCCGGCCACTACAACCTGCGTCAGGTCGCGCAGCGCGTCAAGGACGGCATCTACCGCGCAGGCGGCACGCCCATCGAGTTCGGCGTCATCGGCGGCTGCGACGGCATGGGTCAGGGCCACGACGGCATGCACTTCATCATGCCCTCGCGCGAGCTGATCGCCAATTCCATCGAGTCCATGGCGCAGATCAACCTGTTCGACGGCCTCGTCCTGCTCGGCTCGTGCGACAAGATCGTTCCGGGCATGCTGATGGCGGCGGCCCGTCTGGACATCCCGTGCATCTTCCTGCCGGGCGGCCCGATGGAGGGCGGCGTTGAGTTCGACGGCCGTCAGGCCGACCAGACCTCTGCCACCGAGGCTTATGGTATGCTTTCCGCCGGAAAGATCACGGAGGCGGAGTATGTGGCTCTGGAGGATACCGCCTGCCCAGGCTGCGGCTCGTGCTCCTACCTCGGCACCGCGAACACCATGTGCGCCCTCGCGGAGGCGCTCGGCATGACCCTGCCGGACGGCGGCACCGCCCCGGCGACCTCCGCGGTTCGCATGATGAAGGCCGAGGAGACCGGCGTCAAGATCATGGAGCTGGTCGAGAAGAACATCACCGCCCGCCAGATCATCACCGACAGCTCCATCCGCAACGCCATCAAGGCATGTCTGGCCATGAGCGGCTCGACCAACGCCGTCATGCACCTGACCGCCATCGCCTACGAGGCTGGGCTCGGCATCAAGGTGCTCGACGAGTTCGACAGCCTGTCCGACACAACGCCGCAGCTGGCGCGCATGAACCCGTCCTGCAAGTACAGCATCGTGGACTTCTACAAGGACGGCGGCGTGCCGCGTCTGATGGAGAACCTGCGCTCCATGCTCGAGACCGACGTCATGACCGTCACCGCGCACACCCTCGCGGAGAATATCGACAGCCACAAGTACCTGTACCCGGCGACCGGTCTGGTCAACCACACGCTCGATGACCCGTTCGGCTACACCGGCGGCGTCGCTGTCCTGCGCGGCAACCTCGCGCCCGACACCGGCATCACCAAGCCCGGCGCATTCGACAAGAGCCTGCATCACTTCAAGGGCGAGGCCATCTGCTTCGACTCCGAGGAGGCCGCAGAGGAGGCTATCCTCGCCGGCAAGATCCATGACGGCCACGTCGTCGTTATCCGCTACGAAGGCCCGAAGGGCGGCCCCGGCATGCGCGAGATGTTCAAGGCCATGAAGTACCTGTACGGCCGCGGCCTCGCCAAGACCACCGCGCTCATCACCGACGGCCGCTTCTCCGGCACGAACAACGGCTGCTTCGTCGGCCATATCTCCCCCGAGGCGGCAGAGGGCGGCCCGATCGCCATCGTCCATGACGGCGACACCATCGAGATCGACGTCGATAACAAGCAGCTCAACCTGCTCGTGCCCGACGAGGAGATCGAGGCGCGTCTCAAGCAGTGGAAGCGCCCCGAGCCCAAGTTCAAGAAGGGCTGGCTCGGCCTGTACTGCAAGCTCGCGGCCTCCGGCTCTGAGGGCGGCGTCATGAAGTTCGACCACCTGTAAGCCGACGGAAAGGGGAATTTCACTATGGATGGAGTAACCGTATCCGTTCTGGGCGCTCTGGCCGCTCTCGTCGTGGCCATCGTACTCATTCTGAAAAAGGTCCAGCCGACCTACGCCATGCTGATCGGCGCGGTCGCCGGCGGCCTCATCGGCGGCGCCGGTCTGACCGGAACCGTAAACTATATCATCTCGGGCACGCAGGGCATCGTCTCCGCCATCATCCGCATCGTGACCGCCGGCATCCTCGCCGGTGCGCTGATCGAGAGCGGCGCGGCCGAGCGCATCGCGGAGGCGATCATGAACAAGCTGGGCGCGAAGCGCTGCCTGATCGCGATCACGCTCGCGACGTGGGTCCTGACCGCCGTCGGCGTGTTCGGTGACGTCGCGTGCATCACGGTCGCACCGATCGCCCTTCAGATGGCGAAGCGTGCAGGCTATCACAAGATGGGCGTTCTGATGGCACAGCTCGGCGCGGTCCGCGCGGGCAACGTCATGAGCCCGAACCCGAACGACATCGCGGCGGCTGAGGGCTTCGGCGTGCCGCTGACCTCGATCATCGCGGTCGGCATCATCCCGGCCGTCGTGGCTCTGATCGTCACCTCGCTCCTCGCCTACCATCTGCGCATGCGCGGCACCGAGATCGCGGACAGCGACGTCAACACGATCGACAGCAAGGATCTGCCTCCCCTGTGGGCGGCGCTCGCCGGTCCGTTCGTCACCATCGCTATCCTGGTCCTGCGCCCGATCGCCGGCATCACCATCGACCCCCTGATCGCGCTCCCGGTCGGCGGTATCGTCGGCACCATCGCGATGGGCAAGACCAGGGAAATGGGTCACTATTTCACCGCCGGTCTCGCGAAGATGAGCGGCGTGGCCATGCTGCTGATCGGCACGGGCGCGCTCGCGGGCATCATCTCCAACTCCTCGCTCAAGGACGTTATCATCTCCGGCATTGAAACGCTCGGCCTGCCCGCCTTCATGCTCGCGCCGATCGCCGGCATGATGATGGGCGCGGCGACCGCGTCCGCTACCGCAGGCACGACCCTCGCAAGCCAGATCTTCGGGCCGACCGTCGTCGCGAGCGGCATCGCGCCGCTGGCTGCCGCAGCCATGACCAACGCGAGCGTATTCGTCTTTGACGGTCTGCCGCACGGCTCGTTCTTCCACGTCAGCGCAGGCGGCGTCAACATGGGCATCAGCGAGCGACTCAAGCTGCTCGGCTACGAGGCCATCAACGGCTTCGCCATGCTGGCCGTCAGCACCCTCGTGTTCGGCGTATTCCGCGTACTGGGATAAAAGACTGTCGCGAAACTTCACAGGAATAAAAGACGAGACCGCTTTTAAGCGGTCTCGTTTTCGTCTGTCGGAAAAAGGAGCGGCTTTCGCCGCTCCTTTGCATTTTCTGCGCATTTCTGGTTGTTTTCTGCTTAGTTTACTTCTTACATCTGTAAATCAGGGTCACGATCTGCGCTCTTGTGCAGTTATCGTTCGGGGCGAACGCGGTCTCGCTCACGCCTTTCGCAACATCGTTTTCGACCGCCCAGAGCACTGCATTATAGTAGTACGCAGCCGCGGGAACGTCAGCGAACGGGTTTTCGCCGCCGGATGCCGGGGACTGCTGCGCGCGCCACAGGAAGGTGACGATCTGCGCACGGGTGCAGCTGGTGTCTGGAGCGAATGCGGTCTCGCTCACGCCTTTCGCAACATCGTTTTCGACCGCCCACGCGACTGCTTTCGCGTAATAAGCGTCCGCCGGGACATCGGTGAACGGCAGGTCAGCGGATTTCGGCTCGGGCGAACCTGCCGCACGCCACAGGAAGGTGACGGCCTGCGCGCGGGTGCAGCCGGCGTTCGGGGCAAACAGCGTATCGCTCGTGCCGCCGGTCACGCCCTCCTGCGCCGCCCACAGCACTGCGTCATAGTAGTAATCCTCCGCGTGCACATCGGTGAAGAAGTTGAGCATGGTGTTGTCGTCCATAAAGACCGCCTTCACCGTGATCTTGCCCGCCGGCATGACGAAGGTGTACCTGCCGCCGCCCTTGTCGGTCAGCTCGAGCGCCTTGCCGTCCTTGTCCAGCACGGTCAGGCTTTCGAGGACGTAGCCCTTGTCGGGGGTCACGGTGATGGTCACGGTGTCGCCCTTGGATGCGGATTTGGGAGATACGGCGATGGCGCCGTTTTCGGTCTTATCCGCAGAAACGGTGTAGCCGGGTGTGGACGTGCCGCCGCCACCGCCGCCGGAAGAACCGCCGCCCGAGGACGATCCGTTCGCCTTCCAGTTGACCGTCACCGTCACATTATGCGCGGGCATCTCGAAGGAAATACCTCGAGTTGTGCTTTCCGCGTCCTTTGCCTGCCATTGCAGCTGCTCTTCGCTGATTCCCTCGAGCGTCAGACCCTGCAGGGTGAAGCCGTCGCGTTTGCCGATCTGAAGACCGACCTGAGCGCCGACCGTGTATCGTGCGGTATAATCCTCGCCCGGGGTGATCCCCATGACTCCGCCGTACAGCCCATGAGCCGTGACAGTGTACTGCGTTGGGATTTCCAGTGTAAATGTTGTCGTAAAATCCTTTCCGCAGTCATAGTCGTAAGTAACCTCATCGACATCGCTGTCTATCGTCAGGATATTGCCGCTGACCGTGCCGCCCTGCCAGTGGCTGGTCTTTGCTACATCAAAACCCGCAGGCAGAGAGGCAAGATAAAATCTGTCGTTGACCGGAGTAATCGTATATGTGTTGTTCTCTGCATCCAGCTCGGCCAGCTTGGTATTCCGGCTGAGGTCCAGACTTGTGAGGTGATTACCGGCACAATCCAGATATTTCAACTCCGTAAAATATTCAATACCCGTAAGATCAGCGATTTCCATATCGTAGACATCAATATCCTGCACCAGCGCAATTTCCCATGTGCTGAGTTTACCATCCTGATTCCGATCAATATTGGCTTCTTTATCAAGAAGAAACTCTCGGAAGTCCTTATACGGGAAGTTGGTCTCGTTGATAGCGATATCCGTGCCGCGTCCTGCAATCGCCAGTGTGAAAATAACGTCCTTTTCCTCGTCATCCAGTTCCGTACCGGTATAACTGATGTCATAGGAATAGATCACGACAGCGGCATTGCCATCTACTGTAAGAGTGCTTCCGCTGACTTTGCCGCCGGTCAGGCCGGACATGCGGCTCGCATCAAAGCCGGGCAGGCTCGACAGATCAAAGGTATTGCCTGTCAGTGTAATCTCGCGAATATTACCCGATGCATTCAGATTCGTCAGCTTGGAGTTACTGCTGAGATTGAGCGCGGTCAGCGCGTTATCGGAGCAGTTCACATCTTCCAGCTCTGGATTATGACTGAGATCGAGCGCGGTCAGCGCGTTATCGGAGCAAATCACCCTTTTCAGCTTCGGATTTTGGCTGAGATCCAATACTGTCAAGCGATTTGTACTGCAATTCAGCTCTTTCAGCTTGGTATTCCGTCTGAGATCGAGTTCTGTTAACTCGTTATCGTAACAGTACAGATACTCAAGCGCAGTAAAATACTCGATGCCCTTCAAGTTTGTAATGGCTCTGCCTTTGCAGTCGATTTTCTTTACTGCGGCAATCTCAGTATCGCTGAGGATATTGTTATCGTCAGTATCAAACGTTTTCACGACATCGCAGAAGTTCTTGTCGGGGAAATTGAACGTATCAACGGCAACGCCATCGACGATCTTAATAAAAGCAGCTGTGACGATATCACTATCGGCTTTGCCCATCTTTTCAGCCCAGGCTGTGATGTTCGCCGATTCCGTCAGCGTGAACGGATCCCTGTAATGAGACTTTACACCATTTATGGTGTAATATATCCATGCACCCTCCGTGTCACAAGTAAGTGTAACGGTCTCCGTATCATTGAAGCTGCCGCCGTTAGGGCTGATCACCGGAGCCGCAGTTTTTTCCTGAAAAACAGCCTTGACGGTCACAGGCTTGGCAGGCATGATAAAAGTATCATTGGTAATGGCAACGCCGCCACGGATAACCTCCCATGTCTTAAAAGCATAACCCGTATCGGGAATCGCGGTGAGCGTGACCGTTTCATCTGTCTTGGCGAAGGCCGGAGACGCACCGGCGGTGCCGTGTCCATCAACCTCAACAGTGACAGCATAAGTGTCGGCAGCATTCACATAGCCGCAGATGGAGCAGGTATTGCCGCCCTTGTAATCATGAGGGCTCTTTATCATCCCCTGGTTCGCACCCGTGCAAAAATTGGTGCATTTCTTCCAATGTTCATTGGCGTTATATTCCCAGGAATCATCATATATATGAATATGCAGTATGACATGCATCTCGATGTTATTACCGCACTGATAGTTATAGGTGACCTTCTTTGCTCCTTCATCAATCGTCAGAATGCCGTTTTCAACCTTGCCGCCAACCCAGTCACTGGTTTTGTCAACATCCAGTTCAGCAAGATTGATCGTGTTGTTCTCATCCGGTTCAATAGGACACCAGCTATCACAGTAGGTATAAGTCAGCTTATTATTCCGGCTGAGATCCAGACTGGTAAGCCGATTATGATAGCAGGACAGCTTTTCGAGATTATGATTGCTGCTGACATCCAAATGGGTAATCTCATTGCTGCTGCAGTCCAATTCTATTAACTGGGTATTCGCACTCAAATCCAGTTCGGTAAGTTGATTGCCGTAGCATAGTACACTTGTCAATCCGGTATTTCGGCTAAGGTCTAATTCCGTCAGGTCTTGATAGGAACAATCCAAACTCGTCAAGGCAGTGAAGTACTCGATACCTTTCAAAGACGTAATTCCCGCTACACCTGTATTCGGGTCATCCGGGTACTGAAACGTAAGTTCTGTCACGGCAGCAATCTCATCCGCGCTGAAAAAGTCGTTATTGTCCTTATCAAACACTTTCTGTATATAGTTCCGGAAGGTTTTATTAGGAAAATTACTTTCATCAATGGCAACCTCTTCTTCCGCTGCCCAAGCCGTCGCAGGCAGCAGTCCGAAGCACATCGCCATCGCCAGAAATGCGCTCAGCCCTCGCCGTCGTATCATCTGCTTTTTACTCATACCATTTTCCTCCTTTTCTGTGGTGTTCCTGCTCGGCCATGGAAAACAGCTCGTTATGGCTCATCTCCACATCGCCGAAGCGGACAAAAATGCCGTTCGTCACCGCGCTGTTCCACACCTGCGGGTCGGAAAGTGACCGGAATCGGAATTTATCCAGATAGGGCTTCATATCCAGCAGCAGGCGGCTGCCGGAGATAAAATCGACCTGCAGAACGTGGTCGGTCAGCGGTTTGACTGACTGAATGTATTTCCGGTCCAAATGCGTGCCTCCTCTCGCTTACACAAAATGAAAGGTTCACCGTACCTATAGGATACGGTGAACCTTTCAAAAAAACCATTCACAAGTTGTTAGTTTTTATCCGCAAGCAGGTCGAGCAGCAGCTTACGCTTTGCGCGCGGCTCTCCTGCTATTTGCAGTTTGGTGTAAATTTGATTCACATACTGCCGGATACTGCCCTCGGACAGATACAGCTTTTCCGCAATCTCGCGGTTGTTCAGCCGCTGTGCCATCAGCCGAACAATCTCATATTCCCGCTCGGTCAGCGCCGACAGGGCTTCCGGACGGTCAAACCCAGCCTTTCGCTGCTCTGCGGCTTCTCCCAGTTCGATGATCTGTGCAACCATTCCGGTTTGCAGCCGCTCTGTCAGCAATGGCTTGAGATAGCGATAATTCTCCGCAAACGGAATGACAAAGCCGTCCGGTTCCGCGTCAGTCAGTGCCTGATCGAGCTGCGCCTGTGCCTCCGCATGCTTACCCAGCATTTCATACGCCGCTGCCGTCTGGATTCGGATATGCATCGCGACCAGTGCGTAGTGCATGCCTTCGCACACAGCAAGCAGCCTTTCGCTCCGGCCGATGACACGGGCGTAGTCCCCCTGTGCCAGACCGACCTGATTTTCAATCATCTCGATCATCGGCTTGCCCGGTGCAAGTGTATGCACGGTTGAAAGCCTGTGCGCGCGGAAAACCTCCGGAATCTTGTCGGTTTTGCCAAGCAAAGCGTAATAATACGCCGCAATCGCGTTCCATAGGTTCAGCCAGGAAGCATTGTGCTGCCGCAGCAGCTCCGCGTGCCGCTCAGCAAGCGTGCAGTGATACTTCATCTCCGCAAACAGCGACAGCCGCCACGCCAGAAAATCACAGCACAGCGCCATATTGGCCTGCCCGTTGTCCTGAATCCGGGCGCACGCGCTTTCGAGTTCGATATGT
>ERZ838399.3278-NODE-3278-length-10549-cov-3.579665_pt1 | contig 10549 bp, 7 predicted proteins | sample MGYA00519683_ERZ838399 | MGnify/ENA primary metagenome ERZ838399 (study PRJEB31850, sample SAMEA3708833) | human gut metagenome | biome: human gut; feature: human-associated habitat; material: faeces | place: China | collected 2014 ...
GTCTCTGACAAACTGGCTGAAACAGTATCCATATCATTTACTTTATTTTTGTTGTTTGCATACCATGTTTTAGCCGAAAAATATGCTGATAACTTCGAATCTGTAAATTCATATCCATGTTTTGCATATATTTCATTGATAAGCATCTGAATAATATTTATACCTTCCGGGAAATTATATTGCGAATAATTTGCACCCAAGTATCCATCAACATCTCTTTCCGTTAGTAACCGATCACTGCTATAGGAGCACAGATAATCACTGCTTACTCCCAGATCTACAGTCTCAAGCTCTCCTGAAACATCCCATTCACAATCAAATTCATCCGCAGCTTCATCTACACAATTCTTTTTCAATTCCTCAAGTGTCTGATATCCTTCAAACCAGTATTTGTCTGAATATGAATCTCCACTGGTTACTTCTACGCTAAATTCATCATACGGTACATTATATTCATCCAGATCAATTTTGCACTTTCCATCTCCATCCACAATAACATTTCCAAATTTCATACTATAATAAGCAACTACATCTTTTCTCTGCCCGCCATCTGGCTGAATATGCGCATTAATCTGATAAATCACACCATAGTAGTTCTTAGTATAATCGTCACTGTCTTTTGCAACCTGCAGATAATCTCCTACATATGACACTTTGTCCAATATAATATCATCAGACCAATAATCTGTCATATTACTAATACTTTTCTGTGCCTTAGCGCGAGCAGAATTCATAGCATCCGTATCAACTTCTTTAATTTTAGAAAGATATTTTCCTAAATTCTTTACTTTATATTCTTTTTCCAATATGGATGGCGCTTTATTGTACTGATCAACATAATACTCTGCATCTTCAGTAAGAGAAATCTTAATTTTGTCACCATTTTTCAAACCGTAAACTTTATCACAGGTAAAATCATAGTCAGATAACAGGTCTCCGTTATACTCAATATCTGCTTCTCCATTTGGTTCTACACCCGAAAATGAAACTTTAAGATTTTCAAACGGATCAAACAATTCCATTTTCTTCAATCCGGATACCTTTTCTGATCCATTACTATACTTAATTTTACATTTAATAAGCTTTTCGATCTCATCTTTATCTACTTTCCAGGTATAAGACACTTTATCTCCATTAGATAATTTTTCATCATTGCCTTTAACATTCACTTCTGTATAGTGCATAATAGTATCTATCGGCGTCAGACTTCCGTTTTGCGACATTCCTTTTTTATAAGAAATTTTCTTGCCATAATCATTTATCATACTATCCCAGTCAATTTCAGTATAAGCAGTACCGCCTCCATCATATCCATCATATGTAACTTTCAGATAATCATTCAGATTAACCGTTGGTTTATGCAGTGCGATTAAGACTAACAGTATCACTATCAGCACCGCACATGCCCCAATAATTCCCCATGTCTTTTTTGAAATTTTTTTAAGTTTTTCTGTTATAGTCTGATTTTCTGCTACTTTTTTTAATTGTCCTACACAGCCATCAGCTATATTTTTGCCTTTTTGCAACCGTTCTTCTGCCACTTTCTTCCCATTTTCCCAGTCAAATCCACCTGGCGGGACTTGTCTCTGTGGCATCCTTACCTGTTTGGGTTGCGTCCCTGCCTGATCATGCTGTACGTCTCCTGAATTCTGCTGTATTCCGGGCTGGTTGACACTACTGCTTCCCGTTTCTGACTGCTCCGTTAATTTATTTCCGCAATTCCAGCAAAATTTTGAACCATTCTCGTTATCAGCTCCACACACTCTACATTTCATAGTCCATTCCTCTGTAACCAACATTCTTCCAAAAATAAATATTGATTTTTCTTTCGTTTAATTTTTCCACTTAGATATTGCCATATCCCCCATTGTCTGCAAATCGTGTACCAGTGCACCCACCTCATTCATCATACGATCAGTATCTCTTGTCGGCTCGCTGATAATAGCATAAAAAACTGCGTTTCCTTGCAATGAAAGAGCACCCTCACCTATGTTAATCGGAGATGGACTACATTCAGACGCATAGATAGTTAATTTAAAGCTTTTTCTGATTCCACTAGCAACAAGAACAATTCCCAGTATCATTAGTAAAAAAGCATAAAATCTTCCGCTACCAATATATGCGGAACCGATTCCCCATGCATAAAAACCTAAAATAGTCAGCATTACACCTACAATAATCTGTGTAATTTTCATATTTACTCCATAATAACAGTCAACACCGGTGACTTTATCTAATGAAATTTCTTTTGAAATACGGCTTCTGAAAAAGGTACCACCTTCTGCCTGAAAAATCATACGCCTCGTTGTCACACTCAAATATCCTTCACATCTCGGTTGTTTTACACTACTACAATGATACTGCCTTACCAACTGCTCATTTTCTGATAAAACAAGTCCTGACAACGAAGAATCCTCTCCATAATTATTGTTTACATATCCCGTTCTGTCATTTTGATATTGGTTTTGTACCGGATCATTCTTCTGACCATTATTAAAATCATTCATTCCATTATTGGCATACTGTACTTTTACTTTACTGCCACAGACTGGGCATCTTTCCACACCTTCCGATAACGAATTACCACACTCATTACAATACATAACTCTTATTCCTCCTTCGTATTATTGATATAAATTAAATTTAAAGCGGAAAGGTTCTCCACTTGGTGCACTTACAATTGCTTCTCCAACCGGAAGATTATTAATATCATCATCTTCTACGACGTACCCTTCTCTCAGCTGCTCAGCAATTCCTCTGTTTTGAACTTTTGACATATAAGACTGTTGTTTGATATTCCGCCCAAATAAATTTTTTATATATTCCCTTGAGCCGGCATCATTTACCCGAAAAGCAAAAGTTGTTCCAAATCCTGACAGAATACTTCGTCCTGTATATTCACCATAAGCTGCCATTACCTGGTCAATATTCTGAATACCCACAAAAAATTTTGCTCCAAGACTACGTCCAAAATTTACACCATCATCTATATGCTCCAGATGCGGCACCAGTCTAAACTCATCAATAAAAAAGTAAACATTCCCCTCATTTGAGGTTCGGCATAACGCCTCTTTAATCGCCAAATCAATTAACAGCCGATAAATAGGCATCAACATTCCGCCGATTCCAAGGTCATATTCAACAAATATAACTCGTCCACCTTTTCTTCTCACCAGTTTTCTCATTGACAATCTGCCTTTTTTCTGGAAATTACCGATAAAAATCTCACGCATCATCTGCTGTAACTCGGCCATAACTCCCAGTGTCTGTCCTGATTTTTCATCATAAATATATGACTGCATAGCCTTCAGATCTGAATGTTGATTTAATATATCAACCATAATATGTGGTGTAATACTATTCAGATACGAACGTAATGATTTGTTATTTCGTTTATCTGCAAATTTATCATTCCGCACCAGATGCAGCATCAATGCTGCGAACAAATCTTTGGCTGCATTCGGGAAAAACGGTTGTGTTGTATGTTCCAGTTTCTCAGCAAAAAGTCCTTTGGCAATCTCCAGTATATTTTCCTCTACACGATCATCAATTGTTACTTCTTCAAAAATATTCCAGTAATCCGCTTCACTGCCTCCGGTTGCTCTCGCATCGTTGCTTATTACTACATCACCTGGTCTGTAAAATTCTTTGTAAAAGTCGCCTTTTGTATCAAAAATAATCATGACATCATCATTCGTCAGATTCGACCTGGTATTTCGGATAATGTGATTAAATGCATTTGATTTTCCTGTACCAATTCCTCCTAATAACAACATATGTCGTGACAAAATATGTTCTCCAATCGGAATCATCATAGGTTGTCCCATATGATTTTTTCCCGGTATTGCATACCGGGATGCACTTTCCTGATATGTACAGTAATCCACTAAGCTGTCACCTATAATCACATTTTGTGCATTTGTATTTATTGCCATCTGTATTTTCTCCTATTCTGTTAATATGAATAATTTTCAGTTTCTTCACTGCCCCCACTTTCATATGATGTACTGTCATCTTCCCCACTTGACAAATCTTCAGCTTTATCTTCTTCCTCTGATTCTTCCTCTGATTCTTCCTCGGTTTCTTCAGAACTTTCTTCACTTGACAAATCTTCTACATTGTCCTCTGTCTCTGAGTTGTCTTCGGTTTCTCCGGAACTTTCTTCACTTGATAAATCTGCCGCATTATCCTGCAATTCTGATTCGTTTTCTGTTACCGCTTTATCTTCTGTATTCTGTTCTTCTTCGGCTTCCGCTTTATCACTCAACAACTCTGCTTCGTCTTCACTTTCTGACTCGTTCCACCTCTCCTCTTCTAACTCATCCTCACTCAGAGTTTCTGTTTTATCTTTGTTTTCTCCCCCTTCTTCGCAGTCTTTTCCATCTTCCCGATTCTCTAATTTATCCGTTTTCTCTGATTTATTTTCTTCTTCAGCTTCTTCTTTCCTTTGATTTTCTACGTCTCTTTTATGCTCTGGATTTTCTTTCTCTATTTCTTCTTTTTTATACCGCTTATACCGATTTTCCGTACTCTCCTTGTCCCCTGACTTTTCCTGGAATCCTTCATCTTCCTGTTTCTGAGCATTCCTGTACTCCTCTACTGCCGTAAGATATTTCTCACTCATTTCTTCGGTCATTCGCATAACGTCTTCATTGGATAAAGATGGATCATTTTTTAAATGCTCATAATATTTATTCACCTGATCCCGTAATGTTTTATCGTACTCTTCCACACTTACTCGATCTGAATTAAATATTGAACGATTCTCCTGATTTTGTGCTTCATATTTTTCTGTTCTATTTTCTTTTTCTACCCTGTCTTCGCTCTTTTCTTTCTGTTGAACAGCATTTTTGTATTCTTCTACCGCAGAAAAATATTTTTCACTCATTTCTCCGGTCATTCGCATAACCTCTTCATTAGATAAAGATGGATTATTTTTTAAATGCTCATAATATCGATTTACTGCTTCTCTTGATATTGCATCATACTCATCTACAGTTATCGAGTCCAGATTAACTGTAGAATTATTCTCCCGATACCGTTCTTCATATGCATCCATCATTTCTTTATACATCTGGTTCAAACCATCTGGATTATTATTCCATAGTCGCTCCAACGCATTCTCATACGAATTATCCTCAACTGACTTTTCATACATTGCACGTCCAGGCTCTGCCCCATAATATTTTTCTATTTCATCAAAAGCTTCTCTGGTCTTTTCACTCCCATATTTCCATGCATCACGCTCCTGTGGTTGTACCAGATATTCATCACCTTCATCAAAAATTTTTACATTTTCATCATTTATTGCCCACTCTTTTACTTGTTTCACATCTTTATGAAATCCAGGATGCTCTATTGCATAATTCTGATATGCATGATATCCTTCATGCGCAATGGTATCGAATAGCTGCATATTAGCGTCAAGCATTGCAGGATGATTTTTATCTACTGGTCCTAAGAGTGTTCCATACTCTACCAAATCACGATTGATATATATAGCATTCTCATCTGATGAATACTCGCCATAGTATCCATCTATATCTTTCGAAGGAACCATTAAAACCTTAACTGCTGGCCGTCCCTGTTCTGCCGCAAAATAATTTTCCAGTTCCTGTAAATATTTCCATTTAGTATCTATATCTAACTGATTCCACTTATTATATGAAAAATTACTATACAATTTTCGCCGATCGAACATTTACATCACTTCCTTCTTTATCGACGCGCAAATCTTGTAAATATTTCATACCCATGTAGCGGATCTTTAGAAGTTATATACAGTAAATCCACTGCTTCTAAAATATCCAATCCTATTCCTTGCATAACCATCTCTAAAGAAATTCTGCTATATTCAATTTCTGGTATTTGTTCATCTTTTGCCCACTTGCGAATCACATTCTTTAAATCTTCCGGATATTCATTTAAAATTTTCCAGCTCCACTTTTCAGCCAGAACGGGCTGCATATGCATTTTTTTGCTGATTATAGTACCTAAATCTTTATCAATGTCTTTTATAAACTCGCTCATATAATTTTCTCTCTCCTCTAATTTCATTAATCTAAATCCCCCAAAACACGTATAATCTCTTCCCTTATTTATTCAATATATCGCTATGATTAATATAATGTCATATCTTGTCGTTCGCTTTCAATATGTGCTCATTATTGTGCTCACTCTCTTTTTTGTCTTTTCTTCTGTTTTCTTGACCATTGACCAACAGATATATTAAAATGCAAAAGTAATGTGCACAATTTCAGGCACATTACATATTTTTATTTACTTATGAGGGAAGAATTATGTCAAAATTTAGTGAAAAATGTAGAGAGTTACTTGCTGAAAACGGTTATAATGTATACCGTTTTTCCCAAATCGCATCTCTGGAACGCACCACACTTCAAAGGATGGTTACTGGCAAGCGGTTGCCCAGTCCTGAATTTGTAGAACATTTCTGTCAGGCACTTCGGATTTCACTGACTGAAAAGAAAGAAGTAATGGATTTATATAAAATGGAAAGTATTGGTGAGACTGCTTACCAGAATCAGACTTTAATCCTGCAGCTTTTTGAAAAGCTTTCAATATTAGAAAAAAACAAGAGATTCAACAACCAGTCAGTTGTTAATTATGGCGAGATAAAACTGATTTCTCCCGTTTCTACTGATAAATATGAGACCGAACTATTATTACAATATGTTCTCAGGAAAACATTACAGGAACAGGAAAGTCCCGAACTTTATACAAATCTTCCAGGTACAAACTCCCTGCTTCCGCATTATCTGAATCTTCTGGTTCCAGAATATAATAAAACGATTCTGATAAAGCATCTGATTCATTTCCAGCCAAATGCATCTTATGCCTATGAGAATCTGGAGACACTGCACCAGATTATTCCATTATGTTTTTCATCTGGTATTAATTACATACCATTTTATTATTACAGTAAGCTTTCCCAGAACGATCAGCCGAATCTCCTATATCCGTTCTATATTATTACGGAAAAATATGTACTGCAATTAACCACTGATCTTTCAAAGGGCATTCTGCATTCAGATCCGGTGATTTTACAGGAATATACAAAAGAATTTCAGAATTGTCTGAAACATTCTGCTCCACTGTTACAGCAGAGTAAAGATCCGGCCGAAGCACTTCAGCTTTATCTGACTTCATTTGATACAGTTCAAACTCTAACCGGTCTGGCTTCCACTCCTTGTGATATGGATTCTATGGATGATGAATATTTCTTTCACCGGGTAAAAGAAACTTCACCGGAATATATTCCTCTTATGAAGACATATGCAGCATATTTGGATGGTCTAAAGCAAGTCAGCCGGCATACTTTTTTTACCAGTAACGGTGTACAAAAATTCTGTGAATGCGGGATATCATCGGGAACCAGCAGTATCGTCATTCCAAATTTTTCACCGAAAGAAAGGCTCACCTCTCTTAAATATTTTCTGGAACATTTTTCGAATGAAAGCCATCAGATGTTGAACAGTAATTTCAGCTACCCGGATTCTTTATTCATTGAATTGCGTAACAATCATTCGTTGTTCCTTATCAACCTTGCTGATAAAACGAATATTTCTTTTATCATCATTCAGGAAAGCAGCATCTGTAATGCATTTTCCGAATTCTTCCGATCACTGACGGATTCGGAATTCATAACTCCGGAAAATCAGACACGTACACTGATCCAGAAATACATCGAACAATTGAAGCAGCTGACATCCGGTGTTACCCCCCCCCTAGAAATTTTTAAATTTCTTTTCGTATTCTTTGGCTTTATCTACAGAACCTGCCACTGGCAGCTTCTTCCAAACGCATGGCGATTATAGAATCAGGGAGGTGTATGTTTCAGACATACACCTCCCTGATTCTATCTACCTCTCAATCCCCGCATACCCCGTATACTTCTCAAACGCCGACGGAATCGAATATTCCTTCTTTATCTCCTCCGGATGAATAAACAGAAATCCTTTCTCATTCGTCTTCTCCAGCTCATCTACGATCACTTCATAACCAGTCATATGCCATTCGATATGGCTGAAGATATGCTTCGCTTCCGGAAGCTCCTGTACACGGACCGGCATCAGGCCGATCTTCTTGCTGTATTCCGTGACTTCGTCCATCGAAAGCTTTCCTTCTACATTCGGGAATTCATACAATCCTGCAAGCAGTCCTTTTGCCGGACGCTTCCGGATCGCGATCCGCTTGCCGTCTTTGAAGATCAGTACGGTTCTTTCTTCGATCTTTCTGGTTTTTGCCTTTTTCTTTACCGGTATCTCTGTCGTTAGATTCTCCTTGCACGCAATACAATATTCTTTTACCGGACATTCCTCACATTTCGGTTCTCCGTTCGGCACACACACGATTGCTCCCAGTTCAATCAACCCCTGATTGAAATCGCTGGCGGCATCTGCCGGTATCACCTGCTCCAGCGCGTGTTCTATCTTTTTGCGGACGCTCTGTTTCATGATGTCTTCATAGCTGCCTGTGATTCTGGAAATCACCCGCAGCACATTGCCATCCACTGCCGGTTTCGGGATTCCGTAGGCAAATGCACTGATGGCTCCCGCCGTGTAATTGCCGATTCCCTTCAACTGTAATATCTCTTCATAAGTATCCGGAAATATGCCTTCATGATCAACCATGATCTGCTGTGCTGCCTTCTGCATATTCCTGACACGGTTATAATATCCAAGACCTTCCCATAGCTTCAGGAGTTTATCCTCTTCTGCTTCTGCGAGATCCTTCACTGTCGGAAGTGCTTTTAAGAAGCGGTCGTAATAGCCTTTTACAGCTTCCACCCTTGTCTGCTGCAGCATAATCTCGGATATCCACACCCGGTATGCGTCCGGGTTATGGCGCCACGGAAGATCTCTTTTATTCTCGCGATACCAGTCCACCAGCGGTTGTACAATCTTAACAAGGTCTTCATCTTTTTTTTCTGTATTTTTCATTTTCTATTGCTTCCCCATTTATTTTACTTTCTCGAACATATAATTCATTATAACTTATCATTCTATACAACGTCAAAGCCCTTTTCCTGGAAATGTCGTCCCGATATCGACATCCCCAGGAAAAGGGCTTTAAGAGAAGGGAATGTGGCTGATCCCTGCCACTAACAATATTATCGTTTGATATTATTATATTCCTGTTTCCTCTATATTTCCAATTGGTTATTCTCATATACTTATAGAAAGATTCTATATATTTTTTAAGCTGATTCTTATTTCTTTGTTCTATAGAGGTTATCTATTCCAGCTGTCTTTTATCGGAAAAAGCAATTGGAAAATTTAATTAGAAAAGTCTATACTATTCATAGAAAATAAATATGAATATTTAGGAGGTATTCGGTATGTCAATTACAGCTGAAACAGCGAAAGCGCATGCAAATGATCCTGCCGTATTATGCTGTAGAGCAGAAGGCGGAATTACAATCGAACCGGCAAACTTAGAGGATCCTGCAATCTTCGATGAATTAGTAGATTCAGGTCTTTTAAATCTTGACGGATGTCTGAAGATCGGACAGGTTCTTGGGGCAAAATTAACAAAAACAAGTGATTCCCTCTGTCCACTGACAGCAGATAACGTAGAAGGATTCAAATCAGATGACGATTTAGCAGCAGAAGAAGCTCCTGCTGAAGAGGAAGTTCCTGCCGAAGCCGCACCTGTTGCAAGTGTTCAGGGTGCTGTTACTACAATTAAACATGGTAAAGTAGTCATCTCTATCAAAGAAGGAAAAGATATCTATCTTGAACTTCCTATCTAATTTGAAGAGAACCTATGAAAGTATACGAATAACAAAAGGCAGATATCATTATACAGATATCTGCCCTTTTTATTTCCGCTCCCAGACAGGATACTCTCTATTCTTCTCTGTCCGCTGCTTCTTCAACTTCTTCCATCCAGTTCATTCTTCCGTAACGCAATGTCACTGCATAGATCTCTTTCTGTAATTTCACAGATAATTGATTCTTGCGGATTCTCCATTTCCAGTTCGTTCCGACCGTTGACGGTGTATTCATACGGCACTTGTTATCAAGACCCAGGTAATCCTGCATCGGGATCACGCACCATTTTGCGGCACTTCTCATGATCAGACTGATCAACGGCTTATTCAGTTCTGCTTCCGGCGTGTAAGTATCACAAAGATACTCGCGGGTCAGCTTCTGCTCATCCTTGCTGATACTTCCCCACCAACCTGCAAGCGTCTCATTGTCATGTGTTCCTGTATAAGCGACACTATTCACCGGATAGTTGTGTGGCAGATAGTCATTCGCACATCCCGAATCTCTCGAGTCAAATGCAAATTCCAGAACCTTCATACCCGGGAATCCGCTGTCCCTTACCAGCTCACGTACACTGTCCGTAACATATCCAAGGTCTTCTGCGATGACCAGTTTTTCACCCAGTGTTTCTCTTACTTTCCAGAACAGATCCATGCCCGGTCCTTTTTCCCAGTGTCCATCTACCGCCGTCTCTGCCCCGTATGGAATAGAGAAATATTCATCAAATCCACGGAAATGATCGATTCTTACCACATCGT
>ERZ838399.3287-NODE-3287-length-10510-cov-2.732377_pt1 | contig 10510 bp, 8 predicted proteins | sample MGYA00519683_ERZ838399 | MGnify/ENA primary metagenome ERZ838399 (study PRJEB31850, sample SAMEA3708833) | human gut metagenome | biome: human gut; feature: human-associated habitat; material: faeces | place: China | collected 2014 ...
GAACCGGTTGATCAGGTTTGTGATCGTTGTTTTTCCGGCACCGGTACTTCCAACGAAAGCGATCTTCTGTCCGGGAGTGGCAAAAAGGTCTACGTTGTGCAGAACCATTTTGTCAGGATTATATCCAAAATCGACATCATCAAATACCACATCACCCTTTAACTCAATGTAGTCGACAGAACCGTCTGCCTGATGCACATGCTTCCAAGCCCACATTCCGGTACGCTCGCTGCACTCTGTAATCTGGCCATTTTCCTTTTTCGCACGCACTAAAGTCACGTATCCATCGTCCGTTTCCGGTTTTTCATCCAGCAGATTGAAGATTCGCTCGGAACCTGCAAGCGCCATGACGATATTGTTGATCTGCATGCTTAACTGGTTGATCGGCTGGCTGAAGCTCTTATTGAATGTGAGGAAGCTTGCCAGTTTACCGAGGGTAAAACCGCCTATACCTTCCAGGGCGAGGATGCCGCCGACTAAGGCGACCAGAACATAACTTATATTTCCAAGCTGTGCATTGATCGGCATTAAGATATTACCAAATTTGTTCGCGTTATCAGCACTTTCAAATAACTGGTCATTCAGCTTGTTGAAGTCTGCAATACTTTCTTCCTCATGGGTAAAGACCTTTACTACCTTCTGACCATTCATCATCTCTTCAATATAACCGTTGACCGTGGCGATATCACGCTGCTGGGCGATAAAGTACTTGGCACTGGCGCCACCTACCACTTTGGTGGCATAGAGCATGACTCCAACCATAAAAAGTGTGATGATCGTCAGTGGGATGTTTAAAACGATCATGGCGCCAAGGACACTGACAATCGTAACCGCACTGTTTAAAACCTGCGGGATACTCTGACTGATCATCTGGCGCAGGGTATCAATATCGTTCGTATAGGTTGACATAATATCACCATGTGGGTGAGTGTCAAAGTAACGGATCGGGAGTCCTTCCATATGGATGAACATATCGTTTCTTAAGTTCCGGAGTGTTCCCTGTGTGACGTATACCATAATTTTGGACTGTGCAAAGGAAGCAAGCACACCACACGCATAGAAAATTGCAACGCGTCCGATCGCATGGGCGAGTTCCGTGAAATCAGGGGAGGCCTGTTTTGTTAATGGAATGATGTAATCGTCGATCAGTGTCTGCATGAATAAGGTACCCTGTACACTCGAAAAAACAGTGATAAACAGGCAGATCACGACAACGATACATGCAAAGCCATAGTTCTTAAAAATATAAGAGAGCAGGCGCAGCAGTAGTTTTCCCGGATTTGCAACATTTGGTCTTGGTCCGCGTGCATTGCCACGCATAGGTCCATGATTTTTTTCTGCCATTATTTTGCACCTCCTTCATCAAAATCACCGCTTCCCTGTGTCTGGGATTCATATACTTCGCGGTAAATCGCATTTGTTTCCATGAGCTCTTCATGGGAACCGAAGCCGTCCACAACGCCGTTGTTCAATACAATGATGCGGTCTGCATTCATGACAGAGGAGATTCGCTGCGCAATGATAAGTTTTGTCGTATTTGGGATCTCTTCGGCAAATGCCTTACGGATTTTTGCATCGGTTGCCGTATCAACCGCACTGGTACTGTCGTCTAAAATTAAAATTTTCGGGTCCTTTAACAGTGCTCTTGCGATACACAGACGCTGTTTCTGTCCACCGGAGACATTGGAACCACCCTGTTCAATGTGCGTGTTATAGCCATCCGGAAAACGGTTGATAAATTCGGAAGCGCAGGCAAGGTCGCAGGCATGCCGGCATTGTTCATCGGTTGCATCCGGGTTTCCCCAGCGGAGATTGTCATAGATCGAGCCGGAGAAAAGCACATTATTCTGTAATACAACGGACACTTCGGTACGCAGTGTGTCGAGGTCGTAGGAGCGGACATCTTTACCGCCAACGTAGACGGCACCTTCCGATACATCATACAGACGGCTGATCAGGTTGACTAAGGAAGATTTCGAACTTCCCGTTCCACCGATGATACCGATGGTCTCGCCGGATGCGATGGAGAGATTGATATCGTCCAAAACAGGGGTATCAGAGGTTTTATTGTAACGGAATGTCACATGGTCAAAGCGGATGCTTCCGTCGGTTACTTCATAATCCGGTTTTTCCGGGTTTGTGATATCACTCTTCTCATTTAATACTTCACAGATACGCTCTGCACTTGCAATACTCATTGTAAGCATAACGAAAACCATAGACAGCATCATCAAGCTCATCAAAATACTCATGCAATAATTTAATAAGCTCATCAGCTTTCCAGTTGTCAATGCAACACTTCCTGTTCCGATAATCATCTTCGCACCAATCCAGCTGATTGCAAGGATACAGCCATATACAGCAAACATCATGACTGGAGAGTTCAATGCAACAACACCCTCTGCCTTTACAAAGATCTTATAAATGTTTTCGCTTGCCTTTACAAACTTGTTCTTTTCATAATCTTCACGCACGTAAGCCTTTACAACACGAATAGCAGAAACATTCTCCTGAACACTCGCATTTAACTCATCGTACTTTGGAAATGCCGCGGTAAAATATTTTCTTGCTCTGTTGACAATAAAAAATAATGCGAAGCCAAGTACAATTACTGCCCCTAAGAAAATTATTGAAATTCTTGCATTTGTAATAAATGCCATTGCTAGCGCACAAATCAGACTGGCCGGTGCTCTCATACACATACGAAGTACCATCTGATATGCATTCTGAATATTAGTTACATCAGTGGTCAGTCTTGTTACGAGACTGGCTGTTGAAAACTTATCAATGTTAGAAAAGGAAAAGGTCTGAATATTATCATACATTCCCTTTCGAAGATTACGGGCAAATCCTGCTGATGCTTTTGCACCATACACACCGCCCATGATTCCGGCAAATAAACCGATTGCTGCGATCACAAGCATGCCTGCACCAACCACACAGATATGCTTCATATCACCCTTATTGACACCGTCATCAATAATGGAAGCCATCAGATAGGGAATCATCATCTCCATCAAAACTTCCAGAATCATGTAGCACGGTGTCGCGATTGATGCACGCTTAAACTCTTTTACATATGCACCTAATGTTTTTATCATGGCTACTCTCCTCCTGTTATTTTCTCTACATTTTTACAGATCTTTTCCAATACCTCAAAGCAGATCCTTCTCTCTTCATCTGTAATACCAGCCTCCATCGTATCATGTGCTGAGTCGATTACTGCAATCGTATCAAGATGAACCTTTTTCCCTAACTCTGTCAGTTCTAACCGCTTAAGCCTTGCATCATGCTCATCGGTAGTCCTTGTCAGATACCCCTTTTTCTCCATCAGCTGCAGGATATTTGTCACCGTTGAACGGGCAATTCCAAAATTTGATTCGATATCCTTTTGATAGACCGGTCGCTGCGCGTGATACAAAAAGCCCAGAATCCACCCATGCATGTTTGTGATTTCATCAAAACCTGCTGCCGCGAGGCTTGTGTGAATGCCTCTCTCCACGATATGATTTACCCTCTTTAGGCTAAAGCATATCGATTTTTCTTTTTCCATGCAGCCCTCTCTTTCTGTTAATTTTTAATCGAACTAAGTTCTCGATGATAGTCTTAAATTGTTCGATCTTGAACTGTTCGATTCCGAATTGTTTGATACAGAATTATTATAATACCTGATTTTATTTTGTCAATGACTTTTTTTTGCAAAATGAATCGTTGAAGTTATGTTGAACTTTTTTCGCAGATATGGTATTCTTATAGGTAATTGACTTAGATATATTTTACACAGGAGGTTTGCTTATGCAAATACATGAATCTGCCGAAAACTATCTCGAAACAATCCTGATGCTCAGCAAAAAGCTGCCAGTTGTGCGCTCTGTCGATATCGCAAATGAATTGGATTTTAAAAAATCAAGTGTCAGCATCGCAATGAAAAATTTACGCGAAGGCGGAAAAATTACCGTAACTCAGGCTGGTTATATTTATCTTACTGACAGTGGTCGCGAGATCGCTGAAATGATCTATGAGCGACATCAGTGGCTGACAAATTGGCTTATTAGCCTTGGCGTTGACAGCAACATTGCTGCTGAAGATGCATGCAAAATGGAGCATGTAATCAGTAAGGAGAGTTTTGAAGCACTGAAGAACCATTTTGGTCAGTTTTGATTATGAAAACACGAATAATTCATACTGACAGGATAAAACAATTTCTTCACGCTTTTCTATTTTGCTTTTTTATTTTCATCACTGCTTGTGTGATAGGCGGCTGCGCAAAGTGCCCGCCAATCACATTCTCTTCTGTATTAGATATTCAGGCTGACGAATCAGGTACACGCACGATGTCTGTTACAGCCAATAAAAGGACACTGCAAAAGCTTTTCCACAACAGCAATTTTTCTTTTCAAAGCTTTATCACGGCTAACTGCCCTAAGGGACTTGAATGGAATTATGTGGACACTGCTTCTGCCTATGAGCTGACTTTTGTTCTTTCATTTGATTCACTAGATGAATATCAGGAAAAAATTGATGCACTTACAGGCATTGAACAATTTTCTTCTATTTCACGACCGCAAGTCGGTGTGAAAACTGGCTTTACCTTATCTGAGCCAGATGATGTGATGGCTGTTTTTACCTGGTTTACTGATGCTCTTAAGGAGCGCACAGGACTTAGTGACTCAAAGCTTTTAGCCTACCTGTCTCAGCAGGAAAATGAACTTATCTATAACGGCCGAAGCTATAAAAGTCAGAATAATGCACTAGTCTGCAACGCAGAAACAATTCTTGATGCCAAGCGAATTGATATTTTAACATCACTTTCTCTTGACAAATGGAACCGTACTATTTATATCATCTTTCCTGATGAACTGCGCGACAATGCTTCTAATGTAAAAAGCTATCTGGACGCTATTGTCCCAGATGGAATTGAAGCTGTCTGGAATAATGATACCACATGGCAACTGACATTCAGCGCTGAAAGCTTTAAAGAATTGTGTGTAAAGACAAGCCAGCTATTTCAGTCGTCAAGCAAATCACTTGCGTCTGAATCGATCATTGCTGAAAATTCCATGAAAATCGTGCACTCTTATGAAGAGCCTTTTCAGTTTTCCTTCTTTGTTCCCGATTCAGGAACAGCAAGGGCACGCTATTTCTACAGTACTGATACCAATGCAGCACTTGCAGTATACGACAATGATCATACGCTTCAAAAGCTTCCGCTTGCACGCGATGGTTATGATGGCTATGTCTGTCTGTTTGATGATCTTGTGGAAGGTGGATGCACCTACAACTATGATGCCATCTTCCAGTATCAGCCGCAGCAGATCACAGTCTCTACGCAGGTAAAATCTATTCAGCTTCTTACGCGCACAATTACTCTGTCACTTGGTGAGGTACCAAAGCTTCACCAACAGCTGATCACAGATACCGCCGCGCGCTATACTCAAAATTTTGGAACCATTACTGCCAAAACTGATGATGAAAATCACCTGACTTTATTTTTTACGCAGACTGGTACACCGTCCTATCTCGCAAAGGGATTTGAAGCTTTCTTTGGCGGAAAAGAAACCATTGACTACTGCTCTCAGATTATGGCGCTGTTTCAGCCAAAGCATACATATCGCTTCACAGAAAACATGGACTTTTCCAATTTTCTTGTGAATCCAGATGCAACATTAATTACTGTGATGGTGCAGCTTCCAAACGGTACTTCCATAATATCTGATTCTCTTGAAAGCAGTCTTACAACAGAAAACAATATCTTAGATAATGTTTACTCTGCTAAGACAACAGATAATGTTCTGTCACTTACCATGACACTGTCTCAGCCAAATGCTGTCTATTATCTTTGTCTGCTTTCACTTATTATCATTGTAAGTGCGATTCTTTTTTCCATATACAAATGGCTCAGCCACCGCTAAACGCGGTGCTGAGCCTTTCATTTTGTCTGTATTAATCAGATTTATTTTGCTGCTGTAAGTGCATCCATTCCCAGCTTTGCACAGCCAAGGATTCCCTGATTGTCATTCAGGCTTGGAAGCACAATGTAGTTTTCGATATCGGAAAGCTCATCTGTGTCAATGTACTTGTTGACCATGCGAAGTGTTTCCTTACGAATCAGATCCATCACATGAGTCTGATGCATAACACCGCCGCCGAGTACAATACGCTCTGGTGACAGAAGCATGATCATGTCTACAAGACCTTGTGCCACATAGTAAGCCTCTAACTCCCAAACTTCCTTCTTGTCAGACAGCTCATATGCCTTCTTGCCCCAGCGCTCTTCGATTGCCGGACCGCTCGCCATACCCTCTAAGCATCTTCCATGATATGGGCATTTACCCTTATATGTATCATTTGGATGAGGTGCTACTAAAATATGACCGCCTTCTGGATGCTGCATTCCATGAAGCATCTTTCCATCTACAATAACTCCTGCTCCAATTCCTGTTCCAACTGTGATATAGATGCTGTTCTTTAAGCCCTTTGTGATGCCCCATGTTGCCTCACCAAGCGCTGCTGCATTTACATCTGTATCAAATCCAACAGGAATCTGCAGTGCCTTCTTAAACTCATCAAGTACCGGATACCACTTCCATGCAAGCTTTGGTGTATTGCCGACACAGCCATACTTTGGAGACTGCTCGTTTAAGATAACCGGGCCAAAGAATCCGATTCCAAGTGCTTCAACCTGCTGCTCCTTGAAATATGCAATCATCTTAGGCATTGTAATTTCTGGTGTCTCTGTAGGAATGGATACACGATCCAATACTTCTCCATTTTCATTGCAGACAGCAAGCACCATCTTTGTGCCGCCGCCCTCTAATGCGCCAATTCTCATTTCTATTCTCCTCTATTTCCCCTGTCTTCTATTTTATTTTTGGGTGATCTTTCCTGTTTTATTTTGATTTTGACTGATTACTTCTTACTTTTCTGTGATGTAAGAATAAACCATCATCAAATTTTTGCCCTCTGCCTTCATCTTTCCATATCCTGCCGGAACGATAAGGTGAGTGCCCTTCTTTACTGGAGTGCCATCAAAGCTTCCCTCTCCATCTAATACGCTGATATCTACAAATGGCTGATCCCAATCAAACTCTGCCGTTCCATTTACAGTTGCCTTGCATACAGTATAGCACGGGCAGCTTACAAGCTTCTCGGCCTCTGCACCTTCAACGTCAAGCTTTTCATGCTCTGCCACTGCCGGTTCAAATGGTGCCTTAATAACGTCAATACTCTGCTGTACATGAAGTGCTCTCGGCTTTCCATCCTGCAGACGATCATAGTCATATACACGATATGTAATATCACTATTCTGCTGAGTCTCTAAAATCAAGGTGCCGCCTTTGATTGCATGAACACAGCCTGGATTGATCTGGAAGAAATCACCCTTCTTTACAGGAATCTCGCGGATAAATTCTTTCCAGCGCTTGCCGCGGATCATCTCTTCTACTTCCTCGTGATTCTTTGCATTATGACCGATCACGATAGTGCCGCCTTCCTTTGCATCAAGAATGTACCAGCACTCCATCTTGCCAAGAGAGCCATTCTCATGCTCTGCTGCGTATGCGTCATCTGGATGAACCTGAATGCTAAGATCTGCCTTTGCGTCAATAATCTTAATCAAAAGTGGGAAACGGTCTCCCTGTACATTGCCAAATAATTCTCTGTGATTTTCCCACAGCCAGCTTAATGTCTTTCCCTTATACTCGGTATTCTTAATTGTACAGTCTCCGTGTGGATGAGCACTGATTGCCCAGCACTCTCCTGTATTATCTCCCGGAATGTCATAACCAAAATCATCCTTTAAACGGCTTCCGCCCCAAATCATCTGCTTAAACACAGGCTCAAGTAATAAAAGTTCCATGGTAGTTCCTCCTTATGCGATACAAACAGCACTTGCAGATGCTGTTTCTTATGTGTAAAGTATATCGAATTTGGGCAGAAGTTACAAGTGATATTTTCGGTAGGTTTGGGAAAAGTCCTTCTCCCCTTGACCACACGTGCAAAACAGAGTATAGTTAGGAGCAGCATATTATGAAGGGAATTAAAGACATGGCTAAGCTTGTATTTAACTATGGAGCAATGGGCTCCTCTAAAACCGCTAATGCACTTATGGTTGCATATAATTACGAAGAACGAGGGCAGCACGCTCTGATTTTAAAACCGGCTACTGACACTAGAGATGGCATTCACACCGTTTCTTCAAGAATCGGTCTTTCAAATACATGCCGCCTGATTGACGAATTTCTGGATGAATTTACGAAAAATCCAGACTGTGTATTAAATTACAATGCGATTATTGTTGATGAAGCACAGTTTGCTTCTCCTGAGCAAATTGATTTATTTTCTGATATCGTAGATACCTGGCAGATTCCTGTCTTATGCTACGGACTAAGAGCTGATTTTCAGAATAAATTTTTCCCAGGCAGCCGCCGTCTGATGGAGATCGCCGATGAAATCAAGGAAATCAAAACGATCTGCTGGTGTGGCAAAAAGGCGACCTGCAATGCCCGCTACGATGACAATGGCATCATAAAAGAAGGCGCCCAGGTGGTACTAGGCGCCAATGATAAGTATATTGCTCTGTGCAGAAAGCACTTCAAGGAGGGAAATTTAGGAAAATGATCTACCATCAGGCAAAGGATCCAGATTCGTATCAAACCATTTTTTACAGACAGATTGGTCTAAAGCGCCGGTCTGCTTCTTTGCCTGAAAATGATTGGGCAAACGATCAGATTGGCTCTATCTATACCTATGGTCGCATGGACTCCATTCAGTTTGGAATCGGTGATTACACCATCCCAGATGATTTTCTTGTTGAATTTCAATATAATACCGAATATCTTCATGCTGGTATTATTTACGAGGGCATCACCTACTCTCTCGTTGAAAATCGTATGGAACAGTCTGCTATTCCATCGCCATTTCTTGCGATTGAGCAGGCAAGCGGTGGTATCAACTGTTGGAAAAAGGGACAGCATTTTAAAGGAGTGGAAATTTCAATTGAGACCAACTATTTGAAACATAAAATTTTGCCATATTTAGGTGCTTCTGAGGATTCTCTTGACTTTTTGATCAAAAATGTCCGCCACATTCATCTCCCAAAGGAACTGACTGACCTGATTTTACAAGTGCAAAGCTTGCTCGAATCACGTTCCATGACACCAGCGCTTTTGCTTGCTCTTAGTACTTCCTTTACTGCCCTTTTGATTCGTCAAGCCAACCGCCAATTTTTCTTTTCAGGTGCCGATTTGATGTCCGAGCGCATTTTCGTTGGAAACAGACCCATTCGAATTCGCCCTGATGAGTATAAAAAAATCATTGCCGCCCATGATCTGCTTCGTGATCATTCCGATTCCTTTGTCACTATCTATGCGCTCAGTCAGACACTTGGCATCGGAGAACAAAAGCTAAAGGCAGGATTTCAAGAGCTTTATCAGCAGACGATCTGGGACTATTCCAATCAGATTCGCATGACAAAAGCGGCTTCATTGTTAAAAAATACCGACAAGACAGTGGACGAGATAGCAAGGCTGACTGGCTATCAAAGTCCTGCTGCCTTTCGCACGATGTTTAAAAAATGGAGCCAAACTACCCCTCGGAAGTTTCGCTCCTATTTTTCAGGCACAGATTGATTCTGTCTTGATGGATGCTTCAATCTGCTCTTTTTCTGTTTTCTCTTCAACTGTATCTTTCTTCGCTGAAGTATTTTCTTGTCTATGATGACGACCTTCCGGCACAATAAGTGGTGTACCTGATACCGGATCTTCAATAATTTGACAATCGAGTCCATAAATTTGTTTCATTAACTCTCTTGAAATCACCTCTGATGGACTGCCCTGTGCAATTAGCTTTCCCTTGCTCATTGCAAAGATGTGATCGGCATAGCGAGCCGAGAGATTGATATCGTGGAGAACCATCAAAATCGTGGTTCCTCTCTTCTTATTTAATTCCATCAAAAGATCCAAGATCTCTACCTGATAAGCGATATCCAGATAGGTGGTTGGCTCATCTAACAATAAAATGTCCGTCTGCTGTGCCAGTGCAAGCGCAATCCAGACTCTCTGGCGCTGTCCGCCTGACAATTCATCCACGCAGCGATCAGCAAGCTCTGTGATGCCCATCATCTCAAGCGCTTCCTCAACAGCTGCAAAATCTTCCTTTTGAAGACCTCCAAGCAATTTTCGATATGGAAATCGTCCTCTTGCGACCAGATCTGTCACCTTAATCCCTTCTGGCACGATTGGTGACTGCGGAAGAAGTCCTAGCGTCTGCGCCATCTGCTTTGACGGCATTGAAAAAATGCTTTTTCCATCCAAAAGAATGCTTCCCTGCTCTGGCTTTAGCAGTTTTGCAAATGTCTTTAACAGAGTTGATTTACCACATCCATTTGCGCCGAGAATTACGCTGATCTTATTTTTCGGAATTGTAATACTGACATCAGAAACAATTGTTTTTCCATCATAGCCTGCCGACAAGTCCTGTGTCATCAGTTCTAGTTTCTTATTCTCCATAA
>ERZ838399.3298-NODE-3298-length-10468-cov-10.878709_pt1 | contig 10468 bp, 10 predicted proteins | sample MGYA00519683_ERZ838399 | MGnify/ENA primary metagenome ERZ838399 (study PRJEB31850, sample SAMEA3708833) | human gut metagenome | biome: human gut; feature: human-associated habitat; material: faeces | place: China | collected 2014 ...
CATAGCGTGCATTCACGTACTCTCCGTAAAGGCTTTACCAGAGCCATCGCTTGAAAGTAGTGTGAATTGCACGCTACTTTTTTGCCTCGCCAAAAAGGAAAGGAAATACGTTATGGCGAAAATACAATTACTTGCCGTTATCTCAATAGATGGCTGTCCGATGAAACTGCATCCCCGGAAGCGGTTGCTTCAAACCGAAGATTACGGTATGGATGAAATACGTGCCAATGCCCTGTATAAGCTGACATCCGACTATTCGGTATCCGTGCTTCAAGAATGGAGGGAGGAAGGTGGAAGCATTTGCCATTTGTTGGAAGTAACTGCCGGGAATACCGAATATGCCAACGGACTGTTACGGATGAACGTGATAGATGAAATCATACTATACGTTGTTCCAACCATCGACGGAAACGGAGCGCATTTTTTCAAGTCAGCACTACCTATGAATGACTGGCGGCTTATGGAGAACAAAACTTATAGGGACGGAGTAATCCGGCTTACCTATCATAAAGAGCCACGGGCATAAAATGTTCAGATTATGAACATCTTGGCGGAATTTCCGTGTTCAGAAAGTGAACACATGTTCAGAATCTGAACACATTTCACAAGGGATGCAATCAAGGATAAAATTATTTTTGAATTTTATCTTTCTGAAAAACAATGTAGTACAATTTTCTCACAATCTTTTCTCGTGTTTAGGGCTATGATTTGCCCATATATCAGTGTGCGCACACTGATAAACAAGTGTAAACCCTCAAAACAGAAAAGATAATGAACCATCTCATACTGGCGGAAACACAGTTTTTCGCCATGATAAACGGAAAAGACAACGGTAGCACGGAAACGGCATACGGCGGATTCGTGCAGGAAGTAATAAACCTGTGCTACGGCGGCAATGATGCCAAGCATATTATTGTGGCGTTGGCTTTTGCCGAAATCGAATTACAGCACCATCCGCAGAACTTGTCGGCATCGGAGGAGAATGTCGTCACTGTGTATATCCGCAAGGCGTTATCATTCATCCGAAAGATGCAGAAGATGGTATCCGCTTCTGCAATTACCTCCGTGCCACCACTAACATCCACATCCGAAACCAAAGCCACAGTCCCAGCCCTGCAATGGACCGGTAATGCCGTCGAGTTGGTAGAACTAATCTATGCCCTCTACGCCACCGGCTGCATCAATGGCGGCAAGGCTTCGCTGAAAGAGCTTGCCCCTGTCCTCTATTCCTTTTTCGGTGTGGAGTCCAAAGACTGCTACCGCTTCTATACGGACATCAAACGCAGGAAAAGCGACAGTCGCACCTACTTCCTTGAAAAGATGCAGGACAAACTGAACGCGAAGATGCGACATGACGATGAATTGGAGCGGATGAGGAGATAAACGAATGCCAAACAAAGGATAAGCGGCCGGATTATACGGTTTCTTATCCTTCTTCATTTACAATCACTCTATTATCTGCCGGAAAGCCGATTAAAATCATTAACTTTGCAAGTATTAATCAATGACGGATGAAAATAGATAACCTCGAAATATTGAATGGACTGATTGCCGGAGCCGAAGGCGGGACAGTTGAGTTCAAAGAAACTACCGGGCAGTTGGAGCGTGGAATTGAAACTCTTTGTGCCTTCTTGAACGGTACGGGCGGCACGGTGCTGTTCGGTGTAACCGACAAGGGAAAGATTATCGGTCAGGAAGTGAGCGACAAGACGAAGCGCGATATTGCTGAAACCATCAGACGAATCGAGCCGTTTGCGACCATTGATATATCCTATACAGACATTCCGGGAACGAACAAAAGTGTTATAGCTTTATCAGCGGAAGAACAACGATATATGCGCCCGTTCACCTATAAGGGGAGGGCTTATCAACGGATAGAGAGCGTTACATCTGCCATGCCGCAGGGTATATACAACCTGTTGGTTATGCAGCGAGGCGGAACCTATGCTTGGGATTCCATGCAAAATCCCAGCTTGAAAATATCCGACCTTGACGAAACGGCAATCTTGGGCGCAGTACGTGGAGGAATCAGAGGCGGACGTTTGCCGGAAGGTTCTATGCAGGAGGATGTCCGAACCATCCTTGAAAAATTTGACTTGTTGAATGATGGAAAGCTGAACAATGCTTCCGTTGTCCTATTCGGACGAAACTTCTACCATTATCCCCAATGTCTGCTCCGTTTAGCCCGGTTCAAAGGAACGACAAAAGATGAATTTTTAGATAATCAGCGTGTGACAGGCAATATATTCAACTTGCTGGATGCTGCAATGGCATTTTTCTTCAAGCATTTGTCCCTTTCCGGTAAAATTGAAGGTTTGTACAGAGAAGAGGAACTGAATGTGCCATATAAGGCATTGAGAGAATGTTGCATAAATGCTTTTGCACATCGTGTTTACCATCGCCCCGGCAGTTCAGTCGGGATTGCTATCTATGATGACCGCGTGGAGATTGAAAACAGCGGAACATTTCCGCCTGATATTACCATTGAGAAACTGTTGGGTGGCCACAATTCCGAACCACAAAATCTGATAGTAGCCAATGTGCTGTACAAAAGTGCAGTATTGGAGAGTTGGGGACGTGGCATAGCCCTTATGGTAAACGAATGTCGCCGTGTCGGTATTCCGGATCCGGAGTTTCATACCGACGGCAATGCTGTATGGATTGTGTTTCATTATACAAGAACTACAGTAGGACAAGACCCCACAGCAACCCCACAGCAACCCTATAGTAACCCCACAGTAACCCCACAGTTAGGAAAACTGTTGTCTGCTATTGGGAACAACACTCTCTCTGCTAAAGAAATCATGGAGAAAACGGGAATGAAAGATAAAAGGAATTTCTTAAAGAACTATATCCATCCGGCAATAAATTCCGGTTTGGTCCTTTCACTTTATCCCGTAGGCTCCAAGAGTCCGCAACAGAAATACTATCTTACTGATAAAGGTAAAGGTTTCCTGCAACAATAACGGGTATGGCTAAAAAGAAGAAACATAAGAATGATGTAAAAACTGATTTACCGATAATCATGGATTATGGTATCGGCAGTATATCCGTTTATGACCCGGCAGACATGATGCCATACAACGAGCCGCCAATTAGCGAACAAATCCGCTTCAAGAAACTCGGCAAAGAGATGAAATCCGAGTTCAAGTGGCTGGTATCTTCCGTAGTGATTGAGTATTGGCAAGAAAACCGACAGATACCTTTCGGTGAAGAAATGTCGAAACTCAGAACCAGACTGTTGAGAATGTTTGCCGAAGAATACAGCATACTGCTTAAAGACGATACAGAGCTGAAAAATTATTTGCTGACGCTTGCCATTACCACCATCAACAAGCATCTCAAATCTGAGAATAAAAAGAGGGCGTCAAAACTCTCTTTTTAACAAAATTACCCTTGCTACAGATATCTGTGACAGGGGTAATTTTCATATTTTGGGTGTTTTGACACATCCCCTTTTTCATATATAAAGGAATCTGTTATTTCTGCTGCAACAGGTGTTTCAAGTTTTCATCATTTGCGATACGTTCCAGTTCCTCTTGAACAATCTGCTTCACTTCCTCCTTGATGCGCCTGTAATTCGCCTGAACCGTTTCCTTCATGCGGTCGTTGCCGTCCCCGTCCGTAAAGTCGGTAATGACGGGGATTTTCTTGTAGGCTTTCTCCTCGCGCCTCACCTTCTCGGCATCCACGACAATCTCACAATGAAAAATCTTCTGCTCGATACGCTCGTTGAAGTTGTCGGACACCGAACCGACAAACATACCCTGCGTCAAGCCGGAAATCTTGCTCGGAGGGATAAGCGCGTCCATCTGCGTGTTGATGGAGGTGGAAACGTCCTGCCGATTGATGGAAATGGACTGCCGCTTCTGCAACACCTTTCCAAACCGTTCCGAAAGTGTCTTGGCGGTTTCTCCCACCACCTGACCGGAGAAGATATTGCCGACGGTGTTCATCACGACTTTTGCTTCCTTATCGCCATAGTCACGCACCAACTGGCTGAAATCCTGAAAGCCCAGACACACGGCAACCTTGTTGCTTCGCGCGGTGGCGATAAGGTTGTCCAACCCCTTGAAATAAATCGTGGGCAGCTCGTCGATGATGACCGACGACTTCAGCATCCCTTTCTTGTTGATGAGTTTCACGATACGGGAGTTATACAGACCGAGAGCGGCCCCGTAGATATTCTGACGGTCGGGATTGTTGCCCACACAGAGTATTTTCGGTTCTTCGGGATTGTTGATGTCCAGCGTGAACTCGCTGTCCGACATCACCCAATAGAGCTGCGGGGAAATCATCCTTGACAAAGGGATTTTCGCGCTTGCTATCTGCCCCATCAACTGCTCCGCAGCCCCTCCGAGCCATGCGTCCATGAACGGAGAAAGATAGTTTTCCAATTCCGGGTAAGAGGTCAGTATCGGGAAAATATCCTCATAGCGGCGGTTCAGGAACTCAATCGCATGGGGGAACGTGCAGTATTTGCCGCCTTGATAGATTTTGAGATACCATATAATGCTGGCAAACAAAATAATAGGTGATTCCACAAAGAAGTCGCCCTGCTTCTGCACCCATGTTTTATTGAGGTTGAGCATTATCGTATAGGCACTCTCGTAGGCATCCGTAATATCCTCCATGAAATCCGGGTGGATGGGATTACAGCGGTGCGAGCGTCGCGGGTCGTCGAAGTTTATCACATAAAACTTCGGCTTCACCTTGTAACCCTCCGGGTGGTTCAGCAGATGGTTGTAGGCGATTGTAGATAAGTCGCTGAATTTGAAGTCATATACATACATCGAAAAGCCCTTTTCAATCTGCTGCTTGATGAAACTGTTTACCACCGCGTATGACTTTCCACTACCCGGCGTACCCAACACGATGGAGGCACGAAAAGGATTCACCACATTGATCCATCCGTTGTTCCAACGCTTTTTGTAGTAGAACCGTGTCGGAAGATTGACCGAATACTCGCTTTCGATAAGCCTTGTTTCCTGCATGAAGCTCTCGTTCTCGTTGTTGAACACATCATCCATGAGGTTGTGCTTCAACAGGCGGCTCAACCACAGACCGCCCATCAGCAGGAATACATAGCCCGCGCCAACGGTCAGGATATACAGTCCCGTCACCGCCTCCACCGGCAATGGCAGGGCCAGTATCCACCAGTTGAGGAAGAACAGCACGAAGCCCACGGCAAGGACCGCCCAGATTTTCCCCCACGTGATTTTCTCGCCCTTCACGCCCTTTGTCCCCAGACAGGACAGGGCAAGCAGGAGGACGGCAAATAGTTTCGTGTAGAGGATGGAACGGAACAGCCCCGCCGTGCGGTTGAAGTTCATCAGTATCCTGTCCACCACACCGATGTCCACACCCCAGAGCCGTATGGCTTCATAACAGAACCAGTACACGTTCATGACCACTAAAATAATACTCACGGCACGCAGAAAATCCATGATTTTCGCCAATGCCCTCAAATCGTCTTCTTGTTGTGACATACATTGATTTTTTTGACTGTTGATACTCTTGATTACATTCCCAAGCCCTTGCGCTTCTTCTTTTTCTTCTTGCGCTGCATCGCCCGGATGAAGGCTTCCTCTTCGGCATCCACTGCCGGACCTTCGGGGGCAAACAGGTTCATGCCGTTGGAATGGCTCTCATATTCCCCACCGGAATAGCCTTGTTTGTCCTCTTGTCCCTCCACCGTAACGGAAAGAGGAATCGGCGGCTGTCCGGCATAAGGCAGCGTGAAGTGTTCCTGCAAGGCGTTGGCGGAAAGTTCCTTGCCCATACGCGAGCCGTTCAACACGCATCCCGTGCGGTGGTCGATGAACGTGGCTCCATAGATGCGCCCTTCCTCCGTGTAGCGCAGTACGGTGTCGATGCCCTTTCCTTTGAGGGTGGCTACAAACTTCTCCTTGTCATACGTGCCTTCCAGCACGGAAAGGACGGTGCGTTTCGTCCTGTCGGCAAGTTTCCTGTCCTTAATCTCCTGCTTGGAACGGGCAAACTTATTCTGTACGGCTTCATAGCCCACGGACTTCCCGAACAGCGAGGATTTGAAAGGATTGCCGACCTTGTTGCCCTTATCGTCCGTAGCGGAATAGACCAACCCGTGATACTCACGTCCGCGCACATTGCCATGCGCTTCCTCCACCGTCATATTATATAAGGAAAGGAGTGCGCGGTATTCGCCCATCGTTTGGAAGCGGTACTGCCCGCTGATAGCCTTGACGATATTTGCCGCCTGCTTCTTCACGTCACCCGCAGAGGCGTTCACCTTGCGCAGCGGCGTGTCAAGACGGCGGTTCTTGCGTTCCGCGTCGTGCAGCCCGTACTTCCGTTCCAGTTCGCGTGTTATCTGCTTGCTCCGGTAAAAATTGTTCCGGGTGTCTATGCTCCTGCCGTTCTCGTCCACTCTGACCGTCACAATATGCAGATGGTGGCGGTCGATGTCCTCATGCTTGAAAACGAGATACGGCTGGTTGCCGAAGCCCATCTTCTCCAGATACTCCCGTGCGATGTTCTGAAGCTCCGTGTCCGTCAAAATATCGTCGGGATGCGGATTGAGCGAGATATGCACCACCGGTTTCTCCACCTTCGACCGCACGGGCATCAGAGCGAGAAAGTCCTCCATAGCCCGGTGGATGTCCATCGTTCCCGTACCGTCATTGTAGATGCGGTTGGTTGTCAGAAGCCGCCCTTTCGCCTCGTTGATCTTCTCCCCGTTGTAGGCAAGTGCGCCATACAACGAGTTTCCTACACTGATTTTTGCGACCATTTTTCCTGCATCTCCCTTGAAAGTTCCACAATCTTACGGCTCAGTTTTACGAGTTCGACGGTCTGTTGCTCCAACTTGTAAAGCAACGCCATCGCCTTTTTCTCGGAAAAATGCAGCCTCAGTTCCTTCACTACTTGGTTGTAGTTCGTGCCTATCGCGCGGAACTGCGCATGAAAATCGGACAGTTTGGTGTAGTAATCCACCAGCGTCTTGTCCACTTTCAGCACCTTGAACGGCTGCCCGAAGAAGTGCGCTTTCAGGAAAACCGACTTGGCGTTTACGCCTGACTTCTCGAACATGGAGAGGAAACGGTTGTGTTCCTCCTCACTGAAACGGACGGTGTAGCGGAACACCGCCGGGTCGAGTTTGGGATTTCTCCCGCCTTTGTTTCTTCTTTTTTCACTCATATTACTTTGGATTTAGCGGTTTGACGGCATAAGCCGCCGCTTTGAGGCACAGCACCGCAGGTTTGAGAGGCTTCCCGACTTCGGAGGGTAAGCCCGCCCCCTGCAAGGGCAAGGCGTTTTCGTGGCTGCTCAAAATATTTTGAGCGGCTGAAAACATACCTTGCTATGTTCAGGTGAACATAAAAATCCGTCGGGGACGGATTGGGGATGATTCCTTTCAAACTCCGGGCTGCGCCACCTGCGGCGTACCCTGCCGTTCGGGTGCAAAGTTACGCCCTTAAGGCGATGTCCGACAGAGGCTTGACCCGGACAATCAGTGCCAACCGGCGCAACGTGCTGCCACTTGCCGGAGAAGTGATACAAGTTCCAAAATATCCTTGTTTATTTGCAGTGTGATTCGGATGTGGGACTGAAAATACACTCCTTCCGCCAGATGTTCGGACAGCAATCCGGGCATCAATCCAAACGGTTGAAAACAGGTGTATGTATTCAGATAGTTTTCCAAGCACACGTCCGTGCGGACGGATAAAAGCATGGACGGTTGGACAAACCGATGAATACCCGCAGGCACAGCCGGATTAAGGAGTGAATAAATAAATGAATGGGAGTGCGTGCGTACGTACTAATGACAATACGCTACCGCCACCGGACAGATGTATAACCAAATAAATTATCAAAAAAATGAAAGAAGCAACTTATGTGGCAATCTCCACGCAGAAAGGTGGAGCGGGTAAGACAACCCTGACAGTGCTTGTAGCAAGCTATCTGCACTATGTGAAAGGCTACAACGTAGCCGTGGTGGACTGCGATTTCCCGCAGTACAGTATCCATGACATGCGCAAGCGTGACATGAAAGCCGTCATGGAGGACGGGCATTACAAGGTGCTGGCGTATGAGCAGCTCAAACGACTGAAGAAGAACCCGTACACCATCAGATGCAGCCGTGCGGAAGATGCGGTAAAGACCGCCGAAAATCTGGTGGCAGCGCAGCCCGACCTCGATTTCGTGTTCTTCGACCTGCCGGGAACAATCAACAATGCCGATGTGGTGCAGACCATTTCCCAAATGGACTATATCTTCACGCCCATCATCGCCGACCGTGTGGTGATGGAGAGTTCCATCAAGTTCGCCACTGTCATCAACGAACAGATGATAAGCACGGGCAAGTCCGGCATCAAAGGGATTTACCTCGTGTGGAACATGGTGGACGGACGCGAAAAGACTGAACTTTACAAGGCATACGACAAGGTCTGTGCCGAGTTCGCCCTGCCCATTCTGGAAACACATCTACCGGACAGTAAGCGCTTCCGCAAGGAGACGGCGGCAGAACGCAAGGCGGTATTCCGCTCCACGGCGTTTCCGGCGGACAAAATACTGGTACGCGGCAGCAACCTCGACAAACTCGTCGATGAGATTCTCGGCATCATCAAAAACTGAACGGCATGGCAAAGAAAACAAGAATCGAGGACATCGACAGCGAAGCCGTAATCAACTCATTTCGACTGGACGATACAAGCATTCCGCCGGAAGCGAGAAGCACGGACGGGAACGCTCCTGTCCCACCTCCGAAAGAAGCGATACAAGAAGCCGTTTCTCCACCCGCCTCGCACTCCAAAGAGGAGCCGGAACGCAGGCGCAGGAACAGCAAGCCGGAAAAATTGGATTATGACACAGTATTCATATGCGGTTCCAATATCACGGCAAGGCTCGGCAAGCAGGTCTATATCCGCAAGGAGTACCACGACCGCATACAGAAGATGCTTCATGTAATCGGAGGCAACGAAGTGACTATCGCGGCATTTCTTGACAACGTGCTGACACACCATTTCACGCTGTTCCAAGACGAGATAGCCGAATCGTTCAAACGGCACATGGAATCCTATAATTTATAAACACTCAAAAACAACAAAGAAGTATGAAAAGAACAAATAAGAACCGTCAGGCTGAGTATCTGCAAACAGGAAAGAGTGAAAGAACCGCTGTCCGTGCAGCAAAGTGTGTAACCGACTACGGGCAGGAAAATACCGACGTTGACTTCCGCAAGGATAAAGGCAGAGACAAACCGCTCTCGACTTTCCTGCAAGCATCGGAAATCAAAACGCGGCAATGTATATACATCAGCCGAGAAATTCATGAGAAAGTCGCTATCGTTACCAGTCGGATGGGAAACGGTTTGAGCATCGGCAAGTTTGTGGATAACATCCTCCGCGACCATTTCCGACAATACGGGCAGCAGTACATGGAACAGATTGAAAACGCCCCAAAAGTAAGATTATGACAAAGGCGTTTTTAATCGTATCGGTTGCTTGCAACGTGTGGTTTCTGTTTCTGCTGTTCTATGACCGCATCATGGACACGAAGCTCATCCGTTTCTTCAGACATATTGCCGGGCTGTGGCGGTCATTGGACAGTACGGTGGCAGAGCAAGGAAAGGATAAGGAAATACCTCACGCAGACACCTCGGACATCATTGGCAAGAGCCGTTTCAAGATGGCATCGACCCGGACAACCGCTGCCATACCGACGCAAGAAGCCGCCACTTCGGAAAAAGGCATTGAGCTGACGGAGGAAGAGGCTACTTTTGACGACGGAAACACGGAAACCGTGTCCCGTCCCGCACAAGTCCCGGAGGATAAACTCGACGAAACCTTCACGAGCCTCACGCCTTCGGAACTGGAGTTCGGGGAGGACGAGCCGGAGGAAGAAACGCCCGACGCGCCGAGGGCATCGGGAAGCAGTTTCGACGAGATAGACGATGCGGTCAGAACCGCCAAAAAACCGGAAGCGACAGCGACGGAACGGGAGCGGGCGGCAAAGGTCTTCACCGACATGGAAGGGACGGAGCTGTACGAGAAGCTGATGACCGGCTCGTCCGAAATGAGCATCCGCATCAAGGGGCTTATCGAAATCCGGCTGAAGAAGCCGAAAAAGGATTTTGTCGTCCCGGACAATATTGAGGACTTCGACATCCGCGACTATGTATAACGAAAAAAGAAATGGTAATGAAAATGTAAAATTACACCCATGCGGCGAGGAAGCGCAAGGCACGTCCGGTCCGCAACGGACACACCCAAGTCCGTAGAAACAAACGGGCAGCCCACTAAACCAAAGAAAAGTAACCGAGTATCAACCGCCCGATAAAGGACCATCCACCCTTTTGACGGCACAAAACAAGAACAGTTTATGAACAAGAACAACAGACAGAAACTTATCCTATCTGCGGCACTTCTTATTGCCGCAACCGCCTCCGCTTTCGCGCAGGGAAACGGCATCGCGGGCATCAACGAAG
>ERZ838399.3303-NODE-3303-length-10424-cov-10.011959_pt1 | contig 10424 bp, 6 predicted proteins | sample MGYA00519683_ERZ838399 | MGnify/ENA primary metagenome ERZ838399 (study PRJEB31850, sample SAMEA3708833) | human gut metagenome | biome: human gut; feature: human-associated habitat; material: faeces | place: China | collected 2014 ...
GACACTTCCATGGGAATGCCAAAGTGGGCAAAGACAGCGCCGAATACGTCGAAGATACCGGTGGAGATGGCAACGCCGCCCTCGGGGATGAACAGGTTGACCAGCAGCGAAGCGCCTGCATACAGAAGGCCGATGGTCAGGCCGGCGATAACGACGGTGCGCACGAAGGCCTTGACGCCGCCCTTAAGGTCGTTAAGGAACACGCCGACGGACTCAGCGCCGCCAACGCCCTGGATGATCCAGGCAAGCGTACCGAAGAAGCCCCACGTAGTTGCAAAGTTGCTCGTGTCGGGTGCCATGTTAGCCGGAGTAGGAGCCGTGGCAAACTCGACGCCGCCAAAGGCAGCGGCCAGGGACAGCAGGATGAACACGGCAGTCAGGCCGAGAGCCGCGGTCGAGCCGAAGGAGGAAATGGAGCCGATCCACTTAGCGCCCTTGGTCGAAACCCACGTGGCGATAGCAAAGACGACGATCTCGATAATGGTGATCCACAGCTGCGAAAGCTCGGCGTTGGCACCAAAGAACACGTAGCTCGCGTAGATGATGACGTTGGGCAGGACGGACGCAAAGAAGAACAGGTTAACGAACCAGTAGCTAAATGCCGTCAGGAACGCCCAGCGACCACCCATCGAGGTCTTAACCCATGCGTACACGCCAGACTCGGAGTCCTTGTTGAGGCCGACGAACTCGGCGGTAACCAGGGTATAGGGGACAAAGTACAAAAGCGTGGCGAAGAAGAACGACGGCGCAGCTGCCAAGCCGATGGCCGCGTTGTTGTTGATGATGTTCTTGATACCGAACACGGCGGCGACCGTCATGCCCAGCAGAGCGAACGAACCAATCGTTCCTCGTTTTTCAGAGCTCATAAGCCCTCCCAATCATCTGTTAAATGTCATCTAAAACCGTCCGAGCTGCAAGTGCAAACACGGACGGCGCACCTGCTAAGGGGAATGGGGAAAAGGGAGTCAACAAAGCCATCCCCCTTAACGGCGCGAAGCAAACGTCCAGGCGGACGAATACTACTTGTTGGGGAAGGAATAACCTTCGACTGTCACGTGCAGCACCACGACGCGGGGATCCGCGGCATCGGCCACGACACGGTAGGCCTCGTCAATTTCGACGACGGCAACGCCGCCGGTGGGAATCGTCACGGTCTCCCCCGTACCCTCAAAGCGCTCGCGATCATCGATATCGCTGTAGGCGCGCGTACAGGTAAGATCGGCCTTGGAAGCCACCTCAACGGTCAGATTGCCGTCGAGCGGGGCGAGCACGGCATGGTAGCGACGGTGACCGACCAGATCGGCAGTAGCCGCCTCGTGGGCGTTCACCCACCAATACACCAGCGAGTCGCCGATAGAGTACGCCACATCGTGCTGCAGTTCAGAAACACCGTCGAGTGCCTGACCGGTACGCATCCACTTCTTGACGGACTTCATCTGGGCGTCGAAATCGGCACGCGAGTTAAAGACATGCATGACTTATGCCTCCTTAATGGGCGCCAGCGCCTGAGCCAAATCGGCAGACGTCAGCGGTCGCAGGGACACCTCAAAGCTGAAGCTCTCAAAACGGGTGCGATAGGAATCGAGCACCTCGGAACCCCAAGAGTTCGAGCCAAGGCCGAGCAGCTGGTCGTTGATGTTGATCGTAACCGTGTCGCCCGGGACAAGATCGTAGACATGCTTGGCGTTATCGATAGCCTCGCAGCTATAGGGCCATGCAGAGAATGAGAACGGGTTGGAAGCGGCGTCGGCTGGACGAGTCACCAGCACGCCGTCACCGTGGCTAGAGCGCAGGGCAACCCAGCGGGTACCCTCGCGGTTGGCGCAGTCCTGAGGCATGACGTAGGGCGTGAACATGTCGTCGACCGTAGTGCGGTAATGACCGACCGGGTTGGCGCGCAGCGAGTCCGGATAGTTCTCACCCGGGCCGTGGCCATACCACTCGACGGCACGATCACAACCGGGAACCTCGAAGGAGATGCCGATGCGCGGGATAATGTCCGAATAGTCGCCGTAGGGCTCGCCGGAAACCTTGAGGTCGACGCGACCGCTCGGAAGCACGCTGTAGACGAGCTCGACGCGCATGCCGAACGCGCGGACGGGAGGAGCGACACGCTGGCTCACGGTAACGACGACCGCATTGCCGTCCTGCTTCCAAGAAACCTTGCGGGTAGACGTCTGCATCACATCGATGAAGTTGTCCTTCCACAGGGAGTCATACTCCTGGGCGTGGTTATCGACGAGCGGATGCCAAAAACCAACCTGGGGACCGGAGGTCATGACGTCGCGGCCGGATGCCTTCCACTCGCTCACGGTACCGTTGACCTTGCTGAAGGTCAGCTCGCCGTTGAGGGAGTGAATGCGAATCTCCTGCTCGGTCTCCTCAACCGTAAGCTCAGGACGAGTGGGAGCCGCGATGGCCGGCGCCGGATGGTTTGCGATGGCAAACTGGCTTGCGCCCAGCTGGAACATCGGCTCGCACCAGGTGTGAACCGCCATGGTATAGGCGTGCACGGTCAGCAGGGTCTCGCCCACTGCAGCCTCGCGAATCACCAGTGGCAGCTGGACGGACTCGCCGGGGGCAACCGCACCGGGCATGAGCGTCTTGCGGCAGACCACGTCGCCGTCCACCAGGGTCTCCGCCGACAGGCAGACATCCTCGAGGGTGGTAAACCAACGCTTGTTGGTGACGGTCAGCTCGCCCGCCTCGGCATCGTAGGCCATGCGAACCGGGCAGATGACCTGGCCGTACTCGGTAAGGCCCGGGCTCGGCTGCTGCCAGGGGAACACCATGCCGTCGATGCAGAAGTTGCTGTTGTTGGGGTAATCGCCGTTGTCGCCGCCATACATGTCGTAGGCAACGCCGTCCTCGGTCACAGCAGCCAGACCGTGATCGCACCATTCCCAAATAAACTGGCCCTGGATGCAATCCCAGCGATCGAAGACCTCTTGGTACTCGGACAGGCCTCCGGGACCATTACCCATGGAGTGGCCGTACTCGCAGTTGATGCGCGGCTTGGGGAACGGATGCTCGCCAAAGTCGTTCATCTGCGACACGCGGGAGTACATCGTGGAAATGACGTCGACGGTATCGGCGTTGCGATCCTCCTCGTAGTGGACCGGACGACCGTCGAGCTCGTGAGCTTTGGCGTACATCGCGCGGATGTTGCAGCCATAGCCGCTCTCGTTGCCCATCGACCACATGATGATGCACGCGTGGTTGCGTTCCTGCATCACCAGGCGCTCAACACGGTCAACGTAAGCCGGCTCCCAGGCAGGGTCGTCGGTGACCAGGGCGATATTGCCGATATTCTCGAAGCCGTGGCTCTCCATATCGGTCTCGGCGACCAGCATGATGCCGTACTCGTCGCACAGCTCGTAGAAGCGCGGGTCGTTGGCGTAGTGGGACGTGCGCACCGCGTTGATGTTGTGCTGCTTCATGAGCTCCAGGTCGCGGCGCATGCGCTCGAGACCCACGGCGCGGCCCTTGTGATCGTCGTGGTCGTGGCGGTTGACGCCATGCATCTTAAAGTAGGTGCCGTTGAGGTAGATATGATTGCCCTCGACCGTCACCTCGGCAAGACCCTGGCGATGCGGAACGTACTCGCTGACCTCGTCGCCGTCGTAGACCTCAAGCGTAAGGTCATAGAGGAAGGGGTCCTCGGGGTTCCAGAAGTGGGCATCGGCAACGCTGCACTCGGCATGGCCGTCGACGCACTCGCCCGTAGCGACCACATTCTGGCCATCGCTGAGCGTATACACGACGCGACTTGCGCCCTCGGCAACCGTATCGAGCGTGATCAGAGCGGCATCGCCCTCGCGGTGCGTGCGGAACCTAAAGTCGACCAGATGCGCGGCGGGACGCTGCATGAGGTACACATCGCGGAAGATGCCCGACGCCCACCACATGTCCTGGTCCTCGATGTAGCTACCATCGCTGTACTGCAGAACCTTGACCGCAAACAGGTTGTCGCCCTCGACGAGCGCGTCGGTCACGTCAAACTCGGCGGACAGGCGCGAACCCTTGGTCATGCCGATAAACTTGCCGTTGACATACAGCTCGCCGTAGCTCTCGATACCGTCGAAGCGAATGATCTCGCGAGCGCCGGCAGGCACGGCGGGAAGGTTGACGATGCGCTGGTAGACGCCCGTGGGGTCGTCGGAGGGAACGAACGGCTGATCCACCGGGAACGGAAAACCCTCGTCGGTGTAGGCAAGGTTGCCATAGCCGTCTACCTGCCACAGGTGCGGAACCTCCACGTGATCCCACTCGGGCTCGTACGTGCAAAGCGCCTCGTTGGAGACGGCCGCGGGGCCCTCAAAAAGGCGGAACTGCCACGAGCCGGACAGCTGGACAAATCCGCGCGACAGCTCGCGGCTGTACGTAGCGGCGAGATCGGCGGTCTCATAACCCATAAAGTACGCATGGGGTGCCAGGCGGTTCCTGTGGGTGAGCGCTTGGTTTTCCCAATCGTTAATGGCGTCCATGGTGATGCTCCTTCGTCATCGTAGTGCTTCTTTGTGCAACCGGTTGTCCTTATCTTACGGGCGGTGCAAAAATCTGTGCAACCGGTTGTCCGCCGAACGGTCGATTTTGCCGGATTAACGGTGCAACCGGTTGTACAACCATGCTACTTATGTCACCCTAAGCTTAGGTGCACAGCACGGGGCATCGTTCTTGAACTCACAGGCAACTGTCGCGCCTGCCTATGTCTCGCCCATACATGCCGTGCTCAGTCGCAGTTTGATTGCAAAACGGCACCGGTCACCGGATACCATGAACGCTGTTCAGGCGCACTATAGTAAGCTGTATCCGCACCAGCCCGTATCAGTAACAACATCGACCGCATTTTCCAGGAGACGCCATGACCCAACCAGTTCGCACCGCACCGACGCTTGCCGAGGTTGCTGCAGCTGCCGGTGTTTCGCGCTCCACGGCATCGCGTGCCCTCAACGACTCCCCCCGCATTAGCGAGGAAACTAAAAAACGCGTCCGCGCGGCTGCCAAGGAAGTCAATTTTGTACCCAACGCACGCGGCCGGGCACTCGCCGTCGGTCGCACGGAAATTATCGCCGTACTGGTTACCGAGCCTTTGAGCGAGCTGTTTAGCGATCCCACCTACAGTGAGTTTTTAAGCGGTATTACCGAGGAACTTTCGGAGTCGTCTTACTTGCCCGTGATCTTGCAGGCATCTTCCTCGCATGAGCGCAATCGCGCACGCGAGCATTTTGAGCGCCGCTCGTTTGACGCCGTCATCGATGTCTCGCCCTACAAGGGCAGTGAGCTGCTCGAGGTGCTACGCGAGCTGGGCGTGCCCACTGTGTTATGCGGCCAGCTCGAGGGCCATCCCTATCGCGACGTGTTCTCGACGGTCTACTCCGACGACGAAGAGGGCGGACGCTTTGCGGCGCTCGCTATGAAAGATCGCGGACGCAAGGACATCGTTGCCGTGCTGGGGCCGCAGGATAACCCCGCCGTCATCGACCGCCTTCGCGGCTACCGTGCAATTTTGGGCGAAAGCCTTCCGGATGAAAATGTCATCTATACCGGATGGAGCAGCGGAGACGGCTACCAAGCCACGCGGCGGCTGCTCGCGCGCGAAATACATGCCGACGGCGTGCTATGCGGATCGGACCGTATCGCAACCGGCGTTATCGCCGCATTCAACGAAGCGGGAATTAGCGTACCCAAGGACGTTTCGATTGTGGGCTTCGATGACCACGAGGTCGCAGCTCGCAGCGTCCCCGCGTTGACGACCATTCGTCAGCCGCTTCGCGAGGAAGGCCGCATGGCCGCAGACATTGCGCTCGATATGATCAACGGCGCCGCGCCCACCACCACTGTCATGCACATGCAGCTCGTTCAGAGAGACTCGCTATAAGAAACCTGGGCAGGGCTTTCCGCGACGTCCGGTCACCCCATGCCCTCACAACCTCGGCGCATAAAAAACGAGGGAAGGCACGCGTCCTTCCCTCGTTGCAGGCAATATGTAGCCACTCGCCTACATCAGGCGCAGGCTGACGTCCTTGAGCTGGGCGCCAGAAACGGCACTCGGGGCGCCCGACATGAGGTCGGAGCCGCTGGCCGTCTTGGGGAACGCCATGACGTCGCGGATGGAGTCGGAGCCGGTGAGCAGCATGCACACGCGGTCCAGACCCAGAGCGAAACCGCCCATCGGGGGCGCACCAAACTTGAGCGCCTCCATGAGGAAGCCGAACTGCGACTCGGCGCGCTCCTCGGTAAAGCCCAGGAGCTTGAGCATGGACATCTGCATCTCGGCGTTGTGGATACGCATACCGCCGCCGCCAGCCTCAAAGCCGTCCATGACAAAGTCGTAGGTGCAAGAACCGGCTGCCAGCGGATCGGCCTCGATCTTGGCGATGTCGGTCTCGGTCGGCAGGGTGAACGGCTGGTGCTCGGCTGCATAGGCCTTGCGGTCCTCGTCCCAGTGGAACAGCGGGAAGTTGACGACCCACAGGAAATCGTGACCCTCGCGCTTGATCTCGAGCGCGTTGGCCATGTGGGAGCGCATGCCGCCCAGGATCTCGTCAGAGAGCAGGCGCGGACCGGCGGCGAACATCACAAGGTCGCCGGGCTCGACGTCCATGCGCTCGCGCAGAGCCGCCATCTCCTCGTCCGAGAAGAACTTGACGATGGGGCTGTTGATGGAGCCGTCCTCGCGGAAGGCGATCCAGGCCAGGCCCTTGGCGCCAAACGTGGAGGCCACGCCGGCAAGCTTATCGATCTTGGCACGTGCCCAGGCACCGGCGCCCTTGGCGTTGATGGCCTTGACGACAGAGCCCTCCTCGTTTGCAGCAGTCGCAAAGACCTTGAACTTGGAGTTGGCAAAGATGTCGGTCAGGTCGACCAAGTGCATGCCATAGCGGGTATCGGGCTTGTCGGAGCCATAGGTGTCCATGGCCTCCCAGTAGTTCATGCGACGCAGCGGCGTGGGCATCTCGACACCCATGCGGCCGAAGGCGTCGGCCAAGACCTCTTCGAGCGCGCTCATGACATCATTCTGGTCCACGAAGGACATCTCGATATCGACCTGGGTGAACTCGGGCTGACGGTCGGCACGCAGGTCCTCGTCGCGGAAGCACTTGGCAACCTGGTAGTAGCGCTCGACGCCACCGACCATAAGCAGCTGCTTCAGGAGCTGCGGGGACTGCGGCAGAGCGTAGAAATTGCCCGGCTGAATACGGCTGGGAACGATGAAGTCGCGAGCGCCCTCGGGCGTGGACTTGAACAGGGAGGGCGTCTCGACCTCCATGAACTCACGGTTGTGCAGCGCCTCGCGAATGGCAAAGGTAAAGTCGGAGCGCAGCTTGAGGTTGGCCATCATCTCGGGACGACGAAGGTCCAGATAGCGATAGCGCAGACGGGTGTCCTCGCTGGTCTCGATGCCGTCCTCGATCTGGAACGGCGGGGTGACGGACGTATTGAGTACCTCGGCGTGGTCGGTCAGGACCTCGATCTCGCCGGTCGCGAGCTTGGTGTTGGTGGTCTCCTCGCCACGGGCGCGCACGACGCCGTGGATCTTGATGGGCCACTCGGGACGCATGGTCTCGGCGATCTTAAAGGCGTCGCCGTCGGAGTGCTCGGGGTCGAAGGTGAGCTGCGTGATGCCCTCGCGGTCGCGAAGGTCGCAGAAAATAAGGCCGCCGTGGTCGCGGCGACGGCTCACCCAACCGGTGAGGGTGACCTCTTCGCCCACGTTCTCGAAGCGAAGCTCGCCGCAGGTACGGGTGTGCATGGAATGCTCGTCGATGGGACGGGTCTGGCTCATACCAGTGATCCTCCTTTATGGATCTGTGCCGCCCCGTGTCGTTCCGGGCGGCGTCGTACAGATTTGCCCAGCCTGCGTAAACCGCGCAGCCAGACATGGCGTTCTATATTATCGCACCCGCGACGATGTGCCGCGAAAAAGTAACTCTTGCCCAAAGACTTGACGGAGACGAAACAATTGACGCACCGTGACCGTCGCCAACGCGCGCCACGTGCGACAATGTGCCCCAATAAAACAGCACTCGGAAAGGCCCGCCATGACTGCACGCCTCATCGTTATGGATATCGACTCCACGCTCATCAACCAGGAGGTCATCGACCTGTTGGGCGAGGAAGCCGGCGTGGGCGAGCAAGTTGCACAAATCACCGAACGCGCCATGCGCGGCGAGCTCGACTTTAAGCAGGCGCTCGAGGAGCGCGTGGGGCTGCTTGCCGGCTTGGACAAGAGTGTGTTCGAGCGCACCTTTGAGCGCGTGACGTTTACCCCCGGCGCGCTGGAGCTTGTGCGCTCGGCACACAGCAAGGGCTGGAAGGTCGGCGTGGTAAGCGGCGGCTTTCACGAGGTCGCCGATAAGATCGTGGCCGCCGCGGGCATCGATTTTTGCCTGGCCAACCGCCTGGAAGTCATGGACAGCAAGCTCACCGGCAAGCTGGCGGCAGACATTGTAACCAAGGAGTCCAAGCTCATCCAGCTGCTAGATTGGGCAGTTGAGTGCGGCGTCGATATGGCCCACACCGTCGCAATCGGCGACGGCGCCAACGACATCCCCATGATTCAGGCCGCGGGCACGGGCATCGCGTTTTGTGCCAAGCCCAAGACGCGCGAGGCCGCCCCGTTTGCCATCGACGAGCGCAACCTGATGCTCGCCATGGACATCATCCTGCGCGACTAGTCGATCCGTCTAACAATTGAATCAGTCTGTCCTATAGTTTCCGAACAATTTTGTCTTAGTGTTCGGAAACATACCCTTTGAGTGCTAAACTTTGCGCCGTCGAAGGGAACATATATGGATAAGCGAGATCTAGAGCAGCTGCTGAGCGATGTTGCCGGCGGAGCAGTCACCCCTGCCGACGCCCTCACGCGCATCCAAACGGCTCCGACCGCCGATTTGGGCTTTGCGCAGCTCGATCTTTCGCGCGGGGTGCGCCAGGGGGCCGGCGAGGTTGTCTACGGGGCCGGTAAAATCGCCGATCAGATTGCCGCCATTATCGAAGCACTGCGCGATGCCGGCCAGGAGCGCATCCTGGTCACGCGCCTGGATGCCGAAAAAGCCGCGCGCACCGCTGAGCTTCTCGGCAACGGCATCGACCTGGGATATGTCCCGGACGCACAGCTCGCCCTCGTGGGCGGCAAGCCCTCCCCCACCGGCAACGGACGCATCGTCGTCGCCTGCGCCGGCACGAGCGACCTGCCCGTCGCCGAAGAAGCCGCGTTGACGGCCGAGTTCTATGGCAACGAGGTCGACCGCCTCTACGACGTAGGTGTCGCCGGCCTGCACCGCCTACTCGCGCATGCCGAGGAGCTTGCTCAGGCGCAGGTGGTCATCGCCATCGCCGGCATGGAGGGCGCACTGGCGAGCGTTGTCGGCGGCCTGGTAAGCTGTCCGGTCATAGCCGTTCCCACCAGCGTGGGTTACGGCGCGAGCTTTGGTGGCGTAGCCGCGCTGCTCGCCATGCTCAACTCCTGCGCCAGCGGCGTTTCGGTCGTCAATATCGACAACGGCTTTGGTGCCGCCTACCAGGCAAGTCTTATCAATCATCTGAGCGCCGGCACGCCCTGCGCCCGTTAAGGAGCATTCCATGTCCAATCATCAGCGCACGCTTATCATCGACGGCACCTCGGGCATCAGCGGCGATATGACCGTCGCGGCCCTGCTCGACCTAGGCGCCAGCGAGGAGCACCTGCGCGAGCAGCTCGCCACGCTGCCGGTCGACGGCTTTACGATCGCCGTCACACGCGTAAGCAAGCATGGTATCGACGCCTGCGACTTTGATGTTCAGCTGGCAGAGGAGCTCGAGAACCACGACCACGATATGGCCTGGCTCTACGGCAACGAAGCAGCTGTCGAGCATATGCATGAGCATGAGCACCACCATCATGACCATGACGAGCATGAGCACGAGCACACACACGACCATGACCATGAGATCCACGGCCATGGCCACGAGGGGCATCATCACGCCCACCACCATCACCACCGGTCTTTGGCGGACGTCACCGCCATTATCGATGGCTCGCAGCTAAGCGATGGCGCCAAGCGTCGCGCCCTCGCCATCTTTACCGCACTCGCCGCTGCCGAGGCCAAGGCTCACGGCAAAACGCCCGAGACCGTCATGTTCCACGAGGTGGGCGCCATCGACTCCATCGTCGACGTCTGCTCTGTCGCCATCTGCCTCGATGACCTGGGCATTGAGGACATCGTGGTCGAGTCGCTCTCCGAGGGCCACGGAACCATCCGCTGTGCACACGGCCTCATGCCCATTCCCGTCCCCGCTGTCGTCAACCTGTGCCAGGCGGGCAATATCGCCCTCACGCCTGCACCGGTCGCCGGCGAGATCGTGACGCCCACGGGCGCCGCCATCGTCACCGCGCTGCGCACGTCCGACCAACTGCCCTCACGCTACCGCATCGAAGC
>ERZ838399.3307-NODE-3307-length-10420-cov-3.374723_pt1 | contig 10420 bp, 10 predicted proteins | sample MGYA00519683_ERZ838399 | MGnify/ENA primary metagenome ERZ838399 (study PRJEB31850, sample SAMEA3708833) | human gut metagenome | biome: human gut; feature: human-associated habitat; material: faeces | place: China | collected 2014 ...
GCATTTACAGTATTAGATGTACTCGGATATCTGGATGAGATTCCGGTATGCGTAGGATATGATATCGACGGAGAAGTAACAACAGACTTCCCTACTACACATCTGTTAGAGAAGGCAAAACCGGTTCTTAAGACACTTCCGGGATGGAAATGTGATATCCGTGGAATCAAGAAATACGAAGACCTTCCGGAAAACTGCAGAAATTATATCGAGTTTATAGAAGAACAGATCGGATACCCGATCACAATGGTATCCAATGGTCCGGAAAGACACGATATCATCTACAGAGAGTCTGAACTTTCAAAATAGAACAGAGTATTTAAGAAAATACAGATAAGCAGGATAAAGACAGGGACAGAACACAAAAGTGTTTTATCCCTGTCTTTTTGTGGCGTAAATTATGTTTTCTTTAAGAAAAATCTTATGGTTTATTCAGAAATTTTCCACAACGACGACACATTCCATGCATATAATGAAACCATCGTAAATATAATAATAACGTCGGTGTAATCAGATACCAGAGACGCAAGAGGGGAAAAATAATCAAGATGGAGGTATGCACTATGAATACAAGAGACTGGACAAAAGAGGAAGCAGAAGTTATTTCAATGGAAGAATACCTTGCAAAAAGAAAGAAAATCAGAGAAGATGAAAGAAAACATAAGAAAAAAGGCTCAGACGATCGCGAAGAAAGTCTGATGCCCTTTGAGTTCTACATGGTATCATCGCTTGCATGGTCGTGAGACGAAGAAGACTTGGATGCGTTGTCCGGGATGTGCCTGTGGAGGCTGTCTGTCGGATCATCAGATGGAATATCATGCTGTGTGAGTCTGAACACAAGCATGTAACCATAGAGCAATACCGGCAGCACGATCGTACATGCGACAGATGCCCAGAGAAGATCAATGGAATGAGGACTTCCGATCAAGGCAAATATTAATGTACTGAGATACATACCGAATAATAAAACCGCAGCAATGAGTGCCAGGATACGTTTTGCATTTTTCATAATAATCATCCTTTACAATGAATCAAGACTTTAGTATATTATATAGAGAGCAGTGAAAAATTGCAAATGAATATCGTACAAAGGAGTATAGAAATATGAGCACATTATATCAGCAGTGGCAGAACATCGCTTATGATGAGACTGCAGACAGAAGTCAGTTGGAAAAATTCTGGGGAACATATTTCCAGATTGAGAAAGAGATTTACGAAAAGCTTCTTTCTAATCCGGATGAAGCAGTGAAAGGGACCGTAAAAGAACTGGCTGAGAAATTCGGACAGGAAGTTCTGACTATGATTGGTTTCCTCGATGGAATCAATGAAAGTCTTCTGATCGAACAGGATCTGGATGCAGTAGAAGAAGATACGGTGGTAAGCCTTGCATTTGATAAAGAAAGACTGTATAAGAACATGGTAGCAGCGAAAGCTGACTGGCTGTATGAGCTTCCACAGTGGAAAGAAATCTTCTCTGAAGAAGAATTAAAGAAATTCTATAAAGAGCAGAAAGAATCTACAACAATTCGTAAACCGAAAAAAATCGGAAGAAATGATCCATGTCCGTGCGGATCAGGTAAAAAATACAAAAAATGCTGTGGCAGATAATTTTTCTGGCAGCAGGTATTCTGAGTCTCATTTATTACGGTGCGATCTGTATCGCACTGAAAAAATGGGACTCTACTTTTTCCAGATTCTGGCTGGTATGCGGAAGTATCGGAATTGCAGGAAGTGTTCTGATCCGTTTATATGGAATGCCGTGGATAGTAGAATTGCTGATCGGTATCACGGTGTGCCTTCTTTTGCTTGCAGAGATGAAGATCATAACAGGAATGTGCGGAAAACCTTTGGAAAAAGGAGCAACGGGAACCGGTAGAAGATGGATCATTGTACTGGGAGCACAGGTGAGAGGAAGGAAAATTACGGATTCATTGAAACGAAGACTGGATTGTGCATTAGCCTATCTGACAGAACATCCGGATGTGCATGTGATCGTCTCCGGCGGACAGGGGAAAGATGAAGAAGTCACAGAAGCATATGCGATGGCACAGTATCTGAAGAATGCAGGGATTGACCGTGAACGGATCGTGCAGGAAGATGTGTCGGTAAATACACTGGAGAATCTGAAATTTTCCAGAAAACTTATTGAAAATGCAGATACACCGGTCGGGATCGTCTCGAATAATTTTCATGTATATCGCGGATGCAGGTATGCAAAATATGCAGGCTTTAAGAATCCGTTTCCGATAGCGGCGAGCTGCCATCCGTTATTGTTTCCGAATTATTTTGTGCGGGAATGTTTTGCAGTCTGGAAACTGTGGGTGAAAAAATATTGACAAAGTGTAACCGCGTGTTATAATGAGAGCGTATGAAAACACGTTGAAGAGAAGAGTAAGCTGGGAAAGAAATACCAGAGAGAGAAGCCGCAGGCTGAAAGCTTCTTATTTTGGAACCTTCTGAAAACTACCTCTGAGTGGCTGAAAAACAGTCCGGTGATTCCGTTATCGTCATAATTAAGAGGTTCTGACATAAGAAGTCTTGAAGATAGAGAATCTGAAGTGTCAGTTCAAACAGGGTGGAACCGCGAGATAATTCGTCCCTTACAGCAATTGCCTGTAAGGGACTTTTTTTATCACTATATAAAAAACAAAAAGAGAGGACATGATAATTATGAAAATCACATTAAAAGATGGATCTTTCAAAGAGTATGAAGGAAGTATGTCAGTGCTGGATATTACAAAAGATATCAGCGAAGGTCTGGCAAGAGTGGCAACTTCCGCGAGAGTAAATGGTGAAGTGGTAGATCTCAGACATGTTGTAGATGAAGATTGTGAACTGGAGATACTTACATTTGATAACGAAGAAGGAAAGGGTGCTTTCTGGCATACCACATCCCATATTATGGCACAGGCAATCAAACGTCTGTATCCGGATACAAAGCTTGCGATCGGACCGTCGATCGAGAATGGATTCTACTATGATGTAGACCGTGAGACACCATTCGCAGCAGAAGATCTTGAAAAGATTGAAAAAGAGATGAAAAAGATCGTTAAAGAAGCTCTTCCGATCGAAAGATTTACAAAGATAAGAGAAGATGCAATCGCATATTTCAAAGAAAAAGATGAACCATACAAAGTTGAATTGATCGAAGACCTTCCGGAAGGAGAAGAGATCAGCTTCTATCAGCAGGGAGAATTTGTTGATTTATGTGCCGGACCACACCTGATGACAACAAAGCCGGTAAAAGCATTCAAGCTTACAAGCCTTGCAGGTGCTTACTGGAGAGGCAGCGAGAAGAATAAGATGCTCACAAGAATCTACGGTATCTCTTATCCTAAGAAGGCACAGTTAGATGAATATCTGACAATGCTTGAGGAAGCAAAAAAACGTGACCACAGAAAACTCGGCAAAGAACTTGGACTTTTCATGATGTGTGAAGAAGGTCCGGGATTCCCGTTCTTCCTTCCAAAGGGAATGGTACTTAAGAATACATTACTTGATTACTGGCGAGAATTGCACAAAAAAGCAGGTTATGTAGAAGTATCTACCCCGGTGATCTTAAGCAGACACCTCTGGGAGACATCCGGTCACTGGGATCACTATAAAGAAAATATGTATACAACACAGATTGACGGAGAAGACTTTGCGATCAAGCCTATGAACTGTCCGGGCGGAATGCTTGTATACAAAGCTGAGCCACGTTCATATAAAGATCTTCCGCTTCGTGTCGGAGAGCTCGGACTGGTTCACCGTCATGAAAAATCAGGACAATTACATGGTCTGATGCGTGTGCGCTGTTTCACACAGGATGATGCACATATCTTTATGATGCCGGAACAGATTCGTGATGAGATCAAAGGTGTTGTAGCGCTGATCGATGAAGTATATCAGCTGTTCGGATTCAAATATCATGTAGAACTTTCTACACGTCCGGAAGACAGCATGGGAAGCGACGAAGATTGGGAACTTGCAACAGAAGGTCTTCGCGGCGCACTGAATGACCTTGGTCTTGACTATGTGGTAAATGAAGGAGACGGAGCATTCTACGGACCAAAGATTGATTTCCATCTGACAGACTCTATCGGAAGAACATGGCAGTGCGGAACGATCCAGCTTGATATGCAGCTTCCACAGAGATTTGAACTGGAATATACAGGTGCAGACGGAGAGAAACACCGTCCGATCATGATCCACCGTGTAGCATTTGGATCTATCGAGAGATTTATCGGAATCCTGATCGAACATTTTGCGGGAGCATTCCCTACATGGCTTGCACCGGTACAGGTTAAGGTGCTTCCAATCTCAGATAAACATCTGGAATACGGTCAGAAAGTACTGGAGACATTAAATGCAGCAGGTATCCGTGCAGAGATTGATACACGTGCGGAAAAGATCGGTTATAAGATCCGTGAGGCTCAGATGCAGAAGATTCCATACATGCTTGTAGTAGGAGCAAAAGAAGAAGAAGAAAATCTGGTATCCGTAAGAAGCAGATTTGCAGGAGATGAAGGACAGAAGAGTCTGGATGCGTTCGTAGCATCTGTTGCAGAAGAGATCGCAACAAGAGAAAGACGAGAAGTTGTAAAAGAAGAAAACTAATTTATTTTTACAAATGTATAAGAAATAAAAAGAACTGGCATAATATATCTTGTATTTGAAAGGAGGATATATTATGCCAGATTTACGATGTACCGTGCAGACCTGTACACACAATCAGAATTATTACTGTAATCTTGACAGTATCGTGGTAGGAGGAAATTCCGCAAAGAAAGCTGCCGAGACAAGCTGTGACAGCTTTGAAGCGAGAAAAGGCGGAAGTGCCTATGCGGATGCATACTCGAATATGGAAGGAAAAGAGGCGTCGGCAAAGAGCAGTGTAGACTGTAAGGCAACAGAATGCATGTATAATAAAGCCTGCCAGTGCCATGCCGGAAAGATCAGTGTAGAAGGCGGAAATGCCTGTCATTGCGGCGAGACAGAGTGTGCAACATTCAAGTGTGGATGTGCATAAGATAAGGCAGATGCCGGATACCGGCTTTGACGGATAGAGTGGCCGGGCGGAAATAAAAAAGATCAGAACATAAGTTTTTATAAAAGTTTTATAGAAACAATTGTTCTGATCCTTTTTTGTCGGTTGACGTAAATTTACGGCAAGGGTATAATAATTTTATATGCGAAACAGGCAGGAAAGAAGAGGAGTTTATGAGCAAAGAAGAAAATACATATTATAAAGACCGTCCCAGTTTTGGGAGAAAGGGTCCATCCAAATTAAGACAGCAATTCAATCGCGGAATGACATATTTCCTGGTGATCGTTGCCTGTATTTTGGTCTATTTTGCAATGCTGCGTGTGACAGCAATTTCAGATACGGTATTAAAGATACTGTCTATCCTGAAGCCGGTGCTGTATGGATGCGGAATTGCATATCTGTTGAATCCGATCGTGAGAACGGTAGATGCATATCTGGTGCCGGTTCTGGAAAAACATATGAAGAAAGAAAAAGCGAAGACAGTATCAAGATGTGTGGGAGTGATCCTGGCATTGGTCGTACTGATCACCGTTGTGACAACGCTTATCAATATGCTGATCCCGGAACTGATCGCAAGTATCCGGAATCTTATCTTTACGCTTCCGGCTCAGATCAACCAACTGGTGAAGCAGGTGAATCATATACAACTGGATGATTCGGCAATGACGACAATATTGAAGAATGCGATGAACGAGGCATCTACAAGCCTTCAGAACTGGATGCGTACGGATCTTCTGAACAAAGTAAATGAAGTGATGACCCATCTGACGGTTGGATTATATACACTGGTTATGGAATTGTTCCATGCAGTAATCGGAGTGATCGTATCGGTGTATATTTTGTTCGGCAAAGAGACATTTATTAATCAGAGTAAGAAAGCGACATATGCGATCTTTCCGACAGAACGTGCTAACCTGTTGATTCATATTGCAGTAAAGACAAATGAGATATTCGGGGGATTTATCATTGGTAAGATCATTGATTCTATCATTATCGGAATCCTGTGCTTTATTGGTACATCACTTTTGAATATGCCGTATGCAATGCTTGTCAGCGTGATCGTGGGTATGACGAATGTAATTCCGTTCTTCGGACCATATATCGGAGCAATTCCGAGTGCGGTTCTGATCGCACTTGCAGATCCGATGAAAGGAGTCTATTTCCTGATCTTCATCTTGTTGCTGCAGCAGTTTGACGGAAATATACTGGGACCGAAGATTCTTGGAAATTCCACCGGGCTGTCCGCATTCTGGGTAATTGTATCGATCCTTCTCGGAGGAGGCTTATTTGGAATTCTCGGAATGTTATTCGGAGTGCCGGCGTTTGCAGTCATTTATTATATTGTAAAACTTTTTCTGGATAATCAGTTGGAGAAAAAGAAATTGCCGACAGAGTCAGAATGCTATAACGGAGATAGTTATGTAGATAATGATGGGACATATTTTCAGAAAAAAGATAATATGACCGAGAATGAAGAACAGAAGACAGAAGAAAATAAAAAGGAAAAAGAGGAATAAATTATGCCGATCAGAGTGCAGAATGATCTCCCGGTCAAGGAGATATTAGAGAGTGAAAATATATTTGTGATGGATGAACACCGTGCAATGCATCAGGATATCCGTCCGATCAAGATCGGACTTCTAAACCTGATGCCATTAAAAGAGGAGACAGAACTGCAGATATTACGTTCGTTGTCTAATACACCGCTTCAGGTAGATGTGACATTTGTTGCGGTTGCTTCACATCAGTCGAAGAACACTTCAGTGAGTCACCTGAACAAATTCTATCAGAAATTTGATGAGATCAAGGATAAAAAATTTGACGGATTTATCATTACCGGAGCACCGGTAGAGCAGATGCCGTTCGAAGAAGTGGATTACTGGGATGAACTGACCCGTATTATGGACTGGACCAAGACGAATGTAGTATCCACACTGCATCTTTGCTGGGGAGCGCAGGCAGGCATGTATTATCATTACGGAATTGACAAGGTCCAATTAGATAAGAAGGCGTTCGGTCTCTTCTGGCATAAAGTGCTGAACCGGAAAATTCCGCTGGTACGTGGATTTGATGATGTATTTCTGGCACCACATTCCCGTCATACAGAGACACCACTGGATAAAGTGCATGCGGATGAGAGGATTACGGTTCTGGCGGAATCTGACGAAGTAGGTCTGTTCCTTGCCATGGCACAGAATGGGCGCCAGATTTTTGTGATGGGACATCCGGAATATGACCGTATAACATTGGACGGTGAGTATAAACGGGACAAAAGTAAGGGACTTCCGATCGAACTCCCGAAGAATTATTATCGGGATGATGATCCGGAGAAAGGACCGCTGCTTACATGGAGAGCGACAGCGAATAACCTGTATACGAATTGGTTGAATTATTACGTATATCAGGCTACGCCGTATGACCTAGAGGGGACGCCGGATTTTACCTGGAAATAGGGCGTGATTGAAAAAAAGTAAAAAACTTCTTGACAAAACAACTTTGATACAGTAAAGTATAACCATAACAAAGCAAACCGTTGAAAAAGAGGAGTAGCTTATACGATGACATCCAAGAGAGCAGCAGGTGGTGAGATTGCTGTATGAAGTTGATAAGTGAATGGACTTTTGAGGGCAGTCTGAAATCAAGAACTTGTATTCAGCAATCGTTTGAGAGAGTATGGCTTGTCGGGAACCGAACCCGTTATCAATCAGGAGTGTATGTTAGTACATGAGAAAGTGGACGATTCGTCAATTTGAGTGGTACCGCGATAATAATAGATATTATTACCGTCTCAAACCTTAAGGTTTGGGGCGGTTTTCTTTTTGTCTAAGATGGTATGGCAGACGGTAATCGGTGAAAGATTTTCTCTCCTAACAACTACAGAGAACTGGCAATTGGGATCTGTGGACAACAATAATATTTTATACAGAAAAAAAGGAGAAAAAGATTATGAAAAAGAAAATGGTAACAGTATTATTAACAGCGGCAATGGTAACAGCAATGGCAGCAGGATGTGGCAGTTCATCCGATTCCGGAAGTGATAAGAAAGAATCTTATACCATCGGAATTGAACAGTTTGCAGAACATGGTTCTCTTGATAACTGCCGCAAAGGATTTTTAAAAGGTTTAGAATCTGAAGGTATCAAAGAAGGAGAAAACTTAAAGATTACATACAAAAACTCACAGGCAGATACAGCCACAGATAACCAGATCGCATCAAACTTTGCATCAAAGAAATTAGATATGATCTGTGCGATTGCGACACCAAGTGCACAGAGTGCATACAATGCAACAAAAGACAGTGATATCCCAGTTGTTTATACAGCTGTTACATCACCTAAAGCTGCAGGATTTGTAGATAAAGAAGGAAAGAATGTTGGAAATATCACAGGAACTTCCGATCTTGTACTTGCAGATAAACAGTTAAAACTGATTCGTCAGATGATGCCAAAAGCAAAGAATGTCGGAATCTTCTACAGCACAAACGAAGCAAACTCCAAAGCAGGAATCGAAGCTTATGAAAAAGTAGCTGATAAATATGGATTCAAGATCATCACACAGGGAATTACAGCTTCCGCAGATATGCCAATGGCAGCAGACAGTTTACTGAAGAAAGTAGACTGCATCACAAACTTAACAGACAATTTAGTAGTCAGCAACATGCAGACATACCTTCAGAAAGCAAACAAATTAAATATTCCAGTTTTCGGATCTGAAGTAGAACAGGTAAAATTAGGATGTGTAGCTTGTGTCGGAATTGACTTCGTAAAATTAGGAAAACAGACAGGTAAGATGGCAGCTAAGATCTTAAAAGGCGAAGAAAAAGCAAAAGATATGAAATTCGAAACATTTAACAATGGAGATGTCATCATCAATACAGCAGCAGCTAAGAAGATTAACATGACAATCAGCAAAGATGTGCAGAAACAGGCAAAACAGACATTTGACAAGATTAGCGCACCAGAAAAATAATCAGGAGATGTAAATATTATGGAACAATTGATCATAGGCGTATTTGAGCAGGGATTTATCTATGCGATCATGGCGCTTGGCGTATATATCACATACAAAATATTAGACTTTCCGGATCTGTCCGTAGACAGTACTTTCCCATTAGGAGCAGCAGTGACAACCGTCATGCTCTCCTCAGGAAAGAACCCACTGCTTGCATTAATTGCAGCAACAGCAGCCGGAGCAATTGCAGGAATGGTCACAGGAATCATACATGTAAAATTCAAAGTCAGAGATTTATTATCCGGAATTATCGTTATGACAGGTCTTTATACCTTAAACTTAAGAATTGTAGGCGGAAGCGCAAATGTTCCATTATTTAACTACAAATCCGTATTTGATAATGACTTCATCAACGGAATCTTCCCAGAAGCATTAGCACCATATAAGACGGTGATCATTATTTTCATCATCATGATCATTGCCAAAATATTATTAGACTTATATTTAAAAACAAAATCAGGATACCTGTTAAGAGCCGTTGGAGATAACGAGACAATCGTAACATCTCTTGCAAAAGACAGTGGATTTGTGAAGATCGTAGGACTTGCGATCTCAAACGGATTAGTTGCATTAGCTGGAAGTGTTATGTGTCAGCAGCAGAGATTCTTTGAAATCTCTATGGGAACTGGAACGATCGTTATCGGACTTGCCAGTGTTATCATTGGAACAAACGTATTTAAAGGAAATCTTATCAAAGCAACAACTGCAGTTGTCATCGGTTCTGTGATCTACAAAGCATGTGTAGCGATCGCAATCGAAGTAGGATTACCAGCAACAGACTTAAAATTGATCACAGCAGTCTTATTCCTGATCATTCTGATCATCAGTATGGACCGTAAGAAGAAGGTGAAAAAGGCATGATTGAATTAAAACATATCGACAAATATTATAATATCGGAACAGTCAATGAAGTCTGCCTGTTCAAAGACTTCAATCTGACGGTAGATGACGGAGATTTCATTTCCGTGATCGGAAGTAATGGTTCAGGAAAGACATCCATGTTAAATCTGATCTGCGGAAGCTTAGAAGCGGAAGCAGGAAATATTATTTTAAATGGAGAAGATATTTCTCATCAAAAAGAATATATCAGACAGAGAAAGATCGGACGTGTTTATCAAAATCCAGCAATGGGAACCTGCCCATCTATGACAATCCTTGAAAATATGTCTCTTGCAGACAATAAAGGAAAGAAATTTGGACTTGGATTTGGGACAAATAAGAAGAGAGTTGACTATTACAGAGAATTATTAAGCCAATTAGGACTTGGGCTGGAAGACATGATGGGAAGCAAAGTAGGTTCCTTATCAGGAGGACAGAGACAGGCAATGGCACTTCTTATGACAACGATGGCACCAATTGAGATCTTAATACTTGATGAAC
>ERZ838399.3308-NODE-3308-length-10418-cov-3.993052_pt1 | contig 10418 bp, 7 predicted proteins | sample MGYA00519683_ERZ838399 | MGnify/ENA primary metagenome ERZ838399 (study PRJEB31850, sample SAMEA3708833) | human gut metagenome | biome: human gut; feature: human-associated habitat; material: faeces | place: China | collected 2014 ...
CATACCGGCACGGTGATTGCCGAAACGGTTGTCACGCACAAGCTGCGCAAGACCTCTGCGGTTGAAGCAGTGGATGCAGATGCCGTTCTCACTCAAGCGGCGGAAACCGCCTCTGCAAAGCCGGTCTCGGACGATGCCGTCCCGCCCACGAAGCGGATGCAGAAGCTCGAAAGGAAGTCCGAGAAGGCACATGAGCGTCTGGATGCCGCCCGTGAAAAGCTGCCCACGCACAAGGTTTTCAAGAAAGAGCGCGTCTTTGATGAGCAAACCGGCAAGGGCAAAACCCGCCTTCATTTTGAGGATGAGCTGAAAAAGCCCAAGGGCAAAGGCAAGCTGCAATTTGAGACGGAGAAAACCGTCCGCAAGGTCGGTGACACACTCGCTTCCGGCATTCACGGCAAAATCCATGAGGTCGAGCAGGAAAACACGGCGGTTGAGGCGGCGCATAAAACGGAGATCGCCGCTGAGACTGCCGCTCGGCATTTCCGTCATCATCGGGAAAGCAGCGTCAACAAGCCTTATGAGAAGGTCTCTAAGCTGGAACATAAGGCGGATGTCGCTGATGCGAAGCTCCAATATGAGAGAAATCAGCAGGAGCATCCTGAGATGAAGAAGCAGAACATGAACAAGCACTACCAGAAGCAGAGCATCAAGAAGGAGTATGCCGCCGCTCGAAATGCCGGTTCTCAGACTGCCGGGACTGCGACAAAAAGCACCGGCAAGAAGCTCGGTGAGAAGGCGTCCGACAAGCTCAAGGAGTTCTTTGAGAAAAACAAGAAGGTCTTCATCTGGATCGGCGCCGGAATTGCCCTTCTCGTTTTGCTCGGTGCCGGAATCAGCTCGTGTTCGATGCTCACCTCTACCGGTTCGTCGGTTATCGCTTCCTCTTATCTCAGTGAGGATGACGCGATGCTCGGCGCGGAGGCGCAGTATTGCCGGATGGAGCAAGAGCTGCAAAGCTATCTGGATAACTATGAAGGCACTCATGACTATGACGAATACCACTTCGATCTGGACGATATTGAGCATGACCCCTATGTGCTGATCTCCATTCTCTCGGCTCTCCATGAGGGCGAGTTCACGCTGGATGAGGTACAAGGTACGCTCCAAATGCTGTTTGAAAAGCAGTACATCCTCACCGAAGAGGTCATCGTCGAAACCAGATACCGCACGGAGACCGACACATGGACGGACGCAGACGGCAACACGCACACGGAAACCTATCGCGTCCCGTATGACTACTACATCTGCAACGTGAAGCTCGAAAACTTCAATCTCTCCCATGTCCCGGTCTACATCATGTCTCAGGAACAGCTTTCCATGTACGCAACGTATATGTCGGTGCTGGGCAACCGCGAGGATCTGTTCGGTGATTCTCCCTATGTGGACAAGTACATCACAAATCCTCCCGCCGACTACGATGTCAACCCGGAATACCTGAACGATGAGAAGTTTGCAACGCTGATTACCGAGGCGGAAAAGTATCTCGGCTATCCGTATGTGTGGGGCGGCTCCAATCCTGACACGTCCTTTGACTGCTCCGGCTTCGTCAGCTATGTTCTCACGAATAGCGGACTTGTGAATACCGGACGACTTGGCGCACAGGGTCTTTACAACGTCTGTACGCCGGTCTCAAAGGCGAATGCACAGCCCGGTGATCTCATCTTCTTTGTCGGGACGTATGACACCCCCGGCGTGTCTCACGTCGGCATCTATGTTGGTGATGGGGTCATGATCCATTGCGGCGATCCCATTCAGTACACATCCATCAACTCTTCCTATTGGCAGCAGCATTTCTACGCCTTCGGAAGACCCGCCTATTAAAAGAAAGGAGTTTTGCATGAATCCCAAGTATCAGAAAGTCCTCTCCGACATTGAGAAGGCTGAAAAGAAGAAGTCCGAAATCGAAGGTCAGCTCAAGGAGCTGTACGACAAGAAGACAGAGCTGGAGAACCTTGAAATCATCAACACCGTGCGCTCTATGGTGATGGACAAGGATCAGATCATGGCGTTCCTGTCTTCCATGAAAGGCGGCACCAAGCCCGCTGAAAATACGGAGGTAATCAACAATGCGTAAGAAGTTTCGTTTTCTGACCGTCCTTGCAGTCTGCGTCATGGTGCTGTCCTGCTTCTCGGTGACGGCATTTGCCTATGCCGATGACACCGATCAGAACCTTCCGGTCACAGAGGCAATCCAGCCGGAACAGCAGCCTGAGACTACTCCCGCGCCGGAAAAGCCGAAGGGTGAGCCGATTGACGATGAGGGCAACTCCTACACCCGCGACTTGCTCTATGACAAGGCAACCAACAAGCAGTTCATCACTGTCCAGACGAAGAACGGCAACACCTTCTATATCGTCATTGACTACGATGCACCCATCAATGAGGATGAGGAACAGTACCAGACGTACTTCCTCAACATGGTCGATGAAAGCGATCTGCTTGCGCTGTTGGATGAAGATACTGCGGCTGCTCTGACCACCTGTAACTGCAAGGAAAAATGCGCTGCCGGTCAGGTCAACACAGACTGCCCGGTCTGCAAGAATAATATGAGCGAATGCACCGGCACAGCCCCCGTTACACCTGAGCCGGACAAGGATGCGGAAACCGATGTCCCTGCGCCTAAGCCTGAAAAGAAATCCAACGTTGGCATGATCCTCGTCATCTTTGCCCTTGCCGGTGCTGCGGGTGCAGCTTATTACTACATCAAGTTCGTCAAGGGCAGAAAGCCCAAGGACGAGGATCTGGACTTCTTCGACGATGAAGGCTACGAGGAAGAGCCGTACATCAACGAGGATGATGAGCCGCAGATTGCGGAGGATGCTGAAACGGATGGTGATGAAGATTGATCTTAGTCATTGCTGAAAAGCCCAGCGTAGCCCAGTCCATCGCAAAGGTGTTGGGCGCGACGTCCCGCAAGGACGGCTACATGGAGGGCGGCAATTACATCGTTTCGTGGTGCTTCGGTCATCTGGTGGAGCTGGCAGACGCCAGCTCCTACGATGAGCGGTATGCCAAGTGGCGGTATGACGATCTGCCCATTGTTCCGGAAAACTGGATGTTCGAGGTCACAAAGGACAAAGCACAGCAGTTCAAGGTGCTGTCCTCTCTCATGAAGGACAAGCGCGTCACCGAGCTGGTCTGTGCAACCGATGCAGGACGCGAGGGGGAGCTGATCTTCCGGCTGGTCTACGACAAAGCCGGATGCACCAAGCCCTTCAAGCGTCTGTGGATCAGCTCGTTGGAGGACTCCGCCATCCGCGAAGGCTTCAATCATCTCCGAGACGGCAAGGAATATGACCGTCTCTATGAAGCGGCACTCAGCCGCTCGAAGGCAGACTGGATTGTCGGCATCAACGGCACCCGCCTTTTCACCACGCTCTATCACAAGAAGCTGGTAGTTGGGCGTGTCCAGACGCCGACTCTTGCAATGCTGGTAGAGCGCGACGGAAAAATCTCCACGTTCCAGAAGGAGAAGTATTTCAACGTCCATGTCGGCAAGGGCGATCTGACCGCCGATCTGGAAAAGGTCAAAACCGAAGAGGAAGCAAAAAGAATTGCGGCGGCTTGCGAGAAAAAGCAAGCCGTCGTTTCTTCTCTCAAGCGGGAGACGAAAACCGTCAATCCTCCGAAGCTCTACGATCTGACCTCCTTGCAGCGCGAGGCAAACCGATACTACGGCTTCACCGCCCAGCAGACGCTCGATCTCGTACAAACACTCTACGAAAAGAAGCTCCTGACCTATCCGCGCACGGACAGCCAGTTTATCACGGACGATATGGAGGACACTGCCCGTCAGGTCATTTCCATCGTCTGCCGCCAGCTTCCGCTTTTCTCCGGCGTTTCGATCACTCCGGACATTTCCCGCGTAACCGACAACAGCAAGGTCACAGATCACCATGCCATTCTCCCGACCGTCCAGCTTGAAAAGCAGGATGTTTCCGCGCTTCCTCAGTCGGAGCAGAAAATCCTCAATCTTGTCGGGATGCGCCTTCTGTGTGCGACCGGCGAGAAGCACACCTACGCAGAAACGCAGATCTCGCTCTCCTGCGAGGGCTACGAGTTCAAAACCAAGGGGAAGACCGTCGTTCAAAACGGATGGAAAGCCATCGAAGAGCTGTTCAAGTCCTCCCTCAAGACGAAGGAAAAGGACGATCCCGTGAAGTCCCTGCCCGAAGTCCATGAGGGCGATGCTCTGGATGGTGTATCTGCCAGTGTCACCGAACACTTCACAACGCCTCCGAAGCAGTACACGGAAGACACGCTCCTGTCTGCGATGGAGACTGCCGGAAACGATCAGTTCGACGATGACACCGAGAAGAAAGGTCTCGGAACACCCGCGACCCGCGCCGGGATCATTGAAAAGCTGGTAAAGTCCGGCTTTGCAGAGCGCAAGGGTAAGGCTCTCATTCCCACGAAGGACGGCTGCAACCTTGTCTGCGTCCTGCCGGAACAGATCACGTCTCCCGCAATGACTGCGGAATGGGAAAACACGCTCATGGAGATTGAGCGCGGCAATGCGGGTGCAGACGCATTTCTCAGCGGCATTGTCCGGATGACCGGGGATCTCGTGAAAGCCTACCCGTTTCTCTCCGATGCCGAAGCCCAGCGTTTCGGCACGGGGAAAGAGGAAATCGGCAAATGCCCCCGTTGCGGCTCTCCGGTCTATGTCGGCAAGGGCAACTTCTACTGCTCGAACAAGGAATGCTCCTTCTGCCTGTGGGAAGACAACAAGTTCTTTTCCAGCAAGAAAAAGAAGCTGACCAAGAAGATTGCAAAGGAGCTGCTGGACAAGGGCTGGTGCCGAGTGACCGGGCTTTACACGCCGAAGAAGCCTCAGCTCTACGATGCGGTGATCCGGCTGGATGACAGCGGCGGCAAATATGTCAGCTTCAAGATGGAGTTTGACCGATGAGCCGCCCGAAGTATGTTGCCTCTTGCAGCGGAGGCAAAGACAGCGTAGCGACACTCCTGTTGGCGGCACAGCATAATGAGCCGCTGGACGAGGCGGTTTTCAGCGAGGTCATGTTTGATAAGGACACAAGCGGCGAAGTCCCGGAACACCGGGACTTCATCTATGACTGGCTCAAGCCCTTCTGCGAAAAAGAGCTGGGCATCAAGTTCACCATTCTCCACGCAGACAAGACCTACGATGAGGTGTTCCATCATGTCATCACCCGCGGACCGCACAAGGGCGAGGTTCGCGGTTTTGCGTGGGCCGGGATGTGCGCGGTCAATCGGGACTGCAAAATCCCGCCCGTCCGAAAGTACAATGCCGCGCTTTCTCCGGACACGGTGAGCTATGTCGGCATCGCGGAGGATGAGCCAAAACGCCTTGCTCGTCTGGATGGAGTAACGAAGGTCAGTCTGCTTGCCAAATACGGCATGACCGAGGCGGACGCCTACAAGCTCTGTACGGAACACGGGCTGCTTTCCCCGATCTACGCTCATTGCCGGAGAAATGGCTGCTGGTTCTGTCCCAACGCCAGTGACTCGGAGCTGCTGCACATGATTACAAAACACCCGGAGCTGTTTGACAGACTGATTGAATGGGAGAACGAGGATAACATCTTCCATCGCCGGATGACGCGCAGAGAAACCCCGTCTGAGGTAAAGGCTCGTTTACTGAGCAAATCCCAGATGGGGTTTTCTTCGCCCAAAAGCAAATAAGAAATGGAGGTTTGAGATGGCTGAAAACAAAAATGCACAGCAAGTCCGCGAAATCACGGACAAGCTGGAACAGGGCATCAAGGAGCTGTTTGAATCCGAGCGGTTCAAGGAATATCTCCGCACGATGTCCAAGTTCTACAACTATTCCTTCAACAACACGCTGCTCATTGCGATGCAGAAGCCGGAGGCAACCTATGTTGCCGGTTATACCTCGTGGCAGCGCAACTTTGACCGGCAGGTCATGAAGGGCGAAAAAGGCATCAAAATTCTTGCGCCCGCGCCGTACAAGGCACAGGAAGAGCGTGAGAAGATTGATCCTTTGACACAAAAACCGGTAATCGGCGCAGATGGGAAGGCTGTCACAGAAACAGTTGAGGTTCTGCGTCCTGCCTTCAAGGTGGTGAGTGTCTTTGATGTTTCCCAGACGGACGGCAAGGAGCTTCCGGACATCATCGTCGATGAGCTGAAAGGCACCGTCGAAAACTACGAGGCGTTCTTCGATGCGCTCAAGCAGGAATCTCCCGTCCCTATTTCCTTTGAGGATATTCCGGGCGGTGCAAAGGGATTCTTCTCGCCGGTTGAAAGCCGCATTGCCATTCAGGAGGGCATGAGCGAAGTCCAGACGGTCAAAACCGCCATTCACGAGATCGCCCACGCAAAGCTCCACGCCGTCAAGCCGGATGAAAAAGCCGCGCCAGAAGATAAGAAGGATCGGCACACCAAGGAGGTTGAAGCGGAAAGCGTTGCCTACACCGTCTGCCAACGGTACGGCATTGAAACCTCGGACTACTCCTTCGGTTACATCGCCGGTTGGTCATCCGGCAAGGAAACCAAGGAACTGAAAAGCTCTCTGGACACCATCCGCAAGACGGCGGCTGAAATGATTGAGGGCATTGACGCCAAGCTCAAGGTGCTGCTGGCAGAGAAAGCACAGTCCGAAGAGAAGGCAGCCGAGGCACCCGTGGAAGCGGTGCCGGAAGTCCCCATTTACCGCGAGACGGCGAATTACGCCTATGAAGCCGATGAGCTGGAGTCATATCGTGCTTCTCTCTCCGCAAACGCGGAATGCCGCAGAGCGATTGAAGCGGCGATCAGCTCTAACTACGGTGATAACCGTCTGGATGCGGATGCTGCCGTGAAAAGCGTCCTTGAGCAGTTCTCTCCGGAGCGCGTCCGATATGTCCTCGCAAACACCATTCAGCAGAAAGACTTCGACGGGCGCATTCCGCAGTCTCTCAAGGAGTGGGCAAAGAGCGTTGAAGTCTGCCCTGAGAATGCCTCTCGCTTCCTTGTGGATAAACCCAATCCCGGACTGACCGCTCTTTTCGTCGATGCGTTCCGTCAGCAGACTGAACCTAAGAAGGAAGTCACTTCTGAGAAAACAGAGGAAAGAGACCCGGAGGTCGTTGCATGGGAGAATGATGAGATTACCTCTATTGAGGTAAAAACCGTGGAGGTCAAGCCTCCCGTTGCCTCCATGCCGGAGGAAGCGGCAAAAGCACCGAAGGCGCACCGCCTGACTGCCGAAGAGAAGGCAATCAAAGCTGCCGTCATGGACACGCTCAAGGGGCAGATTGCCTATAACAACGACGGTATGCGGGCGTCCTATCGCGCCTCTAACCATTCCTTCAATCTGCTGGCGCGAAACGGCGTCAGGATTGAGGGCAACACAGTCACGCAGAACGGTGAGCCGCTGTTCAAAATCCATCGCCGTCATGCGGCGAGGAAAACACAGGGCTGCTATCGTGAGCTGATGCCGACGCTGGAATACATCAAGCAGGAGCAGAAGCAGGAAAAGCCCTCCATCCGTGATCAGCTCAGGACTGCTGCAAAACAGCAGCCGGAGCAGAAATCTCCGGTCAAATCCAAAACGCACGACATGGAGTTGTGAGAAAGGAGAAGCATGAAGAAATACACAGATGTTGACATCGTTGCGGAGCTGCAGAAGCTCGTGGACAGTCATGTAGACAGCTACAAGGAAGACTTCGACATCGACAAGCGCATCATCCGCCGTGCCGCCGAAAGCCAGAATCCCGAAGACAAGACGCTGATGTGGTTCTGCCGTCCGCATGGGACGCACTGCCTCAATGAAAATCAGGTCTTTATTCAGGGAACGCGGGATCACAACACCTTCCGTTTTTACGCGGAGCAGACCTACGATGAGTGCATTGCCCGCGTCATCATCCCGAAAGCCGTTAAGCGCGGCAAGGTCTTCGGAGATGTCTTTGAGATCAACTACCGGGAACAGGCGGCAAATGTGGCGCAGAACTCGGTCGCGCCGGATCATGACCGGTTGACCTTCGCAGACGGCTATGTGCTGGACGCACCCTGCCGCAGCAGCTTCGATGCAGCAATGGCTCTGGTTGGTGAGCATGGCGGCGTCAAAACCCACCAGACGCTTCCAAAGGATGCGGAGGCTCTGGCGGAAGTGCTGTCCAAGCAGAAAACCCGCCGTGACAGACTGCCGGAGGCGGAGAGGACAGAGGTGCTTTCGCCGCTCCCCGTCGCAGAACTCCGCAAATATGAAGCAGTCAAAAAGGCGCATCCGGACGCGCTGGTCTGCTTTGCTCAGAACGGCTATTTTGAGCTGTACGGCAAGGACGCGGAAAAAGCTGCGCCCTTGCTCGGCACAAAGCTCCTTGAGAAGAAGGTGCGCGGCAAGCCTTCCATGCCGGTGACTGGCTTCCGTGAAGCCGCGTGGGTAGCCGGTTCTCACAAGCTCTGGAAGTCCGGCGCAGATGTCTTTCTCAGCAAGGACGGCGAGACCTTCAAGGAACTCAAAGCCGCAGATTACATTCCTGTCGGCGCGGCGCTGAATGTGGACGGAATCAGGTGCAGAATTGACGCGGTTGATTTTGCTGCCGATGAAGTCCGACTGACCAACATCGAGGACAAAAACCGCCCCATCCGCTTTTCTGAAAGTATCCAGTATGTTCGCTCCTATGTGGAGGATGCCGGGACTGCCATCTACGACACCATTCCGAAGAAGCCCGCTGCCCGTGAATCCATCCGCGACAAGCTGAAATCCGCGCAGAAAGCCCAGCCGCCCCACACACCGAAGCCACAGAAATTAAAAGGAAAGGATATGGAACTCTGATATGAAAAACTTTACCGTGGAAGAAATCAACCTGATGTGCTGCTTCAACACGTCCAGCCGGAAGCGGCTGATCGACGATATGAAGAGCGTCACCCTGAACGACATGGACGGAGAGATCGCAGAGCTGATGTATAAGACCATCCAGAAGCTCGAAGCCATGAGCGACGCGGAGTTTGAGGAACTGTATATCATGCCGGACGGCATGGTGGATGACTGAAAGGAGAATGCCTATGCCCGTATTAGACGGTGATTTTGAAGCCTTCGTCACAAACCTTGGCAAGTACAACGAGGGTATGCTGGTCGGTGAGTGGGTGAAGCTCCCCACCACCGAAGAAGAGATGCAGAAGGTCTTTGAGCGCATCGGAATCGGCAAGCAGGATGAGTTCGGTCAGCCCTACGAAGAGTGGTTTATCACCGACTACGAATGCCCGATCTATGGCGTTCAGAAGATGCTTGGCGAGTACGAGAGCCTTGATAAGCTCAACTACCTTGCCGCCTTGATTGACGAGCTTTCCCTGAGCGATCAGGAAAAGCTCGTTGCCATTATGGAGGCTGGCTGCGATGAGGTCAGCGACATTGACGATCTCATCAACCTGACGTTCAATCTGGACTGCTACGACATCATGCCCGGTATCAACGACGAATCCGACCTCGGCTATTATTACGCCCACGAAGCTGGTATCTACTCTGAAAAGGATCTCGGTCCTCTGGCAAACTACATCGACTATGAACGCTATGGGCGCGACATTGCGATGGATGAGCAGGGACGCTTCACCGACGAGGGCTATGTCCGTGTCGCAAGTGAGAGGTGGGACAGGCAGTTTGACGGTGAGCTTGACGATATTCCCGACGAATACCGGATTACCGGCTCAGGGGAAGCCGCCGAGCGTGACAGCACCATTGCCGTTCTCATTGTTGAGCCGGGAAAGGAGCCTTATGTGAAGGAGATTGACTCCGGTCTGGAGTCCTTGCAGCATGAGGTCGGCGGCTGCATCGAGGCGATTTACCCCTACGAAGACCCGGTTGCCTTAGTCTGTAATGAGGAAGGCAAGCTGGAAGGTCTGCCCCTGAACCGCGCTCTGCGTGATGAGGACGGTGACATCTACGACGTTGTTGTCGGAACATTCTTGGTAGTAGGCTTGACGGATGACAGCTTCGGCTCTCTGACCGTAGAGCAGATGCAGAAGTTCTCTGACCACTTCAAAGTGCCGGAGCAGTTTGTTAAGTTGGGCGATAAGATTGTTGCGATCCCCATGATCTCGAAGGAACAGCAGAAGCAGGAAGCTACCGAGCAGAAGGACTTTGAGATGAACGCCGATACCTCCGGTCTGACGGTTGCCGGTCACATCGGGACGTGGCACACCATTGACCAGCACGAAGTCGGCGGTCACAGCTTTTATCTGATGGAGCATGACACCTACGGCGATGAGGCGGCTTGCATCATCGTCGATGAGCGCGGCAAGCTCGTCCTTGATGATGTCTACAACGGCTTCGACGATGACACGCTCCGCCTTCTCGACCTTGAGGTCAAGGAAGTGCCGGAAATGCCCGATCCCGCGCTCTCCGTTCAGGATATGAAGGACTACGGCTACGCATGGGCTGGCGTTCTTCCCGCCGGTCAGGAGGCGGCTGAGAAGGCTTTGGAGAAGGG
>ERZ838399.3328-NODE-3328-length-10354-cov-2.636955_pt1 | contig 10354 bp, 8 predicted proteins | sample MGYA00519683_ERZ838399 | MGnify/ENA primary metagenome ERZ838399 (study PRJEB31850, sample SAMEA3708833) | human gut metagenome | biome: human gut; feature: human-associated habitat; material: faeces | place: China | collected 2014 ...
CAATGAGCACCGCATCCACCGGTTCCTCAAAATAATGATCCGGCGGCACGATCGGCACATGGGAGGCCGGCGCAAACCGCCCCTGCTTAAATGGGGCAGAATCAATGATATAGGCCAGATGCTTTCCAAGCTCCGAAGTCGATGCCAGGGTAAAGCCCTGATGGCTGGCACCCCACATGGCAAGACGTTTGCCTTCCCGGGCCAGACGCCCGGTCAGAGCGCGCACCTCGGCAGTTACAATCTCATGGCCTTCCATCAGAGGGGCGATGATGCCGGCATCTGCTCTGGCACAATCTGCCACAGCTTTCCGGTCATCCGCACTTTCGGCAGATGCCTCTGGCATTGCCGTCTTGCGCACGATCATGGACAGGGTATCGCGGTTGATCATTTCCTCCTCGAGCCGCAAAGCCGCAGTGGTTCAGCAGCGCCCGCAGCGTATCGAAGGTGTAATAGGCAATGTGGTCCCGGATCAGCTCGTAATAGCTGCCCTTCTCCAGGATATATTCCAGGCTCGGCACCGTCACAAGTCCCATGCCGTCCTCTGCCAGATTGTTCCAGATGGCCTTCAGCATGATATCCGGTCTTGGCTGATGCTCTAAAAAGTTAAAGGATAAAAATACATCAAAGGGCTTCTCCGGCACACTCCAGCCGCTCTCCGGCAGCATGGAGGCCTCCGGGGAATGACCGAAATGCTGATCCTCCCGCTCCGGAAATTCTCTCCAGACATGAAGTCCCTCCTTCTGCGCAGTCTCCACCAGATCTGCTCTGTGCTCCATTCCGTAGATTTCCACCGGAAACTCCTGCAAGAATTTCAGGAACTCTCCCCGTCCGCAGCCGGCCTCAAAAAACGTTTTCTCCTCCAGATGGTAGGTCTCGATCAGGTGGCGGTACTGGGTGGTACGCAGCTCCCGCATGGTAGAAGACCCGCCGCCTGCCCGGATCACATCCCGGTAATAGGGCACCGGATCACAGTCAAACTGGACCAGACCGCAGCCGCTGCACTGGCGCAGCTGAAGGGTCACTCCCTTATCCTGCTGCACGGAAGCAGCATCCGGAATATCCTGGGCAGAAACCGGGGCAGATGTCAGCTCAAAGAGGCTTGCTTCCGGCAGAAGCTTCCCGCAGGCTATGCAATGTTTCATAAATTCCCTCCGCAAATGTTCTGGCAGGCCGCCAGGAGGTTTCCTGCAGGATCCGGCTGATATCCGGCATCAGGTCTGCCGGTCCCTCCGCGTTCTGCGGACGCTCTCCATAGCTGTAGCTTCCACGATATCCGCACAGGGCATACATTTCTTCAATGTAGCTCCGAAGCGGCCGCGTATCGCTGCTGCCAATATTGTAGACACCGGCCGGGGCTTCCGTAAGCAGGGAAACCAGGGCCGCTGCCGCGTCATCGATATAAAGAAAATTCCAGTTCTGTGTACACTCCCCAAGCTTCATGCTGCCGCCCTCCTGCCAGGTGCGCAGGCAGGACTGCACCAGAGACCAGGGATGGTCCCCCGGACCGTACACACTGTATATCCTCGTATGAATATACTCCATATTCTTCTGTTTGCAAAGTATTTTTGCTTTTTCGCAAAAATCCACCTTTGCCTTGCCATATTCAGACACCGGATGACAGGGCGTATCCTCCGCCACTGTCCGGTGCCAGACTCCGTACTCTGCCTGGGAACCGGTAAATAAAAAACGGTGGCAGCCAAGCGCTGCCGCTGCCTCCACCGCATCCAGGGCATAGGTGACATTGCGCTGCTGCACATCCCGCTTTGTGCGGTTGTCGCTGCCCGCGCCATCCCAGCCAATATGGACCCAGGCATCCGCCAAAAAGCCGTGGAGCGTCCGGATCTCTGCCAGATCCAGCGGGCAGATGCTAAGACTTCCCGGAGTATTTCCGGCTTCTATCGTTTCCAGATGCTTCATGTTAGACGAAGCGGGGCGGACCACCGCAAAAACCCGGTGCCCCGCCTCCATTAATTTTTTCACTGTTGCCGCGCCGATAAAGCTTGTTGCGCCTGTTACTACGACCTGCATTATTTCATCCTCGGAATGATCATCAGTTTGTCCATCTCCTCATCCGGAAGGAATGGGGAAAGGTCCTCAAGCGGCGGAGATACTAACGTACCGTCCGGCAGACGCTTTGCGGAGGACTTCGGTTCAAAATTCTGGTCCATGGTCACAAAGAATTCGCAGATGACCGGCCCGTCCACAGCCAGGGTCTTTTCCACAGCCTCTGCCAGTTCCTCATTGTGATGTGCCGCAATATATGGATAGCCGTAAGCCCAGGCCAGCTTTTCCATATCCGGGAAGCTTAAGTCATGGCTGTCGGTACCGATTCCCACTAACGGCTCGCCAAAGAAGTTCTTCTGGGTCTGGCGGATGGAATGGTAGCCGCCGTTATTGATCAGGAAGATCTTGATCGGCATCCTGTGATGGATGATGGTCTGCAGCTCCTGCAGGTTCATCTGAATGCTTCCGTCACCGGTTACAAGAATAATATCATGGCGGCTGTAGCCGTCTCCCTCATGCTCCGGGTCGTGAGCTGCCATGCAGGCGCCGATCGCCGCAGGCAGGTCGTAGCCCATAGATGCGATCGCGGAATTGGATAAGAAGCGCTGTCCCTTTTTCATAATATAGCCATGTCCGCCGACCACACAGGCAGAACCATTGCCGACTACGGTGATCTGGTCCTCACTTAAGCGGCTGCTGATCGCCTCGATCACCGCGTAAACGTTCGCTTCATGATCTGGATCCGGCTTCAGCTGCTCCTTACGAATGGTAGGATATTTCTCCCGGTACATACGGCAGGTCTCACTCCAGGTCATGCCCGGCAGGCCCTCTCCGCCGTCAAATACCGGCTTTTTATCGTATTCCTCCCGAAGAACCGCTGCCATGGTTTCCATCAGATCCTTTGCGTCCGCATGGACCGGCATATCCACATGTACACTCGGCTTCTTTAATTCCTCCGGGTCTACATCATTCATGATCACATATGCCTCGCGGGCCCAGGTCTTGTAATTGTAGCCCACCTGGCGGATGCTTAAACGGCTTCCGACAGAAAATACCAGGTCACTGTTCTGGACCGCCAGATTGCCCGGCCGGTCACCCAGATTGCCCGGTCTGCCCACGTACCACGGACAGTCATCGTACATACAGTCATTGGCATTCCAGCCTACTACTGCCGGGATCCCCAGTCCGTCTGCCACTTCCATAAACGCGTCAAACGCTCCTGCAATACGGATTCCGTTTCCGGCGTACAGAACCGGACGTTTTGCGTTTCGGATCTTCTCGATGATCTCTTTTGCCAGTTCTCTGGAAACCGGAGCCGGAAGTACCTGACGGTGCTCGCCCTTTCCGGCATAATCCTCCGCAATGGCGTGAGGCGGCTCTACCACACTGGTTCCCTCTGTTCCATGCACGCCTGCAAGGACCGCTTTCTTTTCTTTCTCCTCGGTTGCTCCCGCAAATACGGCTGCGCCAGAGGTATGATCCAGCCCTACGGTATGCAGGGCCCATCCGGTGCCGCCCGCCTCATAATCTGCGGCGTCAAAGCCGACCAGCTGTTCTGTGTCTACATATGCGCCCTGCACATCCAGCGGGATATCCAGCCAGGCCGGACCCGGACGTCCGGAGTAGGCCAGATAAATAGCCTTTTCCAGACAGTAGCGGATCCGCAGCGGGTCAATGACCATCTCGCTGTACTTTGTCATGCAGTCAATGGATTTCACAATATCAAATTCCTGGTCACCCATAGCGCGGATGCCCACGCCGGACCAGCGGGCCGTGGTGTCGTAACGGACCTGACCGGATAAGATCAGCATAGGAATGGAATCCAGCCAGCCGCCCACCACTCCGGTGATGGCATTGGTACCGCCGGGGCCTGTGGTCACACACAGCGCTCCGATCTTGTTGTGGATTCTGGCATATGCCTCTGCCGCAATGGCGCAGGCCTGCTCATGATGCTGATACAGGCAGTGCAGCCCTTCCTGGTGCCCCAGTGCATCGTTTAAATGCATGGCACCTCCCCCCGTAACCGTAAAGACCTGATTGATGCCTGCCTCTACCAGTTTCCCGGCAATGTAGTTGGATACTTTGATCTTCATTGGGAATCTCCTCCTGTTGTGTTTTGTATGAATCCTGTACGGCTCATATGCCGTTTTCTTTCTCTCCAATGCTACTAGTATACCATACATTCCCTTATCCTGCATCCCAAAATCTCGACTGGCAGAGCGTGGCTGGATTTCCAGTAACCTTCACTTTTCAAGCTGTATCAAATCCGCTATAATCACCACCGTAATGCAACTGCGGATCTTCGGCCAACGTTCCACAAGCAAAAAGGAGAAATAAAAATCATGAACAAACATTACAAATTACTGGCTGTATTATCCACCGCTGCGGCAATGTCAGCGGCAACCCCTGCACTCGCTCTTCCCATTCCGGGAAGCGTTTCCACCGTGCTGGCAGCAACCGCCGGCTGGCTGACCGAGGACGGCGAGCTCCGCTACAGAGACAGCGAGGGCTACTACCTGACCGATTCCTGGAAAAAGAAGGACGGCGAGTGGTATTACTTAAACGAGGACGGCTACATTTCCCGTTCCTGCATGATCGATGAGTATTATGTAAACGAGGAAGGACGTCGCGTGATCAACCAGTGGATCAGCGAAGCGAATGAGGACGAATGGGACTCTGATGCTCCGGACACCTACTGGTACTACTACGGAAAAGACGGAAAAAGCGTGGTCTCCAAATGGCAGGAGATTGACGGAAAAAACTACTATTTTAATGAAGAGGGCCACATGCAGACCGGCATGCTGGAGTTAGACGGCGCCACCTACTACCTTGGTGAGGAAGGCGACGGCGCCATGAAAACCGGCTGGATCGAGCTGGAAAATGAGAACGAGGAGCTGGATCAGGATACCGTATGGCATTTCTTTGACAGCAACGGACGCATGGTTATGAATCAGATCGACCGTAAGATCAACGGTTCCTGCTACACCTTCCAGAACGGTATCCTGCAGACCGGATGGTTCCGCCTGCCGGAGACTGCCCAGGCATCTGCAGACGCACAATCCGATCCTGACGCTGAAACTGCAACCGATTCCGACGCACAATCCGCTGAAATAAACAGCGCACTCCCGGCTATCGCCTCCTACCAGTTCTATGAGGAGGACGGCAAGCGCGGCAACGGCTGGTACCAGATGGAGGGAGCTCCGGAGATCAGCGAAGAGGGCGAAGCCTTCATCTTCTATATCAAGAAAGGACGCCCGTACTATGCAGCAACCGGCGTACAGGTATTTACCGTAGACGGCAGACGCTTTGGCTTCAATGAGCGCGGAGAGCTGCAGACCGGCCTTCAGAGCGTGATCACCGAGGACGGACAGACCGCAAACTACTACTTTGGTGATGATGGTGTCATGAAGACCGGCAAGCAGACCATTTACGATGAAGATCTCGGCGAAAACCAGACCTGGTTCTTCTACACCGACGGCGGCAATAAGGGCCGCGGCTTCCACGGTGTCCGCGACAACAATGTCTATGTACAGGGACTTCGCCTGGATGCAGACCGGGACCTGCGCTATGCACCGGCACAGTTAGATGGCGTATCCTACCTGGTAGGCACCAATGGCGCCATCCAGAAAGCATCCTCCTCTTCCAAATCCGCCGCAAGACCGGAACTTGGAAACGGCTTCAAGGATGTGAAGGATTCCAACGATAAAATCTGGACCGTTGACGTAAACGGAATCATCCAGCAGTAACCCGCAAACATCATTTCATCCGTTCAAACCGGCACCGGAGCCGCTTCCCATCTGTTTTGGGCTGCGGTCCCGGTGCTTTCTTTCTATAAAAAACGCCGTTCATAACATTTTTCTTACGATTTCTCCGATTTCCTTACAATGCCTCCATGCCTCTTGTCAGCCTATACTTCGGCTGTTATAATGAATTTGCAGAGAGAGAAAGGATGATCACTATGAAGAAAAAAGCAGGACTCACCCTCATCTTAACCATCCTGTGTTTTCTGATGAGCGCATTCCCTGCCATGGCAGGTGAGTGGCACAAAACCGCAGAAGATCAATATCAATATATTAAGGACGACGGCACCAAGGCCACCGGGCTCTTGGAACTCAAGGACGGTACCTACTATCTCGACGATAAAGGCAACCGCAAAACCTCTTACTGGCTCCGCTATAAGGGCGACTGGTATTTCTTCGGTGAAGACGGACAGATGGTCACCGATTCCTGGGTTGACAATTATCATGTCAGTGAAGACGGACAGATGGATAAGATGCGTTAAGAGCAGACAAAAAACAAAAACAGCGGACACGCCCGCAGGCGTGCATCCGCTGTTTTTGTTTTCCCTGTTTATTTCTGAATATCAAAGGTCATGTAGGTATCTGCCGGAATATCGGTCTCGTACATCGGCTCACCCTTAGCTTCATAAGCACTCTTCTCATAAATCTTTAGGTGCGTCTCACGGTCCTGGAAAAAGCCGCCGAAAGTGTCCGCACCGGACTCTCCATAATTGTAATCCTGAACCGCTGCCTCATCGTTGATGCTCTTAAGCACGGCATCTGCATACTCTGCGGCGTCTTCCCCGCTGGTACCGTCCTTCACCACAATCGTCACATCGATCAGGGACTTGTCCTCATCGATCGTAAAGTCGATAGAATCTGCCATCGGGTAATCATTTTCATCCAGACAGATCTCATCCACCTCATCGCGGAACTGGTCCATATCCAGCTCGATGTTGTTATAAATGTTAAAATCCGGTGATTCCGCTTCACCGGCATCCGGCTGAACGATGTTGCTCTTGGTGCATCCGCATAAAAGCACCATGCAGCCTGCTGCTACAAGCAGTGCTCTTTTTCCCATTTTTATCATGATTGATTTCCTCCTGTAAAACATAAAGCAGGTATCATTATATACGAAAGCCGCCGGTTTGAACAGCAGCTTTCGAAAAATGTAATAAAAATGTGATAAAAAATTTCCTATCCAAGAACAATCAGACGTGCTACCGCCAGTGGATCATCCTCCGGGAAGGACTGCATGCACACCAGGATATCCCTGATCTGCTGTCCGTCCATACCAAGCATGGCAGCAATCTGATCGGCCGGGTGCCCGCCCGCCGAAAGCTCCCTGATCTGCTTCACCCGGTCTGCCATGCTCTCCAGCTGCTCCTTAAGTCCGTCTGCGCCAGCTAGTCCCTCCCGGTCTGCCTCTGCCGGTTCCTCCTCCAGGAAGTCTTCCAGCCGAAGCTCCTTTTTCCCGGTATCTTCTCTATAGTACTCCTCTGACAGTTCCCAGTCTTCTGCCTGGCCTGCTTTTTTCTGATTCTGCATTGTTTTTCCTCCTTACTATCCTTCCATCTGCCGCCCCAGAAATCCGGCCGCAGTGGAAACCAGCCGAAGCTCCGCTTCGCCCAGTCTGGCTTTCGGGTCCCGGCTTAAGAGCGCCACCGCCCCAATGGGATCTCCCTCGCAGATGATCGGCACGATCACCTCTGCCACCACGCCGTCCATCTCCTCACCTGCGACCGGAATAAATTCTCTTGTATCCTTCTCAGCCACCACAGCTTCCCGCTCATGGATCACCTGCTCCAGCTGCCTGCTGATCATCTTCTGCAGCATGTCCCGCTTCGGTCCGCCGGAAACAGCGATCACCTGGTCACGGTCCGTGATGCAGACCAGCATGCCGGTAGACTGCGCCATGGACTCCGCATACTGAGTGGCAAATGCCGCCAGCTCAACCATGGGAGAATATTTTTTCAGGATGATCTCTCCCTCCCGGTCTGTAAAGATTTCCAGCGGAGTACCCTCCCGCAGTCTCAGCGTTCTTCGTATCTCCTTCGGAATCACGACACGTCCAAGATCATCGATCCTTCTCACAATTCCTGTAGCTTTCATAATGCTCCTCCTGCATAATTTCCATATCGTGTGTCTTATGGATAGTATGCGGAGGGCTTCAAAATTTATGCACCGGAGCTGTCCCGAACTATTCACCGAGCTGAATGATCTGTCCCAGGATCGTCCGGGCAAGCTCCATCATGGCCTGGCAGTCCTTCTGTCTGTTTCTGCGGTCCACATACAGAAAATACGGCTGCTCTGCCATCACAAACCGGAGTTCATCTCCGTAGGAAGCAACCAGCTCCGGAATGCCGGCTGTGTTCAGCTTTGCATTCGGATACATGGTCAGGCGAATCTCCTGACGGTTGATGCGCACCTCCGTCACATAGGCTCTGTGAGCCATGGCCTTTAAAAGCGCTACCTGCAAAAGATTCGCCACTGCTTTCGGAATATCGCCAAAGCGGTCCATCAGCTCATCCTGCATATCCAGGTATTCTTCCTCATTCTCAATGCCGGAAATGCGCTTATATACATCCAGCTTCTGATACTCATTCTTAATGTAGGAAACCGGGATATAGGCATCCACATCGCACTCCACGGTGGACGCAAAATCCTCCGTCTCATCCCGGCGGCCCTGGATAGCCTGCACCGCCTGATTTAACAGCTTACAGTAAAGATCATAGCCGACCGCTTCCATATGCCCGTGCTGCTCTGCACCCAGTACGTTTCCCGCACCGCGGATCTCCAGATCCCGCATGGCAATCTTGACGCCAGAGCCCAGCTCCGTAAACTCACGGATGGCCTGCAGACGCTTCTCTGCCTCTTCCTTTAAAAGCTTGTCGCGCTTATACATCAGAAACGCATACGAGGTACGGCTGGAACGGCCCACACGGCCCCGCAGCTGATACAGCTGGGAAAGTCCCATGCGGTCCGCATCCTGAATGATCATGGTATTGGCATTGGGGATATCCAGCCCCGTCTCAATGATGGTGGTGGATACCAGCACATCAATGTCACCATTCACAAAATCCAGCAGGATCTGCTCCAGCCTGTGCTCCGGCATCTGCCCATGGGCGTACACCACCGTGGCATCCGGTACCAGCTCCTGCACATGGTGCGCAACCTCCTCAATATCCTTCACGCGGTTGTATACATAGTAAACCTGACCGCCCCGGGCCAGCTCGCGGTTCACCGCCTCACGGACCATCTCATCGTTGTGCTCCATGACATAGGTCTGGATCGGGACACGGTCCACCGGCGGCTCCTCCAGCACGCTCATATCGCGGATGCCTACCAGACTCATATGAAGGGTCCGCGGGATCGGCGTTGCCGTCAGAGTCAGCACATCCACGTTTTCCTTCATCTGCTTGATCTTTTCCTTGTGGGCCACACCGAAGCGCTGCTCCTCATCAATGATCAGGAGCCCCAGATCTTTGAATTTCACATCCTTCGAAAGAACCCGGTGCGTACCGATGACAATATCCACCTGACCCTTCTTCAGATCTTCGATCGTCTTTTTGATCTGCCCCGGTGTGCGGAACCTTGACATCAGCTCAATCCGCACCGGAAAGTCCTTCATGCGCTGCACAAAGGTATTGTAATGCTGCTGCGCCAGAATGGTGGTCGGCACCAGGTAGACCACCTGCTTACTCTCCTGCACCGCCTTAAACGCTGCCCTCAGCGCAATCTCCGTCTTGCCGTAGCCCACGTCACCGCAGATCAGCCGGTCCATGATCCGGCGGCTTTCCATGTCCCGCTTGGTATCCTCAATCGCGGTGATCTGATCCTCCGTTTCATCGTAGGGGAACAATTCTTCAAACTCCTGCTGCCATACGGTATCTTCCCCGTACTGGTAGCCGCCCAGCTCCCGGCGCGCCGCATAGAGCTGCACCAGATCCTTCGCGATCTCTTTCACCGCAGTCTTCACCTTCGCCTTGGTCCGGTTCCACTGCTCACCGCCCAGCCTGTTCAGCTTCGGTGCCTTCGCGTCAGAGCCCGCATACTTCTGAATGCCGTCCAGACGAGTGGCCGGAAGGTAAAGACTTCCGTTGTCCGCGTACTCCACCTTCAGGTAATCCTTGATAACGCCGTCCCGCTCAATCTTCTCAATCCCACGGTAAATGCCAAGTCCGTGGTCCTCATGCACCACGTAGTCCCCCACCGACAGCTCGGAAAAGCTCTGAATCTTCCTGCCCTCATAGGAAGTCTTCTTACGCCTGCGCTTTTTCTTCTCTTTGCCGAACATATCACCTTCCGTGATGACCGCAAATTTGATCTGCGGATAGGCAAAGCCCCGGTGCAGATTGCCGAAGGCAACCAGGATCTCTCCCGGCTGCACCTTCACGCCTAACAGGAAATCATGGGCTGTCATACGCTTTTTGCCTTCCAGCTGCAATTCCATGACTTTCAGAGCCCCTTCCGACGCTGCCACCTCAAATGAGTCTTTATTTACCGCAAGGATCGTTCCCGGGGCTTCCCTGTGAGCCGTCACCATGGGAATCGCCTTCCAGATCTTTAAC
>ERZ838399.3329-NODE-3329-length-10352-cov-7.008546_pt1 | contig 10352 bp, 10 predicted proteins | sample MGYA00519683_ERZ838399 | MGnify/ENA primary metagenome ERZ838399 (study PRJEB31850, sample SAMEA3708833) | human gut metagenome | biome: human gut; feature: human-associated habitat; material: faeces | place: China | collected 2014 ...
GCCCACTGCACAGCGTCCGGTACATTGCGGCTGCCGGACACCAGCGCGCCGATGACCAGCTCGGCCACAGCGTTGGCGTTGGCACCGGGGGTGTTGAACACCACGATGCCCTGCTCGGTGCACTGGTCAATGGGAATGTTGTTGGTGCCGGCACCTGCGCGGGCAATGGCCAGCAGGCTTTTGGGCAGGGCGACATCATGCAGGTCTGCGCTGCGCACCAGAATGCCCTGTGCGTCGTCAGCCTCGTTATTGATCTCGAACTGGTTGGCCGGCAGCTTTGCCAGCCCAACCGGCGAAATGGCGTTCATGGTTTTAATGGTATACATAATGGCGGATAACCCCCTGTAATAATTAGAAATTAGAAATGAGCAATTAGGAATGAACGGTATGGCAGAGAAATCAGCAAGAACATTGGGATTTGAGCAAACCATAAAGTCAGCCTTCAATTCCTAATTTCTAATTGCTAATTCCTCATTATTTCACGCGTTTTCCTTGCGGAACTTCTCCATGAAATCAACCAGGTCGTTCACACCCTGGGCAGGCATGGCGTTATAGATGGAAGCACGCATACCGCCTACCGAACGGTGACCCTTCAGGTTGGACATGCCGGCTGCCATGGACTCCTTGGCAAACTTTGCGTCCAGTTCGTCGTTGCCGGTGCGGAAGGTCACGTTCATGTGGCTGCGGGAATCCTTTGCGGCTACAGTCTTGTAGAAGTCCTGGGAATCGAGGTAATCGTACAGCATGGAGGAACGCTTCTCAGCACGCTCCTGCATAGCCTTTACGCCGCCCATGTCTTCAACCCACTTGGCAACCAGACCGAGTACATAGATGCCGTACGTGGGAGGCGTGTTGTACATGGAATCCTTGTCAGCCATGGTCTTCCAGTCCAGCATAACCGGGTATTTCTCGAGCGGATAGTTGCCGAGCAGATCCTCGCGGACGATAACAACGGTAACACCGGCCGGGCCCATGTTCTTCTGTGCGCCGGCGTAGATGACGCCGTACTTGGAAACATCAACCGGCTTGGACAGGATGTTGGAGGACATATCCGCTACCAGCTCAACGCCTGCCGGGGTCTCGGGATCGTACTGATACTCGGTGCCGTAGATGGTGTTGTTGGCGCAGATGTAGAAGTAATCGGCATCCGGACGAATATCCAGCTCATCCTGCGTCGGAACGTGATCGAAGTTGGTCTCCTTGGAGGAAAATGCAGCGTGCATGTCGCCAAACTTCTGCGCTTCCTTGTAAGCCTTGGAAGCGAAGCTGCCGGTCAGCGCGTAGTCAGCCTTGCCGGTCTTCAGCAGGTTCATCGGGATCGCTGCAAACTGGGTGGTGGCGCCGCCCTGCAGGAACAGAACCTTGTAGTTATCCGGAATGGAGAGTACGCGGCGCAGAGTAGCCTCGGTCTCCTTGATGATGCCGTCATATACCTTTGAACGGTGACTCATCTCCATGACTGACATACCGGAGCCCTGATAGTTCAGCATGTCGGCTGCACAGCGCTCAAGCACCGGAACCGGAAGCATGGAGGGACCTGCGGAAAAATTGTAGATACGATTGTCTGCCATAGTGAATAGCCTGCCTTTCAAATATAAGCGTAAAGACGTTCCCAGTTTACATATCACGGTCTGTCGCGGTGATATTACTTTTATGAATGGAACGTATTATTTATTATAATACAAAGCCCTTCCGTTGGCTACCGAAAAATGTCCCAAAAAATCCGCAATGAATAAATGAATGTCTGCACATTGTGGACAGTTTATGAAAATTAGTAATGCGTAATCAAAAATCAGTAATTTTTTGTGATAGGTAAATGCATACCTGTGAATCACGGCAATTCCTAATTCCTAATTCCTAATTATGTGTTATACTGTATTATAGCACAATAATGTAAGGAGCCAACTCAACTATGCACCACCGCCGACCGGCTGCGCCGCACAGCCACCGTCCCAATCACAGACAGATCAACCACCTGATGCCATTCACGACGGCGCCGCTGTTCCATGCTCTGCAGCTGCTCGAGACCGGCGACTCCGCGCGGTTTCACATGCCCGGGCACAAGGGTGAGCCGGTTTTCAATACCTATGCAGATATTTTTGCCATCGACTTTACCGAAACCTACGGCACCGGCAACCTTTACACCGGTGAAGGCCCTATCCGTGATGCGGAGGTTGCCGCCGCGCGGTATTTCGACGCGGAGGACTGCTTTTTCCTGACCGGCGGCTCGACACAGGGTATTCTGGCCATGCTCGGCACAGCGGTCGGACGCGGCGGCGCTGTCCTGCTCGACCGTGAAGTACACAAGTCCGTCTGCTACGGCTGCGCGCTGCTCGGCATTACGCCGTATTTTTTCTCTGCCCCGCTGATCGAGCCGTTCGCGGTTTCCGGTTCGCTTCCGGTCAAGGATGCGGAAGCACAGCTGATTGCACATCCGGAAATTAAGGCGATCCTGCTGACCTCCCCGACGTATTACGGCATCCGGCGGGCGATTCCCGAGTTTGCCGATCTGTGCCGCGCGCACGGCAAGCTGCTGCTCGTAGACGGAGCACACGGTGCACACTTCCCTGCTGTCGGCCTGCCGACACCGGTCGCGGAAGGTGCGGATATGGCCGTGCTCTCCATGCACAAAACGCTGCCGTGCATGGGACAGGGCGCCGTTCTGCTCTCCGCGGCAGGCGTGGACCGCCGCGCGCTGCGCGAAAACACCATGCTGTTCGGCACATCCAGTCCGTCCTATCCCATTATGGCATCCATTGACCTTGCGCGTGCCTACACCGAGGGGCCCGGTCACGCGGAGTACTGCCGCTCGGCAGAAACCTGTGCCGAACTGCGTGCCTATGTGCAGCACCGGACCATGTTCACCGCACTGACCGAGGATCATTTTCCTGCGCTTGACCCATGCCGTCTGACGGTGTGCACCGCCGGAACCGATATCACCGGTCACCAGCTGGCCGATACGCTGTGGAGCGAATGCGGCGTGGCGTGCGAAATGGCGGACGACCGCAATGTTGTGTTCATCCTCACCGGCTCCGACCCGAACGGTGCGATCAGCCGTCTGAAACGCGGTCTGCGGCGCATTTCCAGACGGCGCGAGCTGCTTCCCCTGCCGTCCCTGTCCGCACCGTTTCCGCCCGCCGAGCGCGTGATGAGCGTGCGCGACGCATGGTTCTCACAGACCGGCAGAGTGCAGCCTGCCGCTGCCGAGGGTCTGGTCTGCGCCCGTCCGGTAACGCCGTATCCGCCCGGTGTGCCGCTGCTCTGGCCCGGCGAGAAAATTACAGGAGCGCACATTGCACTTATCCGTGAAAGATGGTACAATACAATAGATGAAATAACCGTTGTTGTCCATCAATAACGCATCTCATCCAAGCAAACGATATGTTTCCGCGCAGCAATGCGAATAGGGGGTTACTATTATGAAAATGGTACTGGCTATCATCAATTACGATGATTCGCAGGATGTTATCTCCAGCCTGATGAAAGCAGGCTTCTCCATCACCAAGCTGGCGACCACCGGCGGTTTCCTCAAAGCAGGCAACGTCACGATTCTGATCGGTCTGGACGAGAGCAAGCTGGATGAGTGCTTTGACATCATCCGCGAGCACTCCTCCTCCCGCAAGCAGATCATGCCGGCAACCGCTGAGCTCGGCATGGGCTTTTTCCCGTCCACGCCGGTGCAGGTCGAAGTCGGCGGCGCAACCGTATTTGTACTCAACGTCGAGCGTTTTGAAAAGCTGTGATGCTGGAACGCCTGGCCGGTAACACGGCCTTAAAGTCAGAGCTGGGCGCGGCCCTGGACGCCGGGCGGCTGCCTCACGCCATTTTGCTGGTGGGCGAGCCGGGCTGCGGCGCGGGCTTTGCGGCCCGCTGCGTGGCGGCCGATTACCTCTACCCCGCAGGCGGAGCGCCTGCCGAGGCCCTGCTGCGGGGCGAGTGCTGCCGCGCCGTGGGCAAGCCCGGCGACCGTGACAGCGGCCGGGTGGAGACGGGCATCGTCCGGGAGGCCATCTCCATTACGGGCATGGGCTCCGGCGGGCGGTATCTCGTTAGCCAGGTCAAGGCCATGCGGACTGAGATCTTCAACACCAGCCTCTCGGCGGAGGGCCGTGCCGTCCTGCTCTACCATGTGGAGCGGATGAATGAGGAATCGGCCAACGCCCTGCTGAAGGTCATGGAGGAGCCGCCCGAGGGCGTGCTTTTTCTGTTGACGGCGGATTCGCTGGCAGGTGTTCTGCCCACCATCCGGAGCCGCTGCATCAGCTTTGCAGTGGCTCCGGTCTCCCCCGCCGATTGCGCCCGCTACTGCACCGCACAGGGGGTGGACAGCAAGGATGCCGCCCTGTACAGTGAGCTGTTCGATGGCCACATCGGCACAGTGCTGGATGCGGCCCGGGATGAGGCCCGCCAGGCGCAGGTGGACAAGGCGCTTGCCCTCGCCAAAGCAGCGGCCGCGCAGGACAGCTATGCCGCCGCTGTTCTGCTGTCAGCTTACGAAAAGGATAAGGTGGGGGCCGCTGCTCTGCTGGCTGATTTCCGGGCCGTAGCGGCCGCAGGGCTGCGCGGCATCCCCCGTGCCCCGGTGCAGGGCGATGCCGCCCGCAAGGCCCTTGCAGCCGCCGATGCGGCGATCCAGCGGCTGGGTGCGCAGGTGAACCCCAAGATCACCTTGAGTGTGCTGGCAATGAAGTTCCGGACATTCTGATAAAAAAGAGCAGCCTTTACCCTCTCCGTCATTGCTTGCGCAATGCCACCTCTCCCGAAGGGAGAGGCAAAACATCAAAGAGGGTAAATGCTGCTATATATGGAATAGCCCTTGGCTCCCCCTTCGGGGGAGCTGTCGAGCGTTAGCGAGACTGAGAGGGTGAGATCATCTTCTCCGTGCTTTTCTGCGCCGGCCCAGATTCAGCGAGCCGCCCCCGGCAACAAGGGTGAAGAAGCTGAGAACAGCCAGAAGAACGATGAGAGCCGCCATCAGGAGAAGCGTGGACTGAAGGTCGGTGCGAAAGTCGGAAACATACTCCTGATGGGTCACAAGGTCTACCGTGCCCACTTCATAGCCGTCCAGATAAACGGTGGCCGTGCCGAGGACAGCCCCGTCCTTGACGGTGGCGGAGATATTCTCCTGAAGGTCATAGGTGAAGGTCACCTTGTCGTCCGCATGGCCGTAGCCGCTGACCGGCGCGGCAGCGTAAAGCTCCACTTCCTCATGGGAGCGGCACTTCTTCAGGGGGGCGGTGGTCAGCGGGGTCTCAGTGTCCACCAGCTCCCGGTCAGAAAAGCTTGCAAAGGCCCAGTCCAGGATCTCGGAGGCCTCCCTGTAAATGTTGTCAAGGTCGGAGCCCAGCACCACCAGCCCGTAGGTGTGGCCATCCTTCTGAGCAAAGGTCACATAGCACCGGCCCGCCAGGGTGGTAAAACCGGTCTTCATGCCCCGGATGTAATCCCGGTAGTAGGGGTACTCCGGGTTGAGCATCAGGTTGGTGGAGGTGATGGTGCGCTCGTTCTGGTGCAGATTGGTGGCAGGCAGGGTATAGCTCAGGGTGTTTGCCACCTGCATATAGGTCTCGTTCTCGGCGCAGGCCTTGGCGATCAGGGCAAGGTCGTGGGCCGAAGAGACGTTGCCATAATCATACAGGCCGTGCACACAGGTAAAGCTGGTGCTGGTGCAGCCCAGCTCTTTGGCACGCTGGTTCATCCGGGCCACAAAGGCGGTCAGGTCGCCGCCCGAAACATCGCTGGCGATCACGCTGGCCGCGTCGTTGGCGCTGGCCACCAACAGGCCGTACAGCAGGTCGATGCGGCGCACCGTTTCACCGATGCGCAGGTTGATGGTGCTGCCATTGGCGTTCTGGATGTCCTTGAACTCCTGGGTCAGGCTGGCGGGGATGGTGATCTCCGCGTTCATGTCCTTGCCGCTTTCCAGAAACAGCAGGGCTGTCATCATCTTGGTCAGGCTGGCAATGTAGCGCTGCTGGTCCGCGTTCTGTTCCAGAATGGGCTTGTCGATGTCCGCGTTGAACAGATAGACCGACTCGCCCTCGTTCACGGTCTGGATGGGCATTTCGTATGCGGCCAGACCGGGCAGGACAAGGGTCAGGGCCAGCGCTGCGGTCAGCAGCAGGGCCGCCGCCCGGCGGAAGAGAGTAGAGTTCTGCATAAGCGTATCCTCCAACGGAAGCTCCCGGCTTCCCTGAATCAAAAACTAAAACACTATATAAAAGAATACCATAAATGACGGAAAAGAGAAAGGTGGTTTTTCACAATGTTGTTGCCTTTTGGTGGAAAAGTTCCCCGGGACAAGGGTGCGGTGTTCGTGGCACCCAACGCCACGGTGCTGGGCGATGTGGTGCTGGGACCGGGCTCCTCGGTCTGGTATGGTGCTGTTCTGCGCGGGGACGACGGCACCCTGACCCTGGGCGAGAACACCAATGTGCAGGATAATGCGGTGCTCCACTGTGATCCGGGCGGGGCGGTCACGCTGGGCAAAAACGTGACCGTGGGCCACTGTGCCCTTGTCCACGGGTGCACCGTGGGAGACGGTTCCCTGATCGGGATGCACGCCACCCTGCTCAACCACTGTGTTGTGGGCAAAAACTGCATCATCGGGGCCGGTGCGCTTGTGCCCGAAGGCAAGATCATCCCGGACGATTCCCTTGTGGTGGGGGTGCCGGGGAAGATCATCAAGCAGGTCAGCCCCGAGCAGGCGGCCGCCAGCCTTGCCAATGCCGCCCACTATGTGGGGGAGGGCCGCCGTCACGCCGCAGCCCTGCGGAAAGAGGAAAAAGGTGAAACTGAATGAGCGAAATAATTTCGTGCGAAGCTTAACAGAATTTTCACAAGATTTCACAAGAAAGTAATGACTTTTGCGCCGAAATCGGGTATACTATGAGCACAAGGGAGCGGGGCCGCAACCGTCTCCCTTGCACATGATTCCTCCTCACACCAAAGCAATACCCCAAAACAAAAGTCCCCTCCGGTGTACCGCAAGCGCCGGAGGGGACTTTTGTTTGTCTGAAACAGCGCCCCCGGCGGAGCGATCCTCTGCCGGGGGTGCTGTGTTATATCAAGTTTCAAAGGGAACCGTAGATGCCGCGCACGGAGACCTCGCCGGTGAACACATGCTCCTCACCGTTGTCGGTGCGGACAACAAGACGGCCCTCCTCGTCCACATCCACGGCCTCGCCTGCTCCCTGCCCGCCGTCCGGCAGGTCAAAGGTCACCCGCCGTCCGATGTTGACACAGGCGGCCTTGTACTCCTCACGGAAAGGTGCAAAGCCATCCCGCGCAAAGGTGTACAGGGGCCGATCAAAGCCGAAATCCGTCAGGGCCTCGGCCAGCCAGCCGGGATCCTGCTCCAGATCGATTGTGGCACCCTGCAGGGCCAGCGAGGTGCCATGGGGCAGGTCGGCGGCATCAAAATAACTCTGCGGCTGGGCCAGGTTGATGCCAATGCCGCACAGGATGCCCCGGCCCTGCTGCTGGTAGCCGTAGCAGACGCTTTCGCACAGGATGCCCACGATCTTTTTGCCGTTCAGCAGCAGGTCGTTGGGCCACTTGATCTGGCAGTCCACGCCGTAGCGCAGGGCCAGCTGTCTGCGCACGGCAAGGCTGGCCAGCAGGGGCAGGGTGGCGGGCTGCGCCAGCGGCTCCCGGATGGCGACCGTGTAGTACAGCGCCTTGCCCTCGGCGTTGACCCAGGTGCGGCCAAGGCGGCCCCGCCCGGCGGTCTGGTTGGTGGTGTATACCGCGCCCACCGGGCCGAACTCTTCAAAATGCTCTTTCATATACGCGTTGGTGCTGCCGCATTCGGGCAGATAACGCACCTCATTGATGCTCATTGCTGCGGTACCTCTTTGTGTGCAAAGCTGGTGATCCTGCCCTTGTCCAACAGCATCACGCCGTAGGTGTTGGGGCCGGTGTAGCAGCGGCCGCAGGAGCCCGGGTTGAACAGAAACACGCCGTTTTTCTGGAGGGCGGTGGGTTTGTGGGTGTGGCCGAACAGTGCCACCTCAGCGCCGCGGGCGGCGGCGGCATCTGCCAGCGTGTCCAGATCGTATTTTACACCGTACATGTGACCGTGAGTATAGAAAACGACCACCTGATCGAAGGCGGCCAGCCCGTCCAGCGGCTCCAACGCGCCAAAATCGCAGTTGCCGGCCACGGCGTAGACCTTCATCTTGGGGTGCAGGGTCAGTGCATCTTCCAGGTCGCGCAGGCCATCTCCCAAAAAGACAACGGCAGTTGCATCGCTTTCTGCGTGCAGGATGCGCTCTACTGCACTGGCGCTGTTGTGGCTGTCGCTCAGGATCAAAAGTTTCGTCACGGGACTACGTCCTCCTTATTTATACGTATTAAACCTCTCAGTCGCCTTCGGCGACAGCTCCCCTGTCAGGAGAGGGGGGCAATGGGAAGCATGGACAGAGAGGTCAGTCTGCCTGCAAAGCAAGCAGCTGCTTGTACACTTCACTCTTGGAATACGGCGTGCCCTGCGCGGCGGCCTTGGCGGCGGCAGAGGCTGCGCAGCCGTTCCGGGTCAGTTCCAGCGCCCGCTGGGCGGCCTGCTCCAGGGTCAGCTCTTCTTCGGCTTCGGCGGCGGGCGCACCGGCCATCACCAGAACATACTCGCCGCGGGGGTCATTCTCGGAATAATGGGTCTGGGCCTCGCCCAGCGTCGTTTTCCAGATCTCCTCGTGGAGCTTGGTCAGCTCCCGGCAGAGGGTGATGCTCCGCTCGGGGCCGAAGGCGGCGGTCAGGTCGTCCAGCGTGGTGCGCAGCTTGTGGGGCGCTTCGTAGAAGATGACTGTCCGCTTTTCCCCCTGCAGCTCGGCCAGCCGCTCCCGCTTCTGCTTTTTGTTCACAGGCAGAAACCCCTCGAACACCCAGCGGGAGGTGTCCTGACCGGAGACGGCCAGCGCCGTCACACAGGCGGAAGCTGCCGGAACGGGCACCACCTTGATGCCCCGGGCCAGTGCGTCCCGCACGATCACTTCGCCCGGGTCAGAGACGCAGGGCATTCCGGCATCGCTGCACAGGGCGCAGTTCTCGCCTGCCTCAATGCGGCGCAGGATCCCCTCGCCCTTCTGCAGGGCGTGCTCGTAGTAGCTCACCATCGGCTTTTTCAGCCCCAGAAAGTTGAGCAGCTTCATGGTCACGCGGGTATCCTCTGCGGCAATGAAATCTGCCGCGCCAAAGGTGGCTGCCACACGGGGCGGCATGTCATCCAGGTTGCCGATGGGTGTGGCAACGATATAAAGAGTACCTGCCATAGTATCCTCCCATTTGATTTGTACAAAACCTCTCCGTCATCCCTACGGGATGCCACCTCTCCTACCAGGAGCCGCAGCCCGTACTTGGTGCGCAGCGCCTGAGAGGTTCAGCGTCCATACAGTGCCGCGCCTGCCGAGATGAGCACATCCGGCTCGACCCGCAGCCCTGTTTTTCGGTTCTTCTGGGCTTCCACCAGAAACAGCCAGGGGGCGGCATCCGGCCGGTTCTTCACAAAGGCCAGTCGCTTGGGCTCCAGCCGGTTGGCCCGCAGGACCGCCAGCACCTCGGCCAGCCGCTCAGGCCGGTGGCAGAGCGAGAGCCGCCCGCCATCCTTCAACAGCCGGAACGCGCATTTGCAGACATCGTCCAGCGTGCAGTCCGTCTCGTGGCGGGCAGTGGCCCGGGCCCTGTCGGCGGCCTGTTCCCCTGCCGTGAAATAGGGCGGGTTGCAGGCGCACAGGTCGTAGCTGCCCTCGCCCTCCCGGAAGGAGCGCAGGTCGGCGCAGACGGGCGTGATGTGCTCAATGCCCTGTTCGGCGCAGGCGGCGGCCAGCAGCGCGCTGGCTTCGGGCTGCAGCTCCAGCCCCAGGCAGGGGCCGCGGTGGCCCCGGTCGTGCCATTCCAGGCTCACGATGCCGCAGCCGGAGCACAGGTCGGCGGCGCGCCAGGCCCGCTTTGGCTCCGAAAACCGGGCCAGCAGCAGCGCGTCTGAGCCAAAGCGGTGCACGGCTGAACAATAGACCCTTGTTCTATTATACAAAATCTCGGTGGAATGTTCCATATACAGCACCTAAAATCCACTGCCAAAATATCGGGCGGAAAAATTGGGGAAAATTGTGCATGAAAGAAAAGCAGCAGACCCGCTTTTGACAGGTCTGCTGCTTTTGATGCGTTTTTTCAGTGTTCGCCGTGAAATTATTCAGCAGCGATAGCACCGGTGGGGCAAGCACCCTCGCAAGCGCCGCAATCGATGCAAGCGTCTGCATTCACAACTGCAACACCATTCTCAATGGTGACAGCACCAACGGGGCAAGCGCCCTCGCAAGCGCCGCAGCCAACACATGCGTCAGAAACCTTGTGTG
>ERZ838399.3330-NODE-3330-length-10350-cov-3.351433_pt1 | contig 10350 bp, 8 predicted proteins | sample MGYA00519683_ERZ838399 | MGnify/ENA primary metagenome ERZ838399 (study PRJEB31850, sample SAMEA3708833) | human gut metagenome | biome: human gut; feature: human-associated habitat; material: faeces | place: China | collected 2014 ...
TCCAGTCATCGGAATCCCTATGAAAACTTCTGATCTGGGCGGTGTAGATTCCCTCTACTCGATCGTTCAGATGCCGTCCGGTATCCCGGTAGCGACAGTAGCGATCAACGGCGGAAAGAATGCCGGTATCCTTGCGGCAAAGATTCTTGCGGCATCGGATGCGGAGCTGCTTGGAAAATTAAAAGCGTATTCCGAGAAGATGAAAACAGAAGTGGAAGGCAAGGCAGAAAAGCTTGACAGGATCGGATATAAAGAGTATCTTGCGTCCATGAAAAAGTGATATAAACTAAACTTAAGATTCTCCAGGAGGAAATACATATGGATTACAAGAAAGCCGGAGTTGATATTGAGGCAGGTTATAAATCAGTTGAATTAATGAAAGAGCATGTGAAAAAGACCATGCGTGCAGAGGTATTAGGCGGACTTGGAGGTTTCTCCGGTGCATTTTCACTGGCAAAGATCAAAGAGATGGAAGAACCGGTATTATTATCCGGCACAGACGGTTGCGGAACTAAGGTAAAACTGGCGATCATTATGGACAAGCATGATACCATTGGTATTGACGCAGTGGCTATGTGCGTTAATGATATTGCCTGTGCAGGCGGTGAGCCATTATTCTTCCTGGACTATATTGCCTGCGGAAAGAATTATCCGGAAAAGATCGCAGATATCGTTAAAGGTGTGGCAGAAGGCTGTTTACAGTCTGAGGCAGCGCTTATCGGCGGTGAGACAGCAGAGCATCCGGGACTGATGCCGGAAGAGGATTATGACCTGGCTGGTTTTGCAGTAGGTATCTGCGACAAGAAAGAAATGATCACAGGTGAGAACCTGGAAGCGGGAGATGTGCTTATTGGTATGGCTTCCACCGGCGTACATTCCAACGGATTTTCACTGGTACGCAAGGTATTTGAGAAGGAAATGAACAGGGAAGGTTTAGATACCTATTATGACAGCCTTGGAAAGACTCTGGGTGAGGCACTTCTTGCACCAACCAGAATTTACGTAAAGGCATTAAAGAATATTAAAAAGTCAGGTGTGACCGTAAAAGCATGCAGCCATATTACAGGCGGCGGCTTCTATGAGAATGTTCCACGTATGTTAAAGGATGGTGTCCGTGCAGTGATCCGCAAAGACAGCTATCCGGTCCCTCCGATTTTCAAACTTCTTGCTGAAAAAGGCCAGATCGAAGAGCAGATGATGTATAATACATTTAACATGGGACTTGGCATGGTAGTAGCTGTAGATGAAGCAGATGTAGATAAGACCATGGCAGCTATTAAGGCAGCAGGCGACCAGCCATATGTAGTAGGAACCATTGAAAATGGAGAGAAAGGCGTGACTTTATGTTAAGAGTTGGCGTAATGGTATCCGGCGGCGGAACCAATCTTCAGGCGATCTTAGATGCGATTGACAGCGGAAAGATCACAAATGCAAAGGTGGAAGTGGTCATCAGCAATAATCCGGGAGCTTATGCTCTGGAACGTGCCAGAGATCATGGTATCGAAGCTGTGTGCATTTCACCGAAAAGCTTTGAAAGCAGAGCAGACTTCAATGAGGCATTTTTAAAGAAAACAGATGAATATGACCTGGATCTCATCGTTCTGGCGGGATTTCTGGTAACGATCCCGGAGGAGATGATCCGTAAATACAGAAATAAGATCATCAACATCCATCCTTCCCTGATCCCGTCTTTCTGCGGCGTTGGTTATTATGGCCTGAAGGTCCATGAGGCAGCTCTGGCAAGAGGAGTAAAGGTTACAGGCGCTACAGTCCACTATGTAGATGAAGGGGTGGATTCCGGTCCTATCCTGCTTCAGAAGGCAGTGGAAGTACAGCCTGGAGATACACCACAGGTACTGCAAAGACGTGTAATGGAGCAGGCTGAGTGGGTCATTCTTCCGGAGGCGGTAAACAGGATCGCCAATGGCTTGATTTAGGAGGAAATATATGAAGGTACTGGTTATCGGCGGCGGCGGCAGAGAGCATGCGATCTGCTGGAAGTTATCTAAAAGCCCGAAAGTAGATGAGTTATATTGTGCACCGGGAAACGCAGGAATTGCAGAGGTTGCAAAATGTGTGGATATCGGTGTGATGGATTTTGAAAAAATAGCTGATTTCGCAAAGAAAGAAGCTTTTGACCTGGTAGTAGTTGGTCCGGATGATCCCCTGGCAGGTGGTATTGTGGATGTATTGGAAGAAAAGGGACTGCGTGTGTTTGGACCAAGGAAAAATGCAGCGATCTTAGAGGGATCCAAGGCATTTTCCAAGGATCTGATGAAGAAATATGGTATCCCAACTGCTGCTTATGAAACCTTTGATACACCGGAAGCTGCTCTTAAATATCTGGAGACAGCACCTGTGCCTATTGTTTTAAAGGCTGATGGCCTGGCTTTAGGAAAAGGTGTTCTGATCTGCAATACAAGAGAAGAAGCAAAAGAGGGTGTTAAGACCCTTATGCTGGATAAGCAGTTTGGCCATGCTGGCGACCGTATTGTGGTAGAGCAGTTTATGACTGGCCGTGAGGTTTCTGTACTTTCATTTGTAGACGGAAAGACGATTAAGATCATGACCTCCGCCCAGGATCATAAGCGTGCAAAAGACGGGGATCAGGGCTTAAATACAGGAGGCATGGGAACATTCTCACCAAGCCCATTTTATACAAAAGAAGTAGATGAGTTTTGCAGGAAATATATCTATCAGGCTACAGTAGATGCCATGAAGTCAGAAGACCGTGAGTTTAAGGGGATCATCTTCTTTGGTTTAATGCTTACTGCAGATGGACCAAAGGTGCTGGAATACAATGCCCGCTTTGGCGACCCGGAGACACAGGTAGTGCTTCCAAGAATGAAAAATGACATTGTAGATGTATTTGAGGCATGTATAGACGGCACTTTAGACCAGATCGACCTGCAGTTTGAGGATAATGCAGCTGTGTGCGTAGTGCTGGCTTCTGCTGGCTATCCGGAGCATTATGAAAAGGGCAAGAAGATCACAGGTCTTGAGAACTTTAAGGATAAAGATGGCTATTATGTATTCCATGCCGGCAGCAAGTTTGATGCAGAAGGAAATATTCTGACAAACGGCGGACGTGTTCTTGGGGTAACAGCCACAGGAAAGGACTTAAAAGAGGCCAGAGCCAATGCTTATAAGGCAACGGAGTGGGTTAATTTTGAGAACAAATATATGAGACATGATATTGGCCATGCTATTGATGAGGTTTAAGCTATAGAACACAGGGAACATTCAGTATAATAAACTGGGTGTTTCCTGTTTTTTATTATGTAAGTATGAAGCGGAAGCCTGCGCTTGTAAAGGATAATTTAGACAATTGAACAGCGAAAAACCAAATTTATTTGATATATCGCTTATAATTTCACATAACATGCGGTATAATGTATATAAATATAACGTAGTGGAGTTGATGAGCATGAAAACATGTAAACAGTTGTCTTCAGAATGGGGTGTGGCAGAACATACGATTGCGGATTTGTGCAGAAAAGGAAAGATTTCCGGGGCAGTGAAGGAAGGAAAAAGCTGGAAAATACCAGATGATGCAGAAAAGCCTGTTGATGGAAGGATTTCCTCCGGGGAATATATTAAGAAGTCCGTATATGCGGAACAGAAACCGCTGCCAATAGGCATTTCTGATTATGTACGTGCTCAGTCAGAGTATTATTATGTAGATAAAACGTTGTTGATTAAAGATTTTTTAGATCAGAAGCCGTTGGTATCATTATTCACAAGACCAAGAAGGTTTGGTAAAACCTTAAATATGGATATGATCCGTGTTTTTTTTGAAATTTCAGCAAAAGATACGTCTATTTATTTTAAGGATAAAGCAATTTGGGATTGTGGGGAAAAATATCGTTCTCATCAGGGAAAGTATCCGGTGATTTTTCTTACTTTCAAGGATGTAAAATTTGATTCTTGGGGATCAACACGGAATAAAATCTATGCATTGGTTCAGGAAGAATATGAAAGGCATCAGGAGCTGCTAAACAGTGCCAGATTGTCAATGTATGAAAAGGGATTTTATAAGAAAATCCTGGATGGTGATGCAAATGAAGTGGAACTTACGGCTTCTCTTGAAAAACTGTCCAAAATGTTGGCAATTCACTATGGGACAGCTCCTATCATTATTATTGATGAATATGATACTCCTATTCAGGAAGGACATTCAAAAGATTTTTATGATGAGATCATCGGGTTTATGAGAAATTTCTTTTCCGGTGCTTTTAAGGATAACCGAAATCTTTCCTATGGATTCCTTACTGGGATTCTTCGGATTGCTCAGGAAAGTATTTTCAGTGGATTAAATAATCTGACCGTGAATTCTGTAATGGATGAGGCATACGGACAGTATTTTGGTTTTACGGAACAGGAAGTTTATCAAATGCTGGATTATTATCATGTATCTGAAAAAAAAGAGGAACTAAAAAACTGGTATGACGGTTATTTGTTCGGAGATAAGGAGATTTATAATCCGTGGTCTGTGATCAATTATATTGCAAAAAACTGTACTCCCCAGGCTTATTGGGTAAATACTGGAAAGAACGAGATTTTAGAGGATGTTTTAAAGGTTGCTACGGACGATATTATAGAGAAATTATACTCTTTATTGCAGGGTGAAAAAAATGTGGCTAGAATTGACCTGAATGTTGTCTATCACTCCTTGATAGATGAACCGGCCAATATTTACAGTTTGTTACTGGCTGCCGGTTATTTAAAGGTTCTGGAAAAAAGGTTGCAGGCAGATGGATCATATCTGTGCGAGGTTTGCATTCCAAATAAAGAAATTGCGGCGGTCTATAAAAATGAAGTATTGTCGCATTTATTGCAGATTGGAGCTATCACAAGAGCAACCGCAAATAAAATTGCAGAAAGTCTTTACTTGAATAACTCCTGTAATTTACAGCAGGCCATTGCAGAGTATATGGATAGTTCTGTCAGTTTTTATGACGCAGGTACAGAAATTTTCTATCATGGGTTGATGCTTGGATTGCTTGCGTTATTGGACACCCAATACAGAATAAAGTCTAACAGGGAATCTGGGGATGGTAGGTATGATATTAGCTTGATTCCAAGAGAAAAAGGATATCCAGGGATCATTATGGAACTGAAATGGAAGAAAAATTTAACGGAAAAAGAACTTGCAGGTCTTGCCGTGACAGCATTGAACCAGATTAATGAAATGAGATATGATGCAGAAATGCGTGAATACGGGATTCAGAAGATACTAAAATTTGGAGTTGCTTTTTCTGGTAAGAGAGTTAAGGTAGAAACAATATAGAGCTTAGAATCCTGCACGGATTTTAAGAAGGTGTGATGTAAAAAATATAAAAAGGGGTAAAGATTATGAAGATCAACAGGGAAAAGGTAGAACAGCTGGTAAGGACGATGAAACCATTATTTACAGACAGCAGCCGGGCTTCTCAGATTAAGACAAAAGGGGCCTGCGATTATGTGACACAGGTGGATATCCAGGTACAGAAGCTGATAAAAGAGGGGCTGTATCAGATGTATCCTCAGGTACAGTTTATGGGGGAAGAGCAGGACAATACTGCCATTGACCGGAAAGGTGATTTCTGGATCCTGGATCCTGTAGATGGCACTACCAACCTGATCCACGATTTCCGTCACAGTACATTGTCACTGGCTTATGCAGAGGCAGGAACGGTAGAACTTGGAATCGTATATCAGCCCTATACAGACGAAATGTTTGTGGCAGTAAAAGGAAAAGGCGCCTTTTTAAATGGGAAACCGATCCATGTAAGTGAAGCAAAAACACTGTCAGAAAGTCTGGTCACCATTGGAACCAGTTCTTATTATCATGAACTGGCAGACTGGATTTTTAAGGTATTTAAAGAAGTATTTTTATCTTGTCAGGATATCCGCCATTTAGGCTCCGCAGCTCTTGACATGGCATATGTAGCCTGTGGGAGAGTGGATGCGTTCTTTGAGGCAATCTTACAGCCCTGGGATTTTGCGGCGGCGAAACTTTTGATTGAGGAAGCCGGGGGAAAGGTGACTGATTTTAGCGGAAATGATATTCCCACAGGAGAACCCGCAGAGATTCTTGCTGGAAATGGCAAAATAAACGAAGAATTGCTGGAAATCATAAGGAAAGATGGCGATAATTGATAAAAAAACAAAAATTATAATATAATATCCGATTTTTCACATATTTTTCACCTTTTTATTCTGATACAATTTTTACATCAGATATTTTTAAGGAGGAAAAAGTATATGAAAAAAAGTAATCTTATGAGATTCTCAGCAGCAGCTATGGCAGCACTGATGGTATCCGGCGCTTTGACCGCATGCTCCGGCGGATCTTCCAGCCAGACCACTGCAGCAGCAACAGAAGCTGAAAAGAGCAGCGAAGCAGGAAGCAGTGAAGCAGCAAAAGAAGATGCAGGAAGCGGAGAAGGCGTTACCATCCGACTGGTACATTACATGGGTGAACAGGCTAAGAGAGATGCCTTAGATGCGATTCTTGCAGACTTTAAGAAGGAAAATCCGGATATTAATGTTGATATTGAGGTAGTATCTTCTTCTTCCTATATTGCAACCTATAAGAATTATATTGCAGCAGGCGAAGCTCCTGATATTATGTTTGGTAAACCTCAGAACCTGACTGAGTTTGTAGAAGCCGGATATCTGATGGACTTAAAGGATGAGAAGTGCCTGGAAAATGTACTTCCTATGCTGAAAGATGAGTGTACTGTAAATGGCGGCATTTATGGATTCCCGATTGATGCACAGGTAAAGGCATGCTTCTACAATAAGAAGATGTTTGAAGAAGCTGGTGTGGAAGTTCCTCAGACCAAGGATGATTTCTTTAAGGTATGTGATACCTTTATGGAAAAGGGAATCTATCCAATGGTACATCCTTACAACTTTATCCACGGTGTATTCCATGAGCTGGATTCCTATTTCACCAGTATGGCAGCAGCAACTGGAAACGAGGATGTTTGGATGAAGTCCCAGAAAGGCGAAGCAGAACTTTCTGGAAATGAAACTGTAAAAGAAGCAATGGAAATGTTCTCTAAGCTGGCTTCCTATAAAGATGCAGGTGATACAGCTGTAGATCAGACTCAGGGTATCCAGAACTTTGCAGCAGGACAGAGACCTATGTATATCAATGGCGGATGGCTGATGGGTGATACGATCGCAGCAAATCCAGAAGGCGAATTTGGAATGTTCCCAATGCCATGGTCCAACAATCCAGAAGATAATAAGATGTGGGTTGGTATTGATGACTGCTTCGTAATTTCTTCTCAGACACAGCACAAAGATGAAGTTATGAAATTGATGGAATTCATTGCGAATGATGAAAGCTCCAAGACCTGGATGAGCACAGCAAAACTGATGACCAGCAACGTAAATGTATCGGTTGATGATGAAAATGATCTGATCAAGGCTATCAAGTCCTACATTGATGAGGACAAGATCGTTTCCAAGAGTCTGGTACCTGATTATACTTCCGAATATTCAACCGCTTTCCGTACAAAGCTGCAGGAGTTTGTAACTCTTGATGACAGCCAGCGTGACGTAGATAAGCTGCTGAAGGATATTGATGCAGAAATCGCTTCCATTCGTCAGTAATTATTAAGACCGGATACAGCAGGCTGTAAGGTCAGAGTGGCAAAGCGGCCCGTGCCGCAGCCACCCTGACCTTTTCTATTGCTCTGCAAGTATATTATCTATAGGATCTGGAGGTAAAACATGAATCAGAAAATGAAAAAAAGGATCCAGGAATTTACGTTTGTCCTTCCGGCAATCATCATGTTCCTGGTCTTTGTGATCGTTCCTTTTATCCAGGGCTTTCCTATGTCCTTTACAAAATGGGATGGTATGAGCCCTAATAAGCCATTTGTAGGTTTCAGCAATTATCTACGTATTTTTCAGGACGGAAATGTGATCAATGCTACAAAAAATACACTGATTTTTACGGTTCTTACCATGATCTGTTCCAATTTGTTTGGACTGCTGTTTGCGTTGATGATCTCTAAGGTTTCTAAACTGAACAATATCTTAAGAACCTGTATTTTTGTTCCATATTGCTTAAGCCTTGTACTTTCTTCTTATATATGGCGTTATGTGTACAGTGATGTTTTTTATCAGATCTTTGGCATTCCAAGTCCTTTGGGAAGTACAGTATGGGTTATGTTAGGCCTGGCTGTGATCTCTGTGTGGAGAGATGCCGGTTACTGCATGGTGGTGTATATTGCCGCAATCCAGGGTGTGTCTACGGATTATTATGAGGCAGCGGATCTGGAAGGTGCCACCCACTGGCAGAAATTCCGTGATATCACACTTCCAATGATCGCTCCGGCAGTTACCACCAATTTTACACTGCTTTTAGCATGGGGAATGAAGGTGTTTGATTATCCTATGGCAGCTACAGCAGGCGGACCTGGAAGAGCATCTGAGACAGTTGCTATGCTGATTTATAATAATCTGTTTACGTATTATCGGGCTGGTTATGGACAGGCCATCGCAGTTGTATTTACAGCTGCTATTTTCATAGTAAGTACCATGGTTTCAAGAACACTGCGTGCAAGGGAGGTAGAGATCTGATGAATAAAACACTGCGTAAAAGCCTCTTTTTTATATTGAAAATTTGTGTTACTTTGTTGGTAATCAGTCCTTTTTATATTGCCATCATCTATTCTGTAAAATCAAAGCCTGAGATGGTCACTAACCGTCTGGCTTTTCCAAAGACCATCCACTGGGATAATTTTACAAGAGCCATTGAAACTTCCAATTTCGGTCTGGCAATGAAAAACAGTCTGATCACTACAGTTGTGGCCGTTTTTGTGATTACTTTAATCTGTACGATGGCAGCGTATATCATTGCCCGCAAAAATAACCGTTTTTATAATACCATTTATTATATTTTTGTAGGCGCCATGATTATTCCTTTCCAGTCTATTATGACACCGCTTTACATTGACATGGCAAAATGGAAACTGTTAAATACACTCCATGGATTTATCATGGCAAAGATCGGGTTTCAGATCGCCTTTACCGTGCTTTTGGTTTCCGGTTTTGTAAAGAGTATCCCAAAAGATCTGGAGGAAGCGGCTGCTATTGACGGAGCAGGCATTTATCAGGTGTTTTTCCGCATCGTATTCCCACTTATGAAGCCGATCATCCTCACATCTGTGGTTTTAAATACATTAAATGTATGGAATGATTTCCAGATGTCCCTGACGCTGCTTCAGAGAAAGGAAGTGCGCAATATCCCTTTGACCCAATATTTCTTTTTTGGTGAGAACAGTATTGAACTGGGACTGGCATTTGCGCTCTTTATCATGTCTATGATACCTATATTGGTTTTGTATCTTACATTGCAGAAATATATTATCGGTGGCATTACATCTGGCGCAGTTAAGGGATAATACCTGAGAAACAGAAAGGACAGCATCTGGTGGCAGGAGAAACTATGGAACAGCAGGATAACAGAGTACATTTCAGGAAGACTTTATATTTTAAAATGGTGATCGTGACGGTTTTTCTGGGATTTACTTTTTTTCTGGCTCTGGGATTTATCTATCAGCAGAGTGCGGAACGGTTCCGAAAAGAGATGACGGCCCAGTCAGATGCTCTTACAGAGCAGATCTGTCAAAATGTGGAAACAGTTTTAAAAGAGCTGGCGGAAAAAACAGTTCCTCTGGTGACCACTAATGAGAGGATTGCACCCCTTATTTCAGATATAAGACCACGTCATAATGTGTATGATCCATACAGGATGATACGGGTCCGTCAGAATCTGGACGAATTGATCGGCATGAACGGTGAAAGCAACTGGATGGCAGTGGTGGACCGTGCAGAGGGAGTTTATCTGTCGTACCGCCTTTCCGCCTCTGTCCGTTATATTCCGGACCGGGGAGACATTTTAAGTCTGTATCAGGCCAATTACGACCGGTTGAACAGCCGCCCGGGAACCATTGTATGGGCATCCAGCAATGACACTGGAAGAATCATCCTTATGCGGAATATATTTAATTCTTCCACTATGGAATTTGTGGGAACGATCATGGCAGAGGTGAAAAGTCAGTCAGTACAGCATATTTTTTCAAACAGTTACATAACGGGAGCTGGAGACTTTGCACTTTGTGACGCTTCAGGAAATGTGATCTGTTCCACTTACCAGAACGGGGAAGAAAACTTAAATAAACGGGAAGGCAGTTCTGATCCAAGACTGATTGAAACAGAATATTCCATCAATAATGGCAAGTTAAAGATTCTTCATACAGTGGATCTGAAGGAAAGAAACCAGAAATATACGGATCTTCTGCGTCTGATCGTGTGGATTGGCCTGTTTGTATATGTGGCTATTAT
>ERZ838399.3340-NODE-3340-length-10307-cov-4.240246_pt1 | contig 10307 bp, 9 predicted proteins | sample MGYA00519683_ERZ838399 | MGnify/ENA primary metagenome ERZ838399 (study PRJEB31850, sample SAMEA3708833) | human gut metagenome | biome: human gut; feature: human-associated habitat; material: faeces | place: China | collected 2014 ...
CGGAAGCGGGTTTGCAAAAGCCATAGAAAATCCTGCCTATGCCGAGATCTTAGCCCAGCCCAACAATATCTTAGCCATAGAATATCTAGGGGCTCTCTCCCGCTTAGATTCTTCCATGACACCCCTTTGTCTGCAAAGACAGGGTGCCGGCTATCACGAAACCTCTCTGGATGAGGACATGGCATCTGCCTCCGGCCTCCGGCATTTTCTGGCAGACCATCCGCAGATGAGCGACCAGGAACTTGCCCTGCTTTTAGACCAGATTCCGGAAGCCTTGCATGCTTCTGTGAAAGAATTGATCCATGACGGACAATTTCTTTTTGCAGATGACACTTCGCTTCTGTTGCACTATGCATTGACGGAAACGCAGAACTTTACAGAGATCGCCGATTCTAATTTTGATATTTCGAATAAAATCTTGCAGAATCGACATTTATTTGCAAGTTTTCATTCTTTCTGTCAACTGTTAAAATCCAAAGATCTTGCCTATAGCAGGATCTCCCGCGTTTTATGCCATATTCTTTTGGATATAAAAAAGCAGGATATGCTCCTGCCAAACGATACTTGCCCTCTCGATGCAAAAGAACTGGCGCCATATCTACGCATTTTAGGTTTTTCAGATAATGGTCGTCCTTTATTAAAACAGATCAAAAAAAACGGAACTGTTCCTCTAATCACAAGCCCCCAGAATGCCAAGGGACTCCTCTCACCGGAGGCCATGCACCTTTTGGATAAGGACATCTTTGCATCGGATGTTTATCGCATGATGCTTTCCAATAAGACCGGACAATTTTTTCCAAATGAATATACCAGAAAGTTTTCATAAAAGGGGGACACTCCTTATGGCAAAAGGAACGTCCCCACTGAAAAATTTCTGATTAGTGATGGAAAAGACGGATGCCGGTAAACGCCATCGTCATACCATATTTGTTACAGGTTGCGATCACATGATCGTCGCGGATAGATCCGCCCGGCTGTGCAACATATGCCACACCGCTCTTATGGGCTCTTTCGATATTATCCCCAAATGGGAAGAAGGCGTCGGATCCTAAAGCAACGCCTGTGTTCTTATCCAGCCATGCTCTCTTTTCTTCTCTGGTAAAGACCTCCGGTTTTACCTTAAAGATCTTTTCCCATTCGCCATCCGCAAGCACATCCATATAATCCTCGCCGATATACAGATCAATGGCATTATCTCTATCTGCACGACGGATACCGTCTACAAATTGCAGTCCCAGCACCTGTGGAGACTGGCGCAGCCACCAGTTATCTGCCTTCGAACCAGCCAGACGGGTACAATGGATACGGGACTGCTGTCCTGCTCCGATACCGATTGCCTGTCCGCCCTTGACATAACATACAGAGTTAGACTGTGTATACTTTAAAGTGATCATGGAAATTGCCAGATCAATCTTTGCCTGCTCCGGCAGTTCTTTGTTTTCTGTCACGATGTTGTCAAAGAAATCATCTCCGATATGAAGTTCATTTCTTCCCTGCTCGAATGTGATACCAAATACATCCTTATGCTCGATCGGAGCCGGCTCGTATGCCGGATCAATCTCGATTACACAGTAATTGCCCTTCTTTTTCTGCTTTAAAATTTCCAAGGCTTCCTCCGTATATCCCGGAGCAATCACACCATCGGAAACCTCGCGCTTGATGACCTTTGCTGTTGCTGCATCACAGATGTCTGACAGGGAAATAAAATCTCCGAATGAAGACATACGGTCTGCACCTCTGGCACGGATATAAGCATTTGCAAGCGGTGTAAACTCAATATCCATATCATCGACCCAGTAAATTTTCTTTTCCACGTCAGACAGCGGAAGTCCTACCGCTGCACCAGCCGGGGAAACATGTTTGAAAGAAGTTGCTGCCGGAAGTCCGGTTGCCTTCTTTAATTCCTTTACCAGCTGCCATCCATTAAAAGCATCCAGAAAATTGATATATCCGGCTCTTCCACAGAGCACCTTAATCGGCAGATCTTTGCCATCTGCCATATAGATTCTGGCCGGTTTCTGATTTGGGTTACATCCGTATTTTAATTCATATTCCTGCATGATTTTCTCCTTTTTCAACAATCCGCTCTTATTTATTTTTATTTATTCTTGTTTACAATTCTTGACTCATAGTTTCCGGTCTCAATGTCAATAAAACGTACAAACAGGGAAACTTTATTATCCTCATTTAAATTCTCCCATACCATTTTCGTAAACGTATCGATATCTCCATCAATATCAACCCAGGTTGGTTCACCCTCGAAACTTGGCAGTGGATTTCCGTCTCCCATATAAGTATGGATAAAATGTCCCTCTCCGGCAACCGGGTTGCTGTATGCAAACGTGTAACGGTTGCATGCATCCGGATTTCCGTTGTTGCTCTTTAAGATAGACATCGCATAATTGAACTCACCCTTATCAATGTGCATGATACCGGAAATACGTGGAGTATAATTTGGTGCGTCCGGCTCAAATTCTCTGGTGCGCAGCGCCTGCTCAAATGTCTGCTGCTTATCCATCAGCTCATAAATCGTATCGGTCTGATCTCCGTTTGTCACAATCGTTTTGTTGCCAAGTACTCGAACCGGTGCGTAAATGATCAGGCTCGGATCTTCCAGCTTTGACGGATCAAATGCCTGTGTACGGATACCTTCGCCATCCTCTACAAATACACGATTACGGCTGTTTGCGCTTCTTCCCATAATAAAATAAGCAGTTACCGCCTTCTTTCCATCCTTAGAACGTCCGATCACAATACCACGTCCCGGATATGTTGTTGCGCCTAATTCTTTACTGAGTGCTACCTTCTGCATTTGTTTCTCCTTTCGCAAATACGCCTAAAATAAATAAAAACCGACACATCCGGGAACCCACATTTCAATCAAATACATATTTCATGTATTTCCCTGCAATGTGCGGTGCCCAGACGGTCGGCTCCTGCGGTGCTTCTCTGAAACATCGCCTTATCTGCGGTACATCTGTGATGTATCGCTCTATCTGCGGTGCAATCTTTGGATCTGTCACCTTTATATCTCTTGTTATACTCCACGTGGTTCTTCCACTTATCCGTCAGTCATATAACTAAATTTATTTAAGCATGGAAAGTTCCTCTTGTCAAGGGATCTTCTGTTATTTCATCGTTACTATTCACTCACATGTTACTGTTCACAGGTTACCCTGCGAACAGTAACTTCGCATTCAACTGCATGCCCGTGCATATTCCTGTAATTTTTCTTTTGCAGTCTGCGACAAATGTGTCGGAACCTCTATCTGCACCTGGGCATATTCATCTCCGTGAACTGCCGGATTATTCATGGCTGCTACGCCCTTTCCTTTCAATCGGATTTTTGCCCCAGACTGTGTACCCGGTTTAATCTTACAGACAACATCTCCATACAACGTGTGGATCTTTATCTCTCCTCCGAGCACAGCTGTTGTATACGGAATTTTCACCGTCGTATAAACATCCTGGCCTTTTCGCTCGTAACCAGATTTTTCTCCGACTTTGACTTTGATCAGCAGATCTCCATCCTTTCCATTGTACCCTTTCTGTCCTTTCCCTTTCAGACGCACAGACTGGCCGTTTGCAATGCCTGCCGGAATATGCACTTCAAAGTTCTGGCTCTTTCCGTCACTGGAAGAAAGCGTAAACCTTTTATCACAGCCAAATACCGCTTCTTCAAAGCTGATCGGTACTTCCGTCTCGATATTTTGCCCTCTTTCCTCATGTACTCCGCCAAAACCACTGCCAAATTCTCCAGTACTTCCAAATCCGCTTCTTCCGCCAAAACCTCCGGTTCCGTGGAATCCACCTTTTTTTCCAAACAATTTGTCAAGAATATCATCCATATCGGAAGAACCATCAAAATGGAACTCCTGATATCCGCTGCCCGGTTCTCCGGAAGAATACGACTGATAAAATCCTCCATTTCCAAATGGATTCCCGTACTGTGCCTGTTTCATCTTCTCCGGATCAAAACCTGCCTCCAGCGAAATCGGACCGTACTCATCATACAATTTCCGCTTCTTCGGATCTCCCAACACTTCGTAAGCTTCCGTTACTTCCTGAAAATTTTTTTCCGCATTTGGATTTCCTTTATTCATATCCGGATGATATTTTTTGGCAAGTTTTCGATATGCCTTTTTAATCGTTGCTTCGTCTGCATTTTTATCTATTCCCAAAACTTCGTAAAAATCTCTTTTTGCTGCCATAATTATCACCTCACCAATCACAAAAACAGGAACTGCTTTCTAAAATGCACTTCCTGTCATTCCATCTCAGTCAGAGCATTTTCCACTAAGACGTACTTATATCTTTGCTTCAGTTTTGTTATAGCATTGTTTTTAGCACTCGTCAAGCATGTCTGCTAACAATTTTCTTAATTTTTTCTAAATTGGTGATTCACGGCATGGTCTGAGGCTTTTGATTTTTGCAAGAGGAACGGAACACGCAGCAAAACAACGACTTATATACCATAGATTTTTAAATCAACACGTCCATCGGCAACTGCAATTCCATCCGCCTGCAATAGCCTTGCCTGCGCACCTTCTCCACCAAACGCAAATTCTCCAGCTAATTCTCCCTTTGCGTTCACCACACGATAACAGGGAATCTTCTCCGGATCCGGATTTTTATGCAATGCATTTCCCACGGCGCGTGCCATCTTTTTATTTCCGGCCATCTCCGCAACCTGTCCATATGTTGCCACTTTTCCGCGCGGAATTTTTTTAACCGCTTCATAAATCCGTCTGGTCGGACTGTCCGTAACCAGATCATAGCTTTCCGCAATCATACGCTGGATTTCCTGCTCCGGAACGGTACCATCCAGAATAATGGTATTCCAATGATCTTTATTCTGATGCCATCCCGGAATGACAGATGCATAGGTACTTCTCCAGAAATCACGCCACTGCGGATCCGCTTTCACATTTAAATTAATGTATCCTTCCCTCTCATAGGTCCATAAAAACGCCTTTTTGCTTCCCTCTACCCGCACAAGCTGCCAGTTATTATCATGAAACGGTGCCTCCTGATAGGTTTTCGGAAAAGACAATGCATATGCCAGCGCCTCTTCCCTTGTTTTCATACACTCCTCCTTACGGTTTTTCCGTCATATATCATATATTTTCTGTATATCTGCATGTCGGAAATCCCGTACATCCCCAGAACTCTCCGAACCTTCCGTTCCTTTTTTTCAGTGGCTGCCCACACACCGGACAATTTTTTATTTCAATATTCCGCCCGATAGTACCATCCAGCTCCTTTGCCAGCTTTTCAAAAACCTGCTGGTTCATGCGGCAGTCGTTTAATGCACGGTGAGCCCCGGCTGTGGAAATCCCGTAATATTGTGCCAGATCCCCCAGACGATGATGCGAAAGTTCCGGCAGACAGAGCCGTGCCAGTTTCAGTGTGTCAATGTAATCGTTGGTTAGTGTCTGACCGAAATACCGTTCACAATCACGATACAAAAATTTCATATCAAAACGATTGATATTATGTCCTGCCAGCACATCATCTCCGATAAAAGCAAGAAATTGCTGCAATACGGAATCAAACATTGGTGCAAACGCCACCATATCATCCGTGATATGATTTACTGCACTTGCCGCGCTGGGAATCGGTCTGCCCGGATTCACAAGCTGACTGAACTCTTCTGTAACCACGCCGTTTTTTACTTTGACAGCCGAAATTTCAATAACCTCGTCATATTTACTCGAAGTACCGGTTGTCTCAAGATCATAGAGTACATAATCCGGCACATACTGATTAATCATTTTACCTTTTGTATTTCCTAACATCTTTTGTTCCTTTGCCTTTTTAGGATTGTTTCAGGAAAAAACGCAGACTTCCAATTCGAAGTACCGCTCCCTGGGAAGCCGCACTGTTTTCAAAGTTTCTTGCAATTGTTTCCTTTTCCACGCTTAATGTCTTTACAATGTAAAATTCCTTCTTTGCCGCCGTCGGTGCATTGTGCATAAATTGCATCACTTCCTGCAGGTTTCCAGATCCGGCATAATCCCCACCGAGCACCGTATGGACATCCTTTTCCTGAAACACATGCGGAATGACCGAATCAATCGCTTTATCGTAATCCGCATTTCCCACATCAATCCGGATGCGCGCCAGACAGCTTCCGTCCCCCGGCTGTTCCACCTGATAATCCAAAAGTTGCAACTGCCCCCACTTCTGATTCACTGCCTCCTGCCATTTTGGAAGGAACTGACCTTTCTGCGCATTCAAAACACTGACAATCATGGAAATTTTTTGTTTATTTGGAAGCTTCATCAGCATACCCAGTCCCGGAATCTTCGGAAGCTTTACCTGATCAATATTTAATTCTGTAATATCTGCCACCAGTCGAAACATTTCTTCTCCTTCATCTTTGGTTATTTTCTATGCTATCATGCTATCACTTTTTTCGTAATTTTTCCACTAAAATAACACTCACAATATTATGCTATAATTTCATTTGGCACCGCCAAACCGGATTCACCAGAAAAGTCAGATCAATACCGTTTTGATGATGATATACAGGTATGTATTTATGATAATCTTGTAATCAATATCACGGAATTATTAAAATAAAAAGGTGCTTATTTAAGCACCTTTTTTAGTGGACTAGACGGGAGTCGAACCCGTGTCCAAAAACCAATTCCCTGTCCTTCTACGAGTGTAGTTTATTCTTTGACATTCCCTCCGCCACACGAAAACAAACATCCTTGCGGTTTTAGTAGCTTCATGATACGCCCACAGGTGCAAAGCTTAGCCTGCGTCGTTTCTCACAGAGTCGAAGCCTGGATCCTAAAGTGTGAGTGCCCTAGGTCAGACTGCTGCCATTAGGCAGCGTATGCTAAATTATCTTCAGCGTTTAATTTTAATTGTGGAATTTAACGTATCCCGTACGACTCGCTTCTCCAGCTGCATGATCCCTGTCGAAACCATTACTAGCCCCTGTTATGTTTTTGCGGAGCAAAAATATAACTCTTGCCTCCCGCCTGTTTTTTGCGAAACACCTATCCAAGATTCCGCACTTTGAAATCCCGTTCGGCTTCCCGCCGCTGGTCTTTTTTGGCAATATCCTGACGCTTATCGTAAAGCTTCTTTCCTTTTGCCAGAGCAACCTGCACTTTTACAAGACTTCCTTTGAAGTATACTTCCACTGGAACAATCGTGTATCCTTTCTGCGCGATCTTACCGACCATCTTCTGAATCTCTTTCTTGTGCATCAGAAGCTTGCGCGGCCGGAGCGGATCTTTGTTGAAAATATTTCCCTTCTCATATGGGCTGATATGCATACCATAGAGGATCACCTCCCCATTTTCAATATGGATAAAGGATTCCTTGATGCTGCACTTGCCCATGCGCATGGACTTTACTTCGGTTCCAGCAAGAGCGATACCGGCTTCAAAAGTCTCTTCAAGAAAATAATCGTGATAGACTTTTTTATTGTTGGCTATTAACTTCTTCGGTTGTTTCGCCATCCCGGCTCCCTCCTTTTTGTTCTGTAAACTCAGTGTATATGATTTTCCTGCAAAATGCAATAAACTGCTGCTTTTATTTTGAAAATTTTAAGAATTCCATCAATTTTCGTCAGAATCTGCAAGTGTAAAATCAATCGTCCGCATGATCCGGTCACAGTTATCCACCGTCACACGCACCTGCTGCCCCAGTTTAAACCTGCGGTTCGTTGCTTCTCCCACCAGTTCATAAGTTTCTTCATAATACTGATAAAAATCATCGGTGAGGGAAGTCACACGTACCAGACCCTCCACAGTATTTTCCAGCTCCACGAAAAATCCGTACTCTGCGACTCCGGAAATAACACCGGCAAAGGTTTCTCCGATATGGTTTTCCATATACTGCACTTTTTTCAGCTTAATCGTCTCCCGCTCGGCCTCATCTGCACGCCGTTCCATCTCACTGGCATGCTTTGCAACCTCCGGCAGTATCTGCGTATAGTGGCCAATGCGCTTTTCGCCCAGACGCCCCCGCAGACTGTCCTTGATAATCCGGTGGATCTGCAGATCCGGATACCGGCGGATCGGTGAAGTAAAATGGCAGTAACAATCCGCTGCCAGACCAAAATGCCCGGTATTTTCCACCGTATAGCGTGCCTGCTTCATCGAGCGAAGGGTCAGACGGCTGATCAGCGGTTCCTCCGAAGTTCCGTCGATTTTTTCCAGCAGCTTCTGCAGTTCTTTCGGATGCACCTCATCACTTCCTATGTGGAGAGAGTAACCGAAATTATTGATAAACGTGGATAGTTTCTGTATTTTTTCCGAATCTGGCTGCTCATGCGTACGATAGACAAACGGAAGTTCTCTCCAGTAATATTCGGCTGCCACCGTCTCGTTTGCAGCAAGCATAAAATCCTCGATCAGTTTCGTTGCCACATTGCGGTCATACGGACGGATATCTACCGGATTTCCATTCTTATCCAGTATTACCTTTGTTTCCGGAAAATCAAAGTCAATGGAACCACGTTTCATACGCTTTTTGCGAAGAATTGCCGCCAGTTCTGCCATCTTTTCAAACATCGGAACCAGTGGCTCATATTCCGCCATCACCTCCGGATCATGGTCTGCCAGAATTTTTTTCACATTGGTATACGTCATACGCCGGTCCACGCAGATAACGGACTCTGTGATTGTGTGATCAATAATTTCGCCCTTAGGATTGACCGTCATGATGCAGCTGAGTGCCAGCCTCTCTTCCCCCTGGTTGAGGGAACAGATTCCGTTTGACAGGGCATGCGGCAGCATCGGAATCACCCGGTCCACCAGATATACAGAAGTTCCTCTCTTCAACGCTTCCGTGTCAAGAGCACTGTGCTCCTGCACATAATTGGACACATCCGCAATATGCACACCCAGAATATAATTTTCATGATCCATGGTAAGTGACACCGCATCATCCAGATCCTTGGCATCTTCGCCATCGATGGTCACCATCTGCCAGTCGCGCAGATCCATGCGTCCTGCCATATCCGCTTCCGATACCGGCTTTGCCACATGCTCTACCTGCGTCATGACCTTCGGATCAAATTCCACCGGAAGCCCGTAAGCGCGCACAATAGAAAGGATATCCACCCCCGGATCATTGATATGCCCGAGAATCTCCACCACTTTTCCTTCCGGATTCTTTCCCTTTTTCCCGTACTGTGTGATTTCAACAACGACTTTATGACCGTTTACAGCTCCTTTCGAACGCTCCAGCGGAATAAAAATATCCGAACCAAACTTTGGATTATCCGGCACTGCAAAGCCAAAATTTTTATTCAGCTGATACGTGCACACCACCTGCTTCATGCCCCTCTCAAGCACATGCAGCACCTTTCCCTCCCTGCGGCGTCCGGTCACTGCCGGTGATACGGAGATCTCTACCGTATCCATATGCATCGCACCGTTAGTTTCGGATTCCGGAATAAAGATATCTTCCTTTTCCCCCTCCACACTGACAAATCCAAATCCTTTCGGATGTGCCTGAAACGTGCCTACGATCTTTTTCTCTTCCGATTTGCTGAACTTTCCTCTCTTGGAGCAGACGATGCGCCCCTCCATCATCAAATCATTCAGAATCTGTTCCAACTGTGGGCGCTGATCTCTTTTCACACCGAGGACGATCGCCAGTTCCTTGATTTTCATCGGGACATACATATCATCGCACATAAAGTCATATATCATTTTTTTCCGCTGTTCATACTTTGCGTCCATACCCAGATCTTCTCCTTATATAATGAAAAAAGCTGCCGATGTAATCGACAGCTTCCGGTTTCTACCAGATTCCCAAATTCAGAACCATTGCAATGACAAGGAACAGGATCACAAAAATTCTTGTAAGCTTTACAAGCATTCCTTCCATGGAACGTCCCTTATTTTTGCCCCAGTAAGTATCTGCTGCTCCGGCGATCGCGCCAAGACCTGCAGATTTCCCCTCCTGCATTAAGATAATCACTGTAATTACAATACTCAGTATAATAAATACAATAGTTAAAATCGTATTTAAAACGGTCACGATTTCCACCTCCTAATTCTAAACTCACGACTAACTAATTATATCATAAAAGAAAAGTCTTTTCAACATTTTTTTATATTTCACAATTTTCCTTTTCATTTCCACTTGATAATATAACACAGATAATATAGAACTTACTGTATCATTAGGAGTATACCATGAAATCCTGTCAAATGTACAGATTTATTCCGATTATATTACTGTGCCTAAAATGAAATTTTAAATTCCACTGCCCTACAGGGCATGCGGACATTTTTTTAGACCGCTATGCCTATACTCCTTCTATAATCTAG
>ERZ838399.3341-NODE-3341-length-10305-cov-2.931317_pt1 | contig 10305 bp, 9 predicted proteins | sample MGYA00519683_ERZ838399 | MGnify/ENA primary metagenome ERZ838399 (study PRJEB31850, sample SAMEA3708833) | human gut metagenome | biome: human gut; feature: human-associated habitat; material: faeces | place: China | collected 2014 ...
AATAATACATGGTGCCTGTTTCTGTGCCTCTTTGAAAAGATCACGCACACGGGATGCACCGACACCGACAAACATCTCTACGAAATCAGAACCTGCCAGAGAGAAAAATGGCACACCAGCCTCTCCTGCTACTGCTTTTGCGAGTAATGTCTTACCTGTACCCGGAGGTCCTACAAGCAGCGCTCCCTTTGGAAGTTTTGCTCCGATCTCACGGTATTTCTTTGGATTATGAAGGAAATCAACGACTTCCTGTAAGGACTCTTTTGCCTCATCCTGTCCGGCAACATCTTTAAAGGTAACACCAGTGGTTTTTTCCACATAAACTTTTGCAGTGCTCTTGCCAACGCCCATAGCACCGCCACCCATACGCTTCATCAAAACACCCATCAGTATCCAGATCAGCACCAGTGGAAGCAGGAAGCTTAAAATATTGTAAATCCATGTGGAAGTGTTGTCCGGGATCACACGGGAGATCGTGATTCCCTTATCCTTCAATAAAGGAAGCAGATCCGGATCATCCAAACGTCCACAATAATAAGTCTGTTCCTGAAGATATGGATTCTTGTTTTCAGAAACCGGTGTGATATTGATCTGGTAAGAATCAAATTCCACAGACTCTACTTTTCCATCTTCTACCATCTGAAGAAAGTCAGAATAACTGATCTCCGAAGTGCTCATGGAAGTATACCGGTTCATGACCATGCTCATAATGAACAATACTACCAGTGATACCAGGATAAACACCATGATCATCTGGCCGTTCTTGTTATTCTTATTGTTATTATCCCCATTATTGCCGTTGTTATTATTGTTACCATTGCTGCCATTATTTCCCGGACCGCCACTGCCATAGCCGCCTCCGCCGTATCCGTTATTGCCGTTATTGTAATTGCTCTGGTTATCCATAAATCTATCCTTTCCACAGCCAGATTCTGGTTTGTCTGGCTGGACTTATCGTATTGAATTATTTTCTTACGGCAAAAGTTCTCCTAATCTTTCAACCGTAATGAAACATTAAATTCTTTCTTATTATATTGAAATTGAACTTCAAAAGCAATACATTGTTCGTGAAGTTTTCCTTTCATTTCTAAAGATTTTATAAACTCACTCGGATTAACTGCTAAAATTTTTTTATTTTTTTATAGATTTTAGAAAAACATCGTAGTATACTATTTCAGTTAAAAAAATTGTGTAATGTTTCCGCTGCACCCAGGCAGCGTTTCATTACCATATACAAACTAAGAGGATTTTGTTACTAATCATTATATTTCACATTTTCAGAGGAGGATAACCCTATGCCTGTAAAATACGTTTTTGTCACCGGTGGTGTTGTATCCGGTCTCGGTAAAGGTATCACCGCTGCTTCGCTTGGAAGACTTTTAAAAGCACGCGGATACAAAGTTACCATGCAGAAATTCGACCCTTACATCAACATCGATCCAGGAACCATGAACCCAATCCAGCACGGAGAAGTTTTCGTCACAGATGACGGTGCTGAAACTGACCTTGACCTTGGACATTATGAGCGTTTCATCGATGAGAGCTTAACCAAAAATTCCAATGTCACAACCGGAAAAGTATACTGGTCCGTTCTTCAGAAAGAACGCCGCGGCGATTACGGCGGAGGAACTGTTCAGGTCATTCCTCATATCACAAACGAGATCAAGAGCCGTTTTTACCGCAATTTCACTTCCGATGAGACACATATTGCCATCATTGAAGTTGGAGGAACCGTAGGTGATATCGAAAGCCAGCCTTTCTTAGAAGCGATCCGCCAGTTCCAGCATGAGGTCGGACATGAAAATGCCATTCTTATCCATGTAACGCTGATTCCATACTTAAAGGCTTCCGGCGAACTGAAAACAAAACCAACACAGGCTTCCGTAAAAGAATTACAAGGAATGGGTATCCAGCCTGATATTATCGTATGCCGTTCCGAGCACGAATTAGATCAGAGTTTAAAAGATAAAATCGCTCTGTTCTGTAACGTGCCAAACAGTCATGTGTTGCAGAACCTTGATGTGGAATACTTATATGAGGCACCACTTGCAATGGAAAAAGAGAATCTTGCAAAAGTTGCCTGTGAAGCTTTACATTTAGCTTGCCCAGAACCAGATTTAAAAGACTGGGAAGCAATGGTAGATGCGCTCCGTCATCCGAATAAAGAAGTAAAAATTGCATTAGTCGGAAAATATATTGCCCTGCACGATGCATATATCTCTGTTGTGGAAGCATTAAAACACGGCGGAATCGCAGAGCGTGCCACTGTCAACATTAAATGGGTAGATTCCGAGGAACTTACTCCTGAAAATATAGACGAATATTTAGGAGATGTTTCCGGTATCTTAGTTCCTGGCGGATTTGGTTCCCGTGGTGTGGAAGGAAAAATTCTCGCTGCACAGTATGCCCGTGAACACAAGGTTCCTTACCTTGGTCTCTGCCTTGGTATGCAGGTTGCCATCATTGAATTTGCAAGACATGTCTGTGGATTCAACGATGCTCACAGTGTTGAGCTTGATCCAAACACCACACATCCGGTCATCGCTTTAATGCCGGATCAGAATGGTGTGGAAGATATCGGTGGAACCTTAAGACTTGGTTCTTATCCATGTGTTCTGGATAAAAATTCCAGGTCATACGCCCTTTACGGCGAAGAAACCATCCATGAACGCCACAGACACCGCTATGAAGTAAATAACGATTACCGTACCTTCCTTACAGAGCACGGTATGATGTTATCTGGTATGTCTCCTGACAACCGTATTGTAGAAATGATCGAACTGCCAGAACATCCATGGTTCATCGGAACACAGGCTCACCCAGAGCTTAAGTCCCGTCCAAACCGCCCACATCCGCTGTTTAAGGGCTTTATTGAAGCATCTTTAAAACATCAGGCCAAATAATCAGTCATAACTGATCGTCCTGCCTGAATAAAAACGATCAAAAAAACACATCCTGTTTACAGCAAACCAGATCACGGATCAGAAAGCTGTTTACAGGAGGTGTTTTTTTATGAAAAAATGCAATTTCAAAGACAGTTCTGATCCCAAAAACAAAACAGTCCAAAATCCCTTTGATGACTCAGATATACAGGCATGCTCCGCCACCGACTGCACCGGCCTGATCCCGTCACTGCCTCAGGACGAGGCGGAGATGGAAGCATATGAGGATCTTTATCCTTATATTACCAAAGCAAAAAACGTTGCAAAAACAACCAAACACATTTTTTCTCACCGGCATCAGACAGAATGAGACCCTCAATTCTGCAAAAAAAGCCTGTGCAGCTGCCCACTCCGGCAGCCTGCACAGACCGCTTCTTACACTCAGGTTCCCCGCGCTGACGCGCTCCACTGCCTGCTAACGCAGGGGGCCCCTTCGCGTTAATGGTCCAAGAAAAACAAATGCCACCTTTGGTGTCGCTTGTTTTTCTTTTGGACTCATTATCTCTTATTTCTCATGCATAAATCTTCCAAGGAATTCCTTGGTCTGTTCTCTCTGGGGATTTGCGAAGATATCTGCCGGTGTTCCCTCTTCCACGATAACACCGTTTGCCATATAAACAACATGTGTAGACACATCTCTTGCAAATGCCATTTCATGGGTAACGATGATCATGGTCAGGCCTTCTTTTGCAAGCTTGCGCATAACTTCCAGAACCTCTCCAACCATCTGTGGATCCAGTGCGGATGTGGGCTCGTCAAACAGCAGTACTTCAGGCTCCATAGCCAGGGCTCTTGCAATCGCTACACGCTGTTTCTGGCCACCGGAAAGCTGTCTTGGTTTTGCATTGATATAAGGAGCCATGCCAACTTTTTCCAGATAATACATGGCCTTCTGCTTTGACTCTTCTTTGCCCTTCTTTAACACCTTAGTCTGTCCCACCATACAGTTTTCAAGAACTGTCATGTTATTGAACAGATTAAAGCTCTGGAACACCATACCAACTCTGGAACGATACTTAGGTGCATTCACCTTTGCATCAGCAATATTATTTCCATGATATAAGATCTCACCGGTAGTAGGTGTTTCCAGCAGATTTAAGCAGCGCAGCAAAGTGGACTTACCAGAACCGGAAGCTCCGATAATACAGGTAACATCCTTGCTGTTTACAGTAAAATCAATATCCTTTAAGACCAGATTTGTACCAAAGGTCTTGCTTAAATGGCGGATCTCCAAAATCTTTTCGCTCATTACTGCTCCTCCTTCTTATCATCTGGATAACGGTACATACCACTGGTATAAGCCAGTGTATCAGTGGTTGCCAGATCGAAATTATCCGCACCATCCATCTTCTTCTCCCACAGACGTAGTAATCTGGAGCAGGTAAATGTCATGATAAAATACATGATCATGGTAATGGTATAGGTCTCAAAGTTCATATAAAGAGCTCCCGCAGCTGCCTTTGTCTTATACAGCAGCTCTGCTACACCGATCACAGAAAGAACACAGCTGTCCTTAATATTGATGATCAGGTTGTTGCCGATCTGGGGCATCAGGTTGCGGAGAGCCTGAGGCAGGATCACATAGATCATGGTCTGAACATGGGTCATACCGATGGATTTTGCTCCCTCCGTCTGTCCCGGATCAATAGAAAGGATACCGCCTCGTACAGTCTCTGCCATATAGGCACCTGTATTAATAGATAAGATAAAATAAGCAGCCTGGGTAATGGTAGAGTTAATTCCCAGCAAAGGCATAAGGCCATAATAGATAAACATAGCCTGGGCCATCATAGGTGTACCCCTGAAAAACTCTACATAGGCATTTAAGATCAGACGTACCACCCATAAAAATCCCTTCTTTAAAGGATTATCCCCTTTTTCAGAAGGAATGGTCTGGACAATACCTACGGCAAAACCAATGAGGCATCCTACCAGCGTACCTACTAATGCGATCTTTAAGCTGACACCCGCCCCCTGCAGCATAGACATGCCGTAGCGGTTGAATACGACCATTACACGGCCCATAAAATCTGTTGGCATAACTTTCTCCTTTTTATCCCTTCAATTAGTTTGCCAGAGGCTGTACAGAAATTGCCTCATCCATCATTGCAGAGAAATCATCTTTTGTCATCTTGGACAGAACACTGTCAATAGCTTCCTTTAACTCAGTATTACCCTTCTTTAAGGAAATACCGATATTGATGTCCTCATCTGTTACCTGGAAATCATTTTCGCCGCCACCAAATTCAAGAAGCTTGAAATCCGGGTAAGCAACTAAAGCACCTTTACCAGTTGGCTGGTCAGTTACCACCAGATCACACTTATCAGCATTTAAAGACATCAGCATATCCGGTGCACTTGCTGTTGCTGCTAAAATATTAGCATCTTTGATCTGTGGAAGGCATGTATCATACCAGATCGTACTCTGCTGGGAAGTACAGGTAGCACCTGCCAGATCAGCTACGCTCTTTGCATCAGCATACTTGCTGCCGTTCTTAACCAGGGTAACAATGGTTGCATAGTAATATGGCTCAGTAAAGTCAACTGCCTGAAGACGCTCTGTTGTAATGGACTGGCCGGCAATAACGCAGTCAACCTGTCCTGTGCTTACAGCAGGGATCAGTGAATCCCAGTCAAGGCGGACGATCTGCAGATCATATCCTAACTCATCACAGATCTTCTTAGCCATCATAACATCATATCCATAAGCATATTCATTACTGTCATTGATCGGTACAGCACCATTGGAATCATTTGGCTGTGTCCAGTTATATGGTGCATAAGCACACTCCATTGCTACCTTTAAAACCTTCTTTTCGCCAGATTCAGCAGCAGCTTCCTGAGATGTGTTTTCTCCCGCTGCGCTTGTCTGCTCTGCTGGAGCTGCTGTATTACTTCCGCCGCATGCTGTTAATGCACCTGCTGCCATTATTCCAGCAAATGCCAGGCTCATTATTCTCATTACATTTCTTTTCATAATTGTTCTCTCCTTTATGCCAGTAATTTGAAAGTCTGATATCAAAAAACACCTGTCTTCATACCAAACAGACATGTCACCTTGGTGGTAACATCACCATAAATGAAAGCCATACCCGTTACCAGGTATGACTTCTTCGTTTTCCTTGGCTTCTTTTGCGAAACAGCCTTCCTGACTGCTGATTTTTATATAAATCAGCATTTGCCCGCTTAGTATAGCATAACTGCTTCGCTTTTCCAATAGTAATTTTATTCTAACATGCCATATTTTCCACTATATTTTCCTACTTTTTCCCAGTTTCCTTAGAAACTGCCTCTGCTTCCTCTGCCTTTTTGATCATCAGGTCTGTCATCTTCTGCTGATACTCTTCATCCGCCGTGATTTCATTTCCCTCTTCATCTGCCTCTACAGCAAACAGAAAAGTTCTTGCATCATTGATCTCATAGCTGCAGGTTACAAATGTATACAGTGCTTTCACCGGGTATTCTACGGTTTCTGCATAGGAGCATGGGGCGATCATCTCTTTTACAAACTCATCAAAAGCTTCCTGACTCTTAAAACGGGTCTTGCGCACAATAGGCTTTGCCTCTCCATAATAGCAGGATACCGCCTTTAAACGTATCTCCCGTTCAGGAGTATAAATAGAAAAATACTGATGCTCTTTAAAATAAGAAGGATCTTTATAGCGGACAATATCTTTAAACATGCTTCCGTTCTTCATATTGTGTCCGTAAAGGATATTATTTCTTCCCTCAAAATCTCCTTCGCTTTCATAATCCAGATAAATACTTCCGGCTACACTTGCTTCCCCGTTGAAATCATGTTTCAGGTAAAAATCATTATCTGTTCCCTGTACAATAGGATAACTGATCTTCGTATCCGGAATATGGATCCAGCCGATAGTATCAGGATTTTCCTCTTTTAATTTTTCAAAATCATAGGGTGACTGGTATTCCTCTTTTTCAGGTTCTGTCTCCAGTTCCTGTTTTTCCGTTTCTTCTATTGTAATGGTCTCCTGGGTTGTCTGGGCAGCTTCCCTTGCAAGACGTTCATATTCTTCCTGGGCTCTTTTATCTGCAAGATAACTGTGCAAAGTCAGGCCGCCGCTTACTAAAAATACCAGAAGAGCAACGCAGACCACTATTTTCCACAGAGTACCTCTGCCGCTTTTTTTGTTGTCTTCCATGCTTTCTTTCCTTTATGCTGTATAAATCTGCTTTTTCACTGTTTTTTTCTGCCACTGTCCGGATCTTGCCACTGCCTCATGCATCAGTAAAAGCAGTTCCATAAAGCTTCTAAAGCTTACCTGGCAGCGTTTTTCCTTCCAGCCAATGGTTCCCTGCCATGTGGCATTTCTGCGGAACAGTATACGTACTACAAAAGTTGCCGGACCATAATTTCCATTTTCCACATAGAAGCTGCGCGGGATGATCACAGAATGTTCCTTTGCATTTTCAGGAAGAGGATCGATCATCTCTGCAATCTTTTCCCTTAATTCAAATTCATTATAGAAGATCCTGCGGTCTTCTACTGCAGGATGAGATACATCACCACTCATATTATGGTCTTCATAATTGCGCACTGCTACTTCACACATCTTTTTTCCAAGACCATATGGAAGCCTGGTAACTCCTGATCCCAGCTGTTGGTCAAAAAAGTCCATCAGCTCCATAAAACTGTTAAAACGGCTTTTAACTTCACTGCCTAGCTGTTCGATTACTCCCTGCCAGGAAGCATAGTAGCGGTACTGTACATGAAGACAGAAATCTGCCAGTTTTCCCGTATTTTCAGGCTCTAACATCTCCATACGGTTTTCTGTCTCATCTTCCATCAGATCCAGCCAGTCTTTTTTTCCGAAATTGCGCGGATCCACACTCTTCATAGGATAATGGATCTCATCAAACAATTCCTCTAACACAAACACCATTTCTGACAGGCTGTAAAAAGCAATGCCACCATTTTTGCTTTCATGATAGATTCTTCCTTTTAAGATCCTCTTTTCAAAATCATCAACAGCAATATGAACCTGTCGATAAGAGTTAGGTATGGCTCCAGTTTTCGCTATTGACATTTTCTCACCTACTTTTCTGTTTCGTACCATCTCAATATAGTCATTATTATATAGGTTACTATTTTATACCATGATGCCGGGCAGGTGTCAAAAGGGTTTTAACACCTATACTGCTATCAGTATACCAGACAGTGGTTACAAAACGGTTACAAAACACTACGGTTTTTGTATTTTTTTCAGGAATAAACTGGACATTTTTAAACTGCATAGTTATACTTAAGATATGTATTTAACGTTCATATCTTAAATTTATATAGATAAGGAGACTTGTCATTATGCCATCTTCTTCTGATCAGAAACCAATGATCTATGTACAAACTCTTGGCGGTTTTTCCATTAAACAGGAGACCTTCAGATCAACGATAACAGAAACCAGTCAAAAAAGCCATGGGCCTTACTGGAATATCTGATAGTTTTCCAGAAAAAAGAGATCAGCCCTGCAGAACTGATCCACATTATCTGGGCAGATGAAACAGGAGCCAATCCAAGTGGTGCATTAAAGACCCTTATGTTCCGCTCCCGCAAACTGTTAGAGCCACTGGGGATCTCCCCACAAAAGCTTTTAGTCCAGCAAAGAGGCACCTATGCCTGGACCCAGGAATATCATACAGTCCTTGACATTGATGAATTTGAATCCATCTGCAACAAGGCCCTAAGCAGTTCTCTTTCTGCTGACGAAAGCCTAAAACTGTGTCTGGATGGTCTGGCTCTTTATAAGGGAGACTTCCTTCCAAAGTCAGAATATGAATCATGGGTCATTCCTATCAGCGCTTATTATCATTCTCTGTACCAGAAGCTGGTTTACAAGACCATTCAGCTGCTTTTGGACAAACAGGCTTACGGACAAATCACTTCTGTCTGCCAGACAGCCATCGGGATTGAACCTTTCGATGAAGAATTCCATTATTATCTGGTCTATTCTTTATTTAAAGACGGACATACAAGCCAAGCATTAGAAGAATACAGCAACACCTTAGATATGTTTTATAATGAATTTTCCATTTCACCAACGGAACATTTTAAGGACCTGTATAATACCATCCGCAACAGCGAACGGGGTATCAATACCAATCTTGACTCCATACAGACTGCTTTAAACGAAGAAGGCAGCGGCGGGGCTTTCTACTGTGAATATCCGGTATTTCGTGATCTTTTCCAGTTAGAGCGCCGTTCCATCCAGCGTACCGGTGATTCTATTTATCTGTGTCTGCTGACCATTACCGGTATTGATGGAAACGTTCCAAAAAGCATGATCTTACAAAAAGCTATGGAGCACTTAAATACCTCTATTTTAAACTCCTTACGGTGCAGTGATGTTTTCACCCGCTACAGTATCAGCCAGTATCTGATCCTGCTTCCTACTGTAACAGCTGAAAAAGGCGAAATGGTATTAAAACGCATCATCACAAACTTCCGCAAACTGTATAACCGCAAAGACATTACTGTAGAGATGCGCTTACAGCCTATCCTTCCCTGGAAAAATGTACCCTTAAAAGAAACTCTGGAATATGGGGAAATGACACCTGAAACAGATGAAACGATATTGGGGGCAAAAGGTATTTTGCCCCTCTGATACTGAATTGCTACGTGCTTTGCACTCCCGCAATTTTAAAAACAGATGGAGCCAATATGGTCCCATCTGTTTTTGTATGTCTATATTACACAGCACCGGTTCCTGTCTACAGCGAAAAACTCTGCCCTGCAATGCCCACATTCCGCCAACAACGGGATGTGATCTCATCTCTTATGGTGTGCAGATCACCGGTATTCCCTTATAAAGCATATCATAAAAGGCCGGAACACTTGCAGGCGGAAGATTTACGCAGCCATGGCTTCCACTTGTCTGATAAATCGTTCCTCCAAACTTATTTCTCCAGGAAGCATCATGAAATCCGATACCGCCATTAAATGGCATCCAGTAATCCACATGGCTTTCATATTCATACTTGCCGTTATCCAGTTTCTTTCCCCGAAGGATACGGTCTTTTTCCTTATAAGTCAGACTGTAGATACCATCTGGTGTAGTATATGCCTTTGACACATTTCCAGTTACACAAGGAGCATCCCACACACAGGCCCCGTCTTTGATCATATACACATGCTGTCCGGCCAGATCTACCTGCGCATAAGTATTTCCCCAGTCACTGCCTGCTCTGGAAGCTGCACTCTGGCTGTAAACAGGCTCTCTGTCTGCGCTGTCACCATTCTGCCATACAGAGCCGCTCTGGATCAGCTCTGTAAGTGCTGCGATCTCACCTGCCTGGTCGATCTTCCAGCCATAGTCACCTCCGCCGACAGAAATCTCACGACCATCA
>ERZ838399.3344-NODE-3344-length-10283-cov-2.261048_pt1 | contig 10283 bp, 9 predicted proteins | sample MGYA00519683_ERZ838399 | MGnify/ENA primary metagenome ERZ838399 (study PRJEB31850, sample SAMEA3708833) | human gut metagenome | biome: human gut; feature: human-associated habitat; material: faeces | place: China | collected 2014 ...
ATCTTATAATTCTCCATGTTAATCTTACCTATCACCTCCTGATATAGTCTGTAAAGTACCATTCTCCTCACAAAACCACTTCAAATAATCGTCTAAAAGATTCCTCCATATACATTTTGGTTAATTTGCTACCATAATTACTCTATCATTAATTGATTTCATTGTCTATATGTAGACAACTAACATGCATAAAACTACTATCAAGATGCATAATTAGTTATATTCCATCCATTTTGTTTAATTATTTCTCGTCCAATCATACACTTCTGAGGAAAGTGTGAATCCAATTCGAAAATAAAATTCTTGTTCAGACACAACGATAGCTCGTTTGGCACCAAGTGCTTTTGCACGAGCACATGCTTCGTAAATAACTGCTTTTGCTAAACCTTGACTTATCAATTTTTCTTCATCAAGATAACTATGTGCATGCATCCATTCAAAACGCCCCCAATGAAAATGCTCGTTATATTCTAGTTTTTCCGCTTCCAACAGGAACTGATGAATACTTTGATACTGCTCGTTGAATCGTTCACGGTTTATATATATCTCTATTTTATATCTCATTTTAATCTTCTTTCTGCCGCTTTCGGCTGGCAGCATAAATAGTATAAAAAAGACGCAGGCAAAAACATTTCGTTTCTGCTCTGCGTCTTAGCGTCTGGCAATGGATTGATAATTGTAGCTACCACTCGTTAATTTTAACATTGCCACTTACTCACAATTATGTCAAGCCTATTATTTATCCTAGCATTATCAAATTTTTATTTACATTATTATTGCACAGTGATACAATTCTATAGTTACAACAAAACCAAAGAAAGGAATTTATAAAATGAATTTTATTAAAAAAAATGGAATTGGTATTCTTTTTTGTCTTGCAATTGCCATTCCATCATGGTTCTTAGGAAAAATATTTCCAGTGGTGGGAGGCGCTGTTATTGCAATTATAGCAGGAATGATTATCACAATGTTTTGGAATGATAAGAAAAATGCAGAGGCAGGAATTAAGTGGACATCAAAAATAATCCTTCAGACTGCAGTTGTTTTACTTGGATTTGGAATGAATCTCGGAGTAATCTTTCAGACAGGAAAGCAATCGCTGCCAATCATTATTTGTACTATCACAACATCTCTTGTTATTGCATGGATATTGAAGAAAGCTTTAAAAGTACCTGCAAATACATCAATACTTGTAGGTGTTGGCTCTTCAATCTGCGGCGGCTCTGCTATCGCAGCAACTGCACCTATTATTGATGCAGATGATGATGAAATCGCCCAGGCAATCGCAGTAATTTTCTTTTTCAACGTACTTGCAGCCATCTTCTTCCCTATACTTGGCAAAGCAATAGGATTTGATACTGTTCATGGTGATGCATTTGGTATTTTTGCAGGAACAGCAATCAATGACACATCATCTGTAACAGCTGCCGCATCAACATGGGACAGTATGTGGAATCTTGGAAGCGAAACATTAAATAAAGCAGTAACCGTAAAACTTACAAGAACACTTGCCATAATACCTATTACACTCGGATTATCATTTATACGAGCTCAAAAAAAAGCAAAAGAAGGAATGAAAGGTTCAAGCTTTAGTTTAAAAAGAACATTTCCAATGTTCATACTTTATTTTGTGATTGCAGCAATAATTACAACAGTTTGCGTACATAATGGAATTGATGCGCAAGTATTTCATCCAATTAAGGAATTGTCAAAGTTTATGATTATTATGGCTATGGCTGCCATCGGATTAAACAGCAATGTAATCCAGCTCATCAAAACAGGTGGAAAGCCTATTATTATTGGTGCGTCATGCTGGTGTGGAATCACAGCTGTAAGTCTTATTGTTCAGCATATCATGAACATCTGGTAAAAATACAAGAAGAGCAGCACGTATCATCATCGATACATCTGCTCTTCTTTTTCAGCATTTGCTGCTATTTTTGCCTGAATTATTGCTTTCTTGTCCAGTGTTATTATCTTATAACAAACGTTGTTATAGAATTTTCCTTAAGTTCTGTTTCAAAAATATTTTCAGTAAGTACACTAGATTCAAGCCGGTTCCAGTGTTCTCCATTCTCAATCGAACCACTTGTGCGAATTGGACAAATTTTTGCACCTCTCAGTGCAAACTCATCTAAATCAACCTTGCAAGATTGTTTCTCATTTGTATCATTGACCATCACAAGAACCAGCTTTCTCTCCTCTTGATTCCATGACGCTATGACATGTTCTCCTGCCTGAATAATAGTATCATTCGGTCTAATATAACGCGAAAACTGTCCCATCGCATAATACTTCATACTCAAAATAATCTTTTTCGAATCATGATCTGCCGTTGCTAGTCCCCAATAACCGCCTGTATAATCTGGTTTTCCGCTGTCTTTATTTCCCATATAGCCATCACTGCTAATGTGACTGTCAATTACCTGCCATAAAACCCAAGCTGCTGGGAGAAGTCCATTTATATCAAAAATAATCTTGTTTGCCAGCCATAGTGCTGCCCCCATCTCCCCTGCATTGAATCCTGATGTATCGCCGCCATCAACTTCTGACATCCACAAGTTTTTATAATAGCTTTGCGCCAGTTTTCTAAGGCCTTCATTATCACCTTCTAAGTAACTATGTGTGTCAATACGGGCTATTGTCTCTCTTGCTACCTCACTAAGACTGTTAATACTATTTATCTGACAATCAATCCCTGTCTCGTCCGTTCCAGATATTAAAATATCATTTAATCCTCTTTCATCCAACGCTTCTCTTAATGCTATAATCATAACAGACTGTGATTCACCAGGATCAAAATGGCATCCTTCCTGCTTATCGCTTAACGCATGCCAATATTCAGTATCAGGCTCATTCATCGCCGTCATACTCTGAAAATGGATGCCCCATTCTTTTGAAAAATGTTGTGCAACATCAGCAAGATATGAAGCAAAGGCACCATACGCATCCTCACGAAGATTATTTTCCCCCGCATTTACTGAACCACTTGAACAGCCCGAATTAGTCATGAAATATGGAGGTGAATTTGAAAATCCTTCAACAATCAAATCCTTTCCATAACATTCTGCTACTTTCATTAATACATTTCTCTGATTCTGATCGGCATTCCAGTCGTATGACCAATGATATCCATTAGCATCATGGGAAGGATTTATTGCATACCCAGGCACCATCGAATCTGTTCTTGTAATATGATGATGAGTTGGATCATCTCCACCGCCAATGTTATAGCGAATAATATTCAGCCCAAGACCTTCTTTAGGGTCAAAAAACAACTTTGCAGCCTGCTCTGACAGCTCATCCAAATAGCCAATTCGATTTGGCCACCAACAAAAGCTAGTTCCCCATCCCTCAAATTTCCCACCATTAAACGGTGAACATCTTCTCAAAGACAAATGACAATCAATAAATGATACCATTTATTTTCCTCCCTTTCTAACTCAAAATTGAATTAAAAACTACCTAATCTTTTTTAGAGCATATCACAATTTATGCGAACATATCAATACATTTTTGCATATTATAAGTGCCACAGAGACATTTATTTATCCCTGTGGCACTTAATGTTTGTTAATTTAATTTTTTCACTGATTCTCCTGGTACTAATTCACCTTCAAAAATCAACTGCTGAACATTCGTCTTTTTCTTTATGCTGTCAAAAAGAAGTTTGATAGTTTCTTTTGCCATTGTTTCTGCTGGCTGCCGTATTGTCGTAATGGAAGGATTATAATAAGCTGCCATTTCTGTTCCGTCAAAACCTGCCACAGAAATATCCATCGGTACTCTTTTCCCCGCATCAATCAGAGCCCTAACTGCACCGATTGCCAAGCTGTCAGAAATAGCAAAAATTGCCGTACAATCTACTCCTTCTTCCAAAAGTGCTTTAGTCATGCGGTACCCACTCTCCATTGAATAGCTATCCAATTCTGGATCCATATGACGTATCCATCTTTCGTCCACTGGAATATTATGAGCTTCCAGTGCTTTTTTATAGCCTGTCAGACGAAGTGCACCTATACTCACATCTTCTTTATATGAACAGAGAAGTGCAATCTTTTCATGTCCCTGGCTTATAAGGTGCTCCGTCATGCGGCAGCTCTCCTTTACATCATCTACTGACACAAATGAATAATCATTTTTGTATTCTTTTCCCAAAAGGCTTACGGTACTTAAAACAAAAGGCACCGGGATCTTTTTCAGCTGCTCTTGTGAATGGGAGGCAATACCTCCCAAAAATATAATTCCTCTCAGTCTCTTCTCTTTTTCCAGTTCCAGAGCCACTTCTGTTTCATCCTGCCACGCATCTACATGCTGAAGAACCAGCGAATATTTCTTTTTCTGGATCTCTTCTTCAAAAACCTTGATCATGCTATTAAAAAATGGATTGCTGATTCCTTTAATCAAAATGGCGATGGCTCTGGCATCGGAACGCTTCAAGTTGCGAGCACTGTTATTTGGCACATAATTATTTTCCTTGATAACCTGCATTATCATCTCTTTCGTCTCTGGGTTAATATCTGGATGATTATTAATCGCCCTAGATACTGTACTGACTCCCACTCCGCAAACACGTGCCACATCCTTGATCGTAATACATTCCATGCCTTCACCTCCTTATTCGTTTCTTTATTTTCTAAATTACATTCCGAAGGTCAAGTATAGTAGAACTGTTCAATTTTTGCAAGAAATTTTTCTGTTTCTGTCTGTAATCAGCCTTTTACTGCACCAGCAACAACACCTTCGATGATGTATCTTTGGCAGAAAAGGTAGAAAATAATGATCGGAATGATAGCCAGAACAAGAACACCCATCATGGCACCCATATCAACAGAACCATAACCGCCTTTAAGATACTGGACAGCAATCGGAATAGTGACGTATTTTTTCAGATCCAATACAAGGTACGGAAGCAGGTAGTCGTTCCAAATCCACATAGTCTGAAGAATTGCAACTGTCACACATGTTGGCTTCAAAACCGGAAGCACTACGCCAAAGAAAGTCTGCAGCGGATTGCATCCATCGATCATTGCAGCCTCTTCAATCTCTACTGGAATAGATTTGACAAAACCAGTAAACATAAATACTGAAAGGCCGGCTCCAAATCCAAGATAAATAATCCACAGTCCCCATGGAGTGTTTAATCCCAATGAGTTTGCTAACTTTGACAGAGTGAACATTTCCATCTGGAAAGGCACGATCATAGCAAAAAGGCAAAGATAATAAATTGCCTTAGTCAATGCATTTTTTACACGGACAATATACCAAGCGCACATGGAAGTACACAGAATGATCAAAAATACAGAGCCAACTGTGATAACCGTACTCCATTTAGCACCCTCTAGGAAATTCGCCTGTTTGATGCCGCGAAAATAATTTTCCAGTCCTACATACATTTTTCCAGTAGGAATGTCAAACGGCTTTCGGCTGATGTATGCCTTCTTCTTAAAGGAGTTAATAAAAACAAGCAGGATCGGAAAGATATATCCGATAGAAATAATACTGAAAATGGCAGTGAAAACTCCACCGTGTTTTACTTTTTTCATTACTGCTGAACCTCCTTTCTTCTAGTCAAATAGTTCTGAGTCAGTGCAATCACTGTAACAAGAATGAAGAAGATTACTGCTTTTGCCTGACCGACACCTTCATAGCCAGTTCTTCCATAGAAGGTATTGAAAATATTCAATGCAAGCATCTCAGACATCTTGGAAGGTTCTCCATTTGTAAGAGCCAGGTTTTGGTCGAAAAGCTTAAATGAGTTTGTAAGTGTTAAAAATGTGCAGACGGTGATAGAAGGCATAACCATCGGAATAGTAACTTTTTTAAGGATCTGCCACTTTGTTGCACCATCAATCTCAGCTGCTTCAATCAGCTCACCAGGAATATTCTGAATACCTGCAATGTAGATAATCATCATATAACCAATCTGCTGCCAACACATTAAGATAATCAAACCCCAAAAGCCATATGTTGATGAATATGTCAGGGTACGGCTAAATTTCATCAGGATGCCGTTTAAGAGCAGCTGCCAGATGTAACCGAGTACGATGCCGCCGATCAAATTTGGCATAAAAAATACGGTACGGAAAATATTTGTTCCTTTAAAGCCTTTTGTCAGTAAAAGTGCCACTGCAAATGCCAGCACGTTAATCAAAATTACGCTGACTACCGTAAATGCTGCCGTATACCAGAATGCGTGGACAAATGTTTCATCCGTAAAAACCTTGGCATAATTAGCAAATCCGACAAATTTGGCATCATTGACTGTCGTAAATTTACAAAAGGACAGGTAAACGCCTTCTACAAATGGAATTATAAATCCCAATGTAAACGCGATCATCGTAGGAAGCACGAAGATCGGAAAATATCTCTTGATTGCTTTTTCCATAATATCACCTTTCTAAATTAAGTTTTTGCCGGATAGGAAACCCGGGGAAGTTTCCTATCTGGCAAAAGAAAGGCAGGCGATCCCTCGCCCGCCCCTTTCGTCACTGCTTTATTCTGCCTCGGTTGCTGCCTCAGTATCTGCTTCAGTATCTGCCTCAGTAGCATCCTCTGCTTCTTCGCTGTTCATCTCAGCATATTCAGTTGCCCAACCATCAACAAATGCGGTCTTCACTGCATCCCAGTCGCCAGTTCCCTGTGCATACTCAAGAAGTGCGCTGCCTACACCGTTTTTCCAGTTCTCAGATGGCATTGTGGTGAAGCACCATGCAACGGACTCTTTACCTGCTTCAATATACTCATTTGCTGCAGTTACAAGCGGATTCTGTGCCTGATATTCATCTGTGAAGGTATCAAACGGAGTTACAAATCCCATGTCCTGAGACAGAGAAGTTCTTCCAGCATCGCTAGTGATTACCCAGTTCAAGAAGTCGAGTGTTGCCTGAATATCTTCCTCAGATGCCTGATTATTTACGCACCAATAGTTCTCACTTCCAGTACACAGGCCCTGATTTTCCTCTCCCTCTACACCAATGTAGATTGGAAGCATACCCAGATCTTCGTCTGCTACTTCGTTGTCTTTGATATCATTGTAAGCCCAAGTACCATTCTGATAGAATACTGCCTCGCCAAGTGCAAACTCAGAAGCTGCATCCTCACCAGTCTTGCTGGAAAGTACAGTCGGCTCACATGTAGAATCTGTGATATACAGATCAAAAATCTGCTTGTAGTTATCAAGATATGTTCCCTTGATCGCATCAGTGGAATCGATACCGTCTGCTTTGTACTCATAGTAGATCGGCAGGTTTGCCAGTCAGAAGAAGAATCAAATCCTGTGGAAGCGAAAGCACCTTCAATTCCCAGATCATCTTTCTTTGCCTGAATATCATCTGCTACTGCTTTCAGAGTTTCAAAATTGTTAATCTCATCAACGGAAGAAACAACAGCTCCATCAGTTGCAATATAATCATTCAAAAGTTTCTTATTATAAATCAGACCGTAAGTCTCGATTACATAAGCAATACCTGGTACAGATCCATCATCATTCTTCAGTGCGAAATCATCGCTCTTTAAATGCTTGTAAACTTCGCTGTCCTTCAGATCATAGCAGTAATCCTTCCATGTAGCCAGACCAACTGGTCCATTTACCTGGAACAATGTCGGAGCCTCTGACTTAGCCATCTCAGATTTCAGAGTGGACTCATAAGTTCCGGAAGCTGCTGTAACAACATCTACCTGTACGCCAGTCTCTTCGGTGTACTTTTCTGCCAGTTCCTTCCACTGATCTGCCTGCTCAGGCTTGAAGTTCAGATAATAAACTGTTCCTGTTGCCTCGTCTGCTGATACAAGTGTAGCTGGGAGCATACCCATTGCCATTGTTGCTGAAAGTCCAAGTGCTGCAATTTTCTTTACATTCTTCATTTTGAAATTCCTCTTTCCTTCATAAAATAAATGAATAATTGTTCCGACTGGAATGTTCTGGAAACGTTGTCAGTAACGTTTCCGGTAACGTTTCCGGTTGATGGCTTTATACTATCACCAATTAGATAGTTTGACAAGTGTTTTTTTACAAAAATTTGTTTTTTGTTTATTTTATTCAGTTCAATCGTGCGTTTTTTGTGCAGTTTTTACATGTTCCAGATTCTTTTATTCTTGATATTCAAAATATATTACGTGATTATAGACATGGCGGCAAAATTGTTACTATTCCCAATATTTGCACCGAAGGGCTTTCGTAACATGACGCGTGAACAGTAACGAGTTTTCACGAGGAAGAGCAATAAAAACAGCAATCATCTTGCAGATGAAAATAGTATATGGTATCATTTCCGTGTAAAACAAAGCTGCTTTTTAATTTAGTCAGCTTTCGATTTAAAAATCAAAAGGAGCAACAAAAATGGACAACTTTATATTCAGCATCAATGCAACTCTTCCGATCTTTTTAACCATGGTTCTCGGACTTGTATTTCGCAAGATCGGTGTGTTTGATGATGCTTTTACTAACAGAATGAACAGCTTCGTATTTAAATTTGCACTTCCTGCATTGCTGTTTGAAGACTTATGGGAAGAAAATTTTTATCAGGCCTGGGATGGGGGCTTTGTACTTTTTTGTTTCTGTGCCACTCTTGGCTGCATAATTGTTTCTACTGCTTTGTCATCCTTTTTGAAAGATAAATCTGACCGTGGTGAGTTTATTCAGGGTTCTTACCGCAGCAGTGCAGCTATTCTTGGCATCGCCTTCATCGTTAACATTTATGGACAATCGGGCATGGCACCACTTATGATTATCGGAACTGTGCCGCTTTATAACATTTGTGCAGTAGCAGCACTGACGCTGACTTCTCCGGCACTATCATCTGCTAAAAGTGATCCAGTCTCTGAAACTTCAGCATCAAAATCAACTTCAGTTTCTAATAGTGACCGCCTTTTTCGTACTGTAAAAGGCATAATTACAAACCCAATTATCCTAGGAATTGCTGCGGGTTTTGCCTGGTCACTTCTTAAACTTCCGCATCCGACCATCCTTCAAAAAACAGTACATAACCTCGGCGTACTTGCCACGCCTCTTGGTCTGATGGCAATGGGAGCATCTTTCGACATCAAAAAAGCCTTCTACAAATTAAAACCGTCAATAGCATGCGCATTTCTAAAGCTTATCGGCTATTCTGGCATTCTTATGCCAGTCGCTATTGCTCTAGGTTATCGAAATGAAGCACTTGTTGCCATTCTCGTTATGCTTGGATCTGCCACAACGGTCAGCAGCTACACAATGGCAAAAAGCATGGGACATGAAGGTACACTAAGTGCCAGTGTCGTCATGCTTACAACACTTTTGTCTGCATTCTCACTAACCGCTTGGCTGTTTATATTAAAGACAATGAGCTTCATTTAATGTTTTGTATTTAACAGAATATTTTTTTTCTAAAAAGGAGGCTGCGCTGTTGTGAACAGCGTTGCCTCCTTTTGATGATCATGATCACTCAAAATCTCTTGTAATATTTGTAAGCCATTTGCCTCTGAAATAGTGAATGAATACTGCCGGCATTTTTTCAAACTCATCCAAAGTCATTATAAAATATACCCAGATTGGTGGCAATTTGAAAACATATGCTGCAAGGAATGTGAGTGGAACTGCAACAAGCCACATAAATACAGAATCTATGATCATTCCGAATCTGGAATCACCGCCGCCTCTAAAGCATCCGCATATAAGACAAGTATTGATTCCTTCTCCCAAAAGGCGCCATGTTGTCATAATTATAAAAATGCCAAGGTAATAAATGGCTGTCTCTGTCAGCTTATCACGATAGAAATCAAGTATCAAAGGGCGAATTGCCAAAATAATAACGCATCCGACTATACTTACAATAGTCGTTATTCTAAGCATACGTTTTCCATACTCTCTGGCTGTATCAATGTGATTTTTCCCCAGCTCCTGACTGATAATAATGGTAGTAGCGTTGGCAAAACCGCGGCAGGCGATGGCACCAATGTTTACCACCATAACAGCAACGGCATTTGCGGCAACCATATCATCGCCAATGTGACCAAGGATCGCTGCGAATGCTGAACCGGCAAAGCTCCAGACAACATCATTTATCACAGCCGGAGAAGCAATTTTCATAAAGTCCCTGAACAGAATACCGGATTTCGCACAGAAATATTTTATCCGGAATCTGACATCGGAGCTGTTTAATGAATAGATGAGACAGATCAATACCTCTGCGATCCTGGCAATAACAGTACCAAGGGCAACACCGGTAACACCAAGCTTTGGAAGTCCAAACAGGCCAAAGATAAAGGTGGCATTACAAAGTACATTGACACAAAGCGATACA
>ERZ838399.3346-NODE-3346-length-10276-cov-5.066725_pt1 | contig 10276 bp, 6 predicted proteins | sample MGYA00519683_ERZ838399 | MGnify/ENA primary metagenome ERZ838399 (study PRJEB31850, sample SAMEA3708833) | human gut metagenome | biome: human gut; feature: human-associated habitat; material: faeces | place: China | collected 2014 ...
TCACTTCTGTGCTTGTAGAATGGGATTGTAATGTACCCGATTGGAAAGAAATAGGTGCTTCTACATTTACGGAGTATCATCCGACAGGCGGAGAAGCATCGCAGTCAAATGCTATTCTTAATAAAGACGGGAATAAGCATTTCCAGCAAACCTATGCAGATTACATATTAGGTTTCCAGGATGATTTTCGGGGAGATATGAATCTTAATACCACAGATGGATATTATGGGCGTATGCGAGGAGGAGCCTTCAATAGTAGGCCATGGTCTACAAGTTCATATTTCTATGTAGATAAAATATCGACAGTAGGGATTTCTACCTCACTTTCTCTTCAGGTTGAAATGAATTCAAGTTGGGGAGGTGGGCCTGTGGCCGTGGTTGAATATGCTTATTCGATGAGTGGTGAATGGGTGAAAGTAGATAATTCTGAATTCACAATCTTGGGACAGTTTGACAGAACGGCTGCAGGAGGGCAGACAGAGAAAAATATTCCGGGTTATAAGGTCTATGATTTTAAACTGCCGGATGCTTTATTGAACCGCGATAATATCTGTATCAGATTGCGACCTGTTCGACTTCCGTCCGGCGTATCAAGCTTCATGCCGCTTCGACTTGCTAATATCTCAATCAAATATAATAAATAATCAATAGGGAAGTATCTATAAAAATAATCGGAAGCAACAGGAAATACCCTGCTTGCTTCCGATTCTCTTTATATAATGCTTTCGGATATTTATATTAATCCTGAACGAACTCTATCCTAAAAATGCTGTATTTTATTTTTCCAACAACTCTTTTAAGAACTCGTCCAATTCCTTATCCAACCCTTTCAGCAATTCATCGTTCACCAGGATCGTATCATCGTCCACCAGTAACAATTCCGCTATGGTCTCTTTCTCTTCATCCACCAAAACGAAAGAGTAAGGCTTCAGGATAGTCACCTTGTCGAAGTCTCCGGCATCTTTCATTCTGCAAAGAATGTTGCGTAGAGAAGGTTCCACACTTTCAAGGAAATCATCCCCTTCATACGTAGCCCATTCTTCGATCATGATGTTTGCCAGTTCTTCATCATCATCGTTGTAAATATTAAGTTGTCCCGATGCCTGATCCGGTTGGAGATGGATATCGGTTACAACTGTTTGTTCACAGCTACATACATATTTAGCGACTGCCTTTTGGATAGCCGATTCGATAATGGATAGTGATTGTTGGCTTAGTTTCATGGGTTCCTTCTTTTTATAAGTTCAAAGGTATAAAAAAAATAAGATTTGATACACAATTTCCTTAAAAATCATCATTAAATCGGCTCATTTGTAATTTTAACTTAGGTAATTGAGCGTTTCTCTCCTTCAATTCGGCTAAATACAAGGACGTAAGATAATAATTCGGCACATCGTCAATGCTGGCCTGAACACTATCTGTGATATTCTTTTTATCAATTTTCTTGGCTAGTTGCTGTGCCTTTTCCGCCCATTCTTCCGCTTTAGCGAGACTATCCTTCATTTCATAATAAACAGCTATGTTGAGAGCTGCCCGCATCTTCTTCTTTTGGTTCTTGGTACCTTCGAAAGCCTGGTTCCAAAGTTCGTATGCGTCGTCCCATGAATTTTCGCGTACATAGATGGCAGCATCACGCATGGGAACCGAGCCTCCGGTATACAGATACCGTGTTCCTTTTTTCCACATGGGGACGAGATATTTCACCGGAACTGTCCCTGCAAATACCGCCGCTTCCTCCAGCATTTGTTTGTCGCGAATCATGCGGGTGGCAGCTTCTACGGCAGTACCTCCAAACTCTTCCCAAAAGATACTGTCGTTAGGATGGAGCGTAGTCATCGGTCGGCTACGTTCGGGAAGATACACTTTCACCGTGGGATATACTTTTACGTCTACTGCTCCTTGAAAACAGTTGAACTCATTCAGAAAACGGACAGATTTAGTTGCTTTGAGTTGCAGATTTTCCAGTGCAATGATAAAATCCACTCCCAAACTAGAGGCTAACTGACGGACTTCCTCCTGGCTCAATGTACTTTCGCGGGCCAGTTTATCATTTGCCCGCAAAGCAGAGTCACAGATGACTACTTCTTCAAAATAATTCTGATGTGCGATTTCTTCAGCCAGTGATTCGGTGGCAATCTTGGGATCTCCATTGGCGTATGCCGTTGCACGATTTACCAGTGGTGTACCTTCTTTGATCTTTTCAGTCGTTGTTATTAGTTTGTTATCCGGGATATTGCTGGTGTTATTCACGATAGCTACTTTCCGGAGTTGCGGAGGAAAGCTCAAGTCGGCAGGTTGCAGATAATCAATGGGGATCTGTTCCAGACTCTGACAGCTACCCAGAGTCAGCAGGAATAAAACGATGAAAACCAGTGAATAAGATTTTGCCATAGTTTTGTTCTATTTAGTAATTTGAACAAAAGTACAATTTTGGAGGAATAAAAGAAAGTCTCAAACAGTTTTTAACCGTTTGAGACTTTCTTTTGTGTATTGAAACTTGAGATTATACCTTAATGTTAAAAATTAAATAAGGCTTTTGAGCGAAGCTGATTCAAAAATGAGCGCAAAGAAATAGAAACTCCTACTTACCCAACTTTTAACTCTCAACTCTCAACTCTCCCTTCTCAACTTCTTAAAGGTTTTTACCGTGACAGTTCTTATACTTCTTGCCGCTTCCGCATGGGCAAGGATCGTTACGTCCTACAGTCTTTTCTGCACGGATGGGTTCACGTTTCTGCTGTTCACGAGTATCCTGGCTGGCAGCAGCCTGTTGGTTCGGATCACTCAAGTCCTGCTTGTTTTCGCGATACTTGCTCATATCCTGACGTTGTTCAGGAGCAGCCTGACGCACTTCCACACGACGGGCAGCCTGTTCGTCCGGAGCTTCCTGTACAGGAATTTGTCCACGCATCAAGATAGATATAGTCTGGTTATTGATCTTGTTCACCATAGCGTCAAACAAAGTCACAGATTCCAGTTTATAAATCAATAGCGGGTCTTTCTGCTCGTAGCTTGCATTCTGTACGGAATGTTTCAGTTCGTCCAGTTCGCGCAAGTTTTCTTTCCATGCTTCGTCGATTACGTGGAGCAAGATTGATTTCTCGAACGACTTCACCACTTCTTTAGATTCCGATTCGTAAGCCGCTTTCAGGTTACAAGAGATATTATACATTCGTTTACCGTCTGTAATAGGAATCAGGATGTTTTCGTACATGTGTCCCTGGTTTTCATATACCTGTTTGATAACCGGGTTAGCGATCTGTGCCAGACGTTCAGTTTTGCGTTTGAAGTTATCCATCGCAATGTTGAAAGTCTTTTCGGCCAACTTTTCTTTCTTCTCGTTACGGAATTCTTCTTCAGTGAACGGAGTTTCCATCGCCAATGTCTGAAGCAGTTCCATTTGGCAGCCTTCATAATCATTGTTTTCGATAGCATTGGCACAACGGTCCCAGATCATGTTCACGATGTCCATACCGATACGTTCACCCATCAAAGCGTGGCGGCGTTTGGTGTAAACCACTGTACGCTGCTTGTTCATCACGTCGTCATATTCCAACAGACGTTTACGAATACCGAAGTTGTTTTCTTCCACCTTCTTCTGGGCACGTTCGATAGAATTGGAAATCATCTTGTGCTCGATCATTTCGCCTTCCTGGAAACCAAGTTTGTCCATTACGCTGGCGATACGGTCGGAGGAGAACAGACGCATCAAATCATCTTCCAGTGACACAAAGAATATAGAAGAACCCGGGTCACCCTGACGTCCTGCACGACCACGCAACTGGCGGTCTACACGACGGGATTCGTGACGTTCCGTACCGATAATAGCCAAACCGCCCGCAGCTTTCACTTCCGGACTTAACTTGATGTCGGTACCACGACCAGCCATATTGGTAGCAATGGTTACTGTTCCGCTTAAACCGGCGGTAGCAACGATGTCCGCTTCTTTCTGGTGCAGTTTGGCGTTCAATACCTTGTGCTCAATCTTACGCATGGTAAGCATCTTGCTCAACATTTCGGAGATTTCTACCGAAGTAGTACCCACCAATACCGGACGTCCTGCTTGAACCAATTTTTCGATTTCCTCGATAACAGCTTTATACTTTTCGCGTTTCGTCTTGTAAACGCGGTCGTTCATATCCTTTCTTGCAATCGGACGGTTGGTCGGGATCACGACTACGTCCAATTTGTAGATATCCCAAAGTTCGCCTGCTTCCGTTTCAGCAGTACCGGTCATACCGGACAGTTTGTGATACATACGGAAGTAGTTTTGCAAAGTAATTGTTGCAAAGGTCTGCGTAGCAGCTTCCACTTTCACACGTTCCTTGGCTTCGATAGCCTGGTGCAATCCGTCAGAGTAGCGGCGACCTTCCATGATACGGCCTGTCTGTTCGTCTACAATCTTCACCTGTCCGTCGATCACTACATATTCATCATCTTTCTCGAACATGGTGTAAGCCTTCAACAATTGGTTGATGGTGTGTACACGTTCCGATTTGATGGCATAGTTTGTCAGAAGTTCATCTTTCTTTTCAAGCAGTTGTTCGTTAGTCAGATGTTGGTTTTCCAGTTCCGAAAGTTGTCCGGCGATGTCCGGAAGAACGAACAATGTCGGGTCTTCAGAGTTACCGGTAATCAGGTCTACACCCTTATCTGTCAGGTCTACGCTATTCAGTTTTTCGTCAATTACGAAGTACAGCGGATCAGTCACTTCATGCATACGCTTGTTGTTCTGTTCCATGTAGATCTCTTCCGTCTTGAGCATACCTGCCTTGATACCCTGTTCACTAAGGAACTTAATCAAAGCCTTGTTTTTCGGCAATGCCTTGTGGCTGCGGTATAAAGCGAGGAATCCTTCTTCCACCTCTTTCTTATCGTTGGATGCGATCAGTTTCTTAGCTTCGGAGAGATATTTGGTAGCCAATACTTTCTGTGCTTCTACCAGACGTTCTACTAACGGACGGAGTTGTTCGAACAATTGGTCGTCACCTTTCGGTACAGGACCGGAGATAATCAACGGAGTACGGGCGTCGTCAATCAATACCGAGTCGACCTCATCGACGATGGCATAGTTGTGCTGACGTTGTACAAGGTCTTTCGGGCTGATAGCCATGTTGTCACGCAGATAGTCGAAACCGAATTCGTTGTTTGTACCGAAAGTAATATCCGCCAGATACGCCTGACGACGTGCGTCGGAGTTCGGCTGATGACGGTCGATACAATCTACGCTTAAACCGTGGAACATGTAAAGAGGACCCATCCATTCGGAGTCACGTTTGGCGAGGTAATCATTCACGGTAACTACGTGTACGCCGTTTCCGGTCAATGCGTTGAGGAATACCGGGAGTGTAGCTACCAATGTTTTACCTTCACCGGTTGCCATTTCCGCAATCTTACCTTTATGCAGAACGACACCACCGAAGAGCTGTACATCGTAGTGAACCATGTTCCATACCGTATCGTTACCACCGGCTATCCAGTGATTCTGATAGATGGCCTTGTCGCCTTCGATGCGTACGAAATCTTTTGTAGCAGCCAGTTGACGGTCGAAGTCGGTAGCAGTTACAACGATTTCTTCATTTTCTGTAAAACGTTTGGCAGTAGCCTTTACGATAGAAAAAGCAACAGGCAGTACTTCGTCCAGTGCTTTTTCATATTTTTCCAGAATTTCTTTTTCTGTCTTATCGATTTGTACGAAGACTTCTTCGCGGTCTTCCAGTTCGAGAGTTTCAATGCTTGCCTTCAACTCTTCCACTTTCGCACGTTCAGCAGTAGCCGATTCATGGATATATTTTTTGAGTTCTTCCGTTTTGGCACGGAGGGCGTCGTTGTCCAGTTTCTCAACCTCCGGGTAGGCAGCTTTGATCTTTTCCACCCAGGGCTTGATTTCTTTCATGTCTCGTGTGGATTTGTTTCCGAAAATCGAGCTTAAAAATTCATTAAATCCCATGTTATATTATTTAGTTTATTATTTATCTTTTTCTGCACCACAGATTTCACGGATTTACACAGATTTTTTCATATAGAACACGGATCTTTCTTTTTAATCTGTGTGAATCTGTGGGATTTGTGGCGAATAATCTCCGCAAAGTTACATTAAAATGCTGATTTATTTATGTTTTGCTCCCTGTTTTTGTGAGTAAATTTTTACCGTAGGTCGGTAATAGGAGCAGAAGTACAGGCATTGGGAGCCCGGATGCGCATGAAATGTGCCAGTGTGGGCGCAATATGTTCAATGGTTACAGGTGTCTGGATAATGGCCGGTTTCACGGAATGTCCCATGAAAATCAGCGGTGAGGGAATATAGGAATGACGTACCACTTTATTGTCTCCGCCGTTCTCGTTGACGATAGTCCATCCGGGGAGGACGTCGATTACGAGGTCGCCCGAACGTTTGCGGTGGTAGCCGTTGCGTATTTTATGAATTTCCGGCGTCCATGAACCCAGCAACAGCCGGTTGGCTGAATAGGCTTCGTTCACTCCGCTGAACTGCATCAGGAATTCTGCTGACTTTTGTTGGATCTCTGCCAGATTCAGTTCCTTCTTTTCCAGCAATTTATGATTCAGATAAATCTGCTGGTTGTGGTGAGCTTCCACATACTTTCCTTCGCCATACGTAGCCATCAGGTACATATTCAATAGGGCGGCACAACGGTTGAGATAAAACTCTCCGCCGGGAATCTTGTACAATCCCGAGTCAGCCGATTCGCTGTCCGTATATCCGGTGGAAGTGACGAAAATAAGCACGTTTTGTAGTCCTACTTTCTTGTCGAGCGCTTCGAGCAGGTTTTCGATGCTGCGGTCGAGACGCACGTAGGTGTCTTGTATTTCCATGGCACATTCCTGTACGGATTTATGTGCGTAGTTTCCTGCATAATAAGTGAGTGCCAATAAGTCAGTAATGTCATCCATGCCGATGGAGCTTTTGTTCAATGCTTCTTCGGCAAGTGCGTTCACTTCGTCATTCACAAAAGGGCTGGCGATGAAGCGTCTGTACTTATTGTTACGGTCGTCATCAAATTTATATTTGAAGAGTATATCCCGCCAATCTGGCAGAAAAGTGTACATGCCACGGGGGAATACCGGTTCCCATGTCATACCCGCAATACGGAAATCAATCGCCTGCCGGTCATTGTATTGGCTTGCCCACCACGGAAATTCTCCATAATAGGTCGTTCCGCTCCATTTTCCGGTGTTGGGATTGAGCCAGAAAGCTGCATTTCCGGCATGTCCGGCTGCAAAAAGTGCGGCATCGCAATCAGGTGCAATGGCATATACGAGTCCTTTGCCTTGTGTCGCTATTTTAAGCTCGTCGGCAATGGTTGAAGTCAGAAGTTTGGTGGGGGCGACAGTCTGGTCGGTGTAATACCCCATGAATGCCGTGTCGTCTGTGCTGTTGACGGGGCGAAGGGTAGAGGCATCCATCCAACGTTGAGAAATAATTCCGTTCATGGAAGGCGTCGTACCGCTATAAATAGCCGCTATGGCAGAAGCGCGGTCTATACCGCAGAAGGTATATTCGGCGTTATGGAACACTCTTCCCTCTTTCCAAAGACGTTTGAAGCCTTTCTCGCCGTAGAGTGACGAAAACGCTTCCAGATAGTCCGTACGCAGTTGGTCGATAGTCAGCCCTACCACTAATTTAGGGGCGGAAGGCAGTGACTGGGCTTGTAGCCCGGTGAAAGTCAGTACGGTGATGAGGGAAGTTAGTAGTCCTTTCATTATTTCTTTTTAGATGTCACAATCAGATTGCTTGCTGAACGTATCAGCAAAACGAGTGCCAAAGGTACAACAGCAAAGTCAAATCTTTGCGGAATTACAGGAAAAAGCACTATAAAAAGTGTTAAAACGACCAGATTCAAGGTCAAGTACCAGCATTTCTTCCCTTTTCGGACACAATATACGATGTAGGGAAGGAAAAGAAGTTGCCCCGGATGGAAAACCAATAACAGGAAATTGGAGCTGACTGCCGGGTGTTGGGAGAAGAGGGCGAGGAAGGCGAGGACGCATCCCACGATACCTGCCATGCCAAAAAGAACAAGGTCGATCCCCCATAATCCGGTTCTCCGGCGGATGCCATAGATCGTGGCGGCGGCTGTCAGTATAAATAAGAGTAACGAGCATTGGAGCGGAGTGGGCATCCAGCCGCTTTCATCCGGTTCGGGAGTGACGTCGATTATCAGTTCGTTGGTTTTGACAAGCGGACGGGAATAGGTATCTGTGGAAATCTGTGCGCCGTCGAAAGCATCCATCAGATAGAAGGGGGCAAACATCATTTGCCGTTGTGTGATGGGCTGGTCGGCTTCGCTTCCGATGCAGAGGTCGATGCCGAAACGCGCCCACGGATGTCCTTTGCAATATTGATGTACGATGTCGCGGAAAGTGCGCGAACCATCCTGCGGTTCCGTCGGATAAACCACCTTTCCTGCAATGCTTTCTTCTATCTTGTCCCGGGGACGGGTGGCGCAATTGTCGTAAAAGAAATTATAGCGGTACACCCGGTTTTCCGGGCGATAATTTTCTTGTAATAACTGGATTAGTTTTGTTTTCTCTTCATCAGTCAGGTTCAGTGTTTGCTGCCACACGCTGCGTCCGTAGAATGCGTATTCAGCCGCAAAATGCTCATAATCCGTTACTCCCAGTTGGTAATCGGTTTCTCCGAGCGAGAAGCGGAAGATGAAGTTAGGAGTGTTGAAACTGAATAATCCGTAATTGAACACAGCGTCAATCCCTTGTGACGGATTTTCATAGCGGATGGCAGTGTGTCCGAACAGGGAATATATTTCTTCTCCGGGAGCGCAAGTCAACAAGCTCAAGCGGATGGAGTCGTTGCTGTTGGCAGGTGCTTGTCCGGCGGACGGAAGCAGCAGGAAGAAGGAGAGGATTGTATATAAGAAAAACCGTTTCATTAGCAGGCTCGTTTTATTTTGGTGGCAAATATAGGAAGAATTGTTGGATTCGGGAAAACGGTGGTTCTGTTTTATCGGAATAGAGTCTCTATTTCATACAAACAGAGGCTCTATATGGCTTAAACAGAGGCTCTGTTTCCCTCAAATAGAGCCTCTATTTGGGGACTAAAAAATCGAACAGCCAAACGAACACCCCCTGAAGGTGGCTCAACTGCTTGTCTGTCATGCGTTTGCAACGCTCGGAAAAAAGTAGGCGAACCACCAACCGAACATATATAAATACTAAAATATAATAATCTATATAATATAGTTCGTTCAACACGTTTTTTCTGTGTTTTCGGAGGTGTCAGGATGCAGTAAATCTTTACTTATGGGTGATGCGCTAACGTAGGATTATTTTTTCCGGTCCCCAGGTCATGAAAAGGATCTGCTGTTGCTTCGGACTTAGACGTGTTGTTTCGTGTACGTAGTGTGCGGCTTTTAATTCGTCGAAGAGCAGTTTGTCGAGTTCTATTTCGTTTCTCATTCTTTTGCTGGCTGTGTCAGCGTTAGAATATTCGGGAAAATACTCCTGCGCTACGGCAGAGAAGGTTTTAAAACCATTGATAACCCATTCTCGTTCTTCCATTTCTTCTTCGTTTTCGTTTGAAGTCTTCATTTGTGTAAAATTAAATTGTTTATTAATGCAACACTTCTTGTGTTGACTTTGCAAAGTTAATGAAAATATATTTGTTGTGATAAAATAATCGATTTATTTTATTATCATATTTGATCTATGTAATAAAATATTGTATTTATTAAACTCCTTTTTTAAGCGTAGCTTTTTGTATCATAAAATTTGACTTGTTTTGTATTGATATATTTGCTAAACTTTTTTTCTTCTATACGCGTCTCAAATTAAATCGTATATTTGCGAAAAGAATCAAGATTGGGAATTATGAACGAAAACGTCTTAGCTAAACTGAAGATACTTGCGGAATCTGCCAAGTACGATGTTTCCTGTTCTTCCAGCGGTACGGTGCGCTCCAATAAGCCGGGCACGCTGGGAAACACTGTCGGAGGATGGGGGATCTGCCACAGCTTTGCCGAGGACGGGCGGTGTATCTCGCTATTGAAAATCATGCTTACCAATTATTGTATTTACGACTGTGCCTACTGTATCAACCGGCGTAGCAACGATCTTCCCCGCGCCACATTTTCCGTTTCGGAATTGGTGGAACTGACGATGGAATTCTATCGTCGTAACTACATTGAAGGGTTGTTTCTTAGTTCCGGAGTGGTCCGCAATCCGGACTATACGATGGAGAGACTGGTGCGTGTAGCCAAAGATTTGCGGCAAGTGTACCGTTTTAACGGTTATATCCATC
>ERZ838399.3351-NODE-3351-length-10267-cov-3.437720_pt1 | contig 10267 bp, 6 predicted proteins | sample MGYA00519683_ERZ838399 | MGnify/ENA primary metagenome ERZ838399 (study PRJEB31850, sample SAMEA3708833) | human gut metagenome | biome: human gut; feature: human-associated habitat; material: faeces | place: China | collected 2014 ...
TGTTGCATAGGTAGAAAATTTATATCCCTTGCGGTAATCAAATTTTTCCACAGCTTTGATCAGACCAAGGTTACCTTCCTGAATCAGATCAAGGAAAAGCATTCCACGTCCCACATATCTTTTTGCAATGGAAACAACCAGACGTAAGTTTGCCTCTGCAAGACGTTTCTTTGCCTCATCCCCTGCATCAAGATCTTTCTGCAAATTCTTGATCTCTTCTTTGATCTCTGCAAGTTCTTCCTCTGTTGCATTCTCTTCTCTGCTCTTTAAGATTGCGATCTTTTCCTTCGCCACAGCACCGGCTTCCATATTTTTTGCCAGCTCGATCTCTTCCTCTGCACTTAAAAGAGGTACTTTACCGATCTCCTTCAAATACATACGGACCGGATCTTCAATGGACACGCCATCCGGCACGGAAAGGTCGATTTTTTCCACTTCGATCTCGTCTTCATCATCTACATCGAGTAAAATTTCATCATCAGAATCATCATCTGTGATCCGAAGTACATCGATATTGTTTGCTTCCAGAAAATCAAGAATTTTATCAAACTGCTCTGCTTCTAACTGCATGTCCGCAAAGAAGTCGCTGATCTCCTGGTATTCCAACATGTTCTTTTTCTTTTTGGCCAAGGCTAACAGATCTTTTAACTTCTGCTGAAACTTTTCTTTTGCAGCTTCATCCATCACTGCTGCTTCTTTTTTGGTTTCCTTTACCTCGTTTTCTGTCTTTTTTGCCATTTTGGTTCATCCTCTCAAGTTTTCTACTATTTTGTCCCTAATCAATGGAAATATGCAATTTCTCCAATTCTTCAAGGTCACGTTTATCTGTTACAAGCTGCATCAGCCCAGCCATATCTGTCGGTGCCAAATGCTCGGACCGATACTTGATACTGTTTTGTTTGATGCGGATAATGGTCTCTTTCAATGCCTTCTCCCGGTCTTCTTTTGACTCGACCTCATGGATTCTTGCATTGAAAAGCGCCGCAATCTCTTTCTGTGCCTCCTCATCAGGAAACATGCTGACGATCTTCGCCGGGTTTGCTTCTCCGCTCTCCTCAAACTGCCGGAATAATAATTCAGCTACCTTATGATATATCTCCTCCGTAAAATCCTTCGGTGCGATATATTTTTTTATCTTATGATATAATCCGGTATTCTCTATGAGCCATGTCAAAAGAAGTTTCTGGGATTGCTTCATCCCATCTTCTTTTTTGATTCCTCTGGCGGAGGCGTTTTTCTCATTGATACCGGTTTTTAACTGGGTTGGTTGTTTTCGGATGCCTTCCATCTGCATTCCGTATTTACCGACAAGCCGCTGTAAATCCTGCGTTGGCAGCATATATTTTTCCGCGACTGCCTGAATGTAAATATCACGCTCGATTTTTTCTGTGAAGGAGCATAGTTTCTTTGCCACTTCATGATAAAAGGCTGACTTGCTCTCCGGATCTTTCATGTCGTACTGCTGCTCTAAAATGCGTATCTCAAACATAAAGCTGTTCTCTGCATGATCGATACGATCCTGATACGCCTCTGCTCCCAAAGCCTTGATAAATTCATCCGGATCTTTGTGCGGACGCATATTAATTACCTTTGTCGTAATCCCTACTTCCTTTAAGATTGGAATCGCCCGGAGTGCAGCTTTCACCCCTGCGCCGTCACTGTCATAGGTTAAATACACTTCTTTGGTGTACCTTTTTAACAGATTCGCATGTCCTGCCGTCAGCGCAGTTCCAAGTGATGCCACCGCATTGTCAAATCCTGCCTGATGCAGCGCGATCACATCCATATATCCTTCACACAATAAAAACTGTGGTTTCTTTGTGGTCCTTGCAAAATTAAGTCCATACAGATTCCGGCTCTTATCAAAAATCGGTGTTTCCGGTGAGTTTAAATACTTCGGCTCTCCATCGCCCATCACCCTGCCACCGAAACCGATGACTTTGTTGTGGACATCCATAATCGGAAACATGGCACGGTTCCAGAATTTGTCATAGCCGCCGCGTCTCTCATCGATTGTCACAAGCCCCGACTCTTTTAAGATCTCATCCTCATACCCTTTGGAACGGAGATACCGGTATAAGTCATCACTGTACTGATCCGAATATCCCAGACCAAACTTTTTCATGGTCTCCTCAGACAATTCTCTTTTCTGGAAATAAGCGAGTGCATGTTTTCCACGGTCATTCCGCAATAATGTATAAAAATATCTGGCTGCCTCTTTGTTGATCTCCAACAGCCGCTGTTTTTTATCTGCCTCTCTCTTCTGTGCGGCAGAATATTCCTGCTTTGGCAGGGCAACACCCGCCCGGTCCGCCAAGGCTTCCATTGCCTCCCCGAAGGTAAAGTTTTCATACTGCATCATAAACGTGAAAACATTCCCTCCGGCTCCACAGCCGAAGCAGTAGTACATTTGTTTATTCGGAGAAACAGAAAACGATCCTGTTTTCTCATTATGAAAAGGACACAGTCCAAAATAGGTGCTTCCCTTTTTCGTCAGATGCACATACTGTCCGATTACATCCACGATATCATTTCTGGAACGCACTTCTTCAATTATATCATCCGAAAAATACGGCATACTGCGTGTCCTCCTTTCGTTTTAATATCTATTAGCCAATTGCGAAACTCCTCATAGTCTTCTTTAAATTGTTCAAAATTAACAAAAACATTCAAGACACGCTTTCGCTATGTGTCGCTCGCAACGGTACTAAGAAGCCAGACACAACTTACCGTTGTATCTGCCTTCTAAGTGCCGGCGGCTCCCCAATGTCTTTCATGTCTTTTGTCAATTTCTCACAATTCAATTTAGGTCGTTATGAGTTTCGCAATTGTCTATAATACCCATCAACCTTCCCACGCCGCAGGCTATATTGGCTTAGTATCCATCCACCTGCCAGGCCTGCGGCAGGAAGTATTCGCTGAATTTGGTGATGGCATATTGGTCGGTCATACCTGCGATGTAATCGCAGATCACACGCTCCGTCTTTTCCCCTTCATCAAGCATGGCGAGGTATTTTTCCGGCAGAAACTCAATGTGGTCTTTGTAGAATCCAAAGAGCTGCCGGATCATTGCCTTAGCCTTCACTTCCTCACCCTTGGCAATTGGATTTGTGTATACATGATCGAACATAAAATGGCGCAGCTCAAACATGGCTTCCTGAATATCTGCTGACATCCGGATGTCATCCTGATCCATGCTGTTCATGATCACGTTATGTATGAGTGTATTTAAGCGCTGTTTTGTGGTAAAACCTAATGTTTTCCGGATCTCTGACGGAATATCATCCTCCGTCAGGATCTCTGCACGGATCGCATCATCCACGTCATGGTAAACATAGGCGATTTTATCTGATAAGCGGACAACTTTTCCCTCTAAAGTATGGGGCATTGACTTGGACTGATGATTTAAAATACCGTCCCGCACTTCCCAAGTCAGATTTAATCCCATACCGTTTTTCTCAAGTTTTTCCACGATACGGACACTCTGCTCGTTGTGCCGGAATCCGTCTTCACAGATTTCGTTTAACACATACTCTCCGGCATGGCCAAACGGCGTATGCCCCATATCGTGTCCCAGTGCAATTGCTTCCACCAGATCTTCATTCAGACGCAGTGCTTTTGCAATTGTTCTCGCATTCTGTGATACCTCTAAGGTATGGGAAAGTCTTGTCCTATAGTGATCTCCCTTCGGTGTCAGAAAAACCTGTGTCTTATTCTTCAACCGCCGGAATGCCTTACAATGCAGGATTCTGTCCCTGTCTCGCTGAAAAACAGGCCGGACATCGCACTGTTCTTCCTCGCGTTCCCTGCCTTTCGTGTTCACACTGAGCGTTGCATAAGGACTTAATGTTTCCCGCTCCATTTTTTCAAGTTCTTCCCGTATTGTCATATGTATCACCTCTCTGATATCTGACAGTCTCTCCCGAAGCACCATATAAAAAATCGTTTCAATAAAATCTCCATATTTTTATTATTCGGCAGGATTTTTCAATTTCCTTTATTTTTTATAAAATTCATACAATTTTTTTATTTCAGATAATTCATGGCATCTAAAAGATTGCTCACACCGACCAGCTTGATACCTTTTACTTCTGTCATGGATTTTCTGCAGACTTCCGGTAGAATACAGACCTCAAAGCCAAGTTTTTTTGCCTCCTGCACCCGCTGTTCTGCCATATTTACCGCGCGGACCTCACCGCTTAATCCGACCTCGCCAAAACAGATGGTTTTCTCATCGATCGGTTTGTCCTTGTAACTTGAGATCAATGCAAGAACAATGCCAAGGTCGATTGCCGGCTCATTCATTTTGATTCCTCCTGCGATATTCACATAGGCATCACAGTCACCCAGCTTTAAGCCCAGTCTTTTTTCCAGAACCGCCATCAGAAGATTGACACGGTTAAAATCCGTTCCTGCCGCTGTTCTTCGCGGAATACCAAAATTACTGTGACATACAAGTGCCTGCACCTCCAAAAGGATTGGTCTAGTCCCTTCCATGGAACATGCCACAACAGAGCCGGACGCTCCCTCCGGCTTGCCGCTCAACATGTATTCAGACGGATTTTCCACTTCCACAAGTCCGTCCTGCCGCATCTCAAATACACCGATCTCATTTGTGGAGCCAAAACGGTTTTTTACACCTCTTAAAATACGGTAAGCCGCATGCCTGTCTCCCTCAAAATAAAGCACGGTGTCTACCATGTGTTCTAACACCCTCGGTCCTGCCACCACTCCCTCTTTCGTCACATGTCCCACAATGAAAATGGAGATTCCCATTCCCTTTGCGATCTGCATCAAAACACCTGTGGACTCGCGCACCTGTGATACACTGCCCGGTGCCGAGGAAACCTCTTCGTTAAACATCGTCTGGATGGAATCGATTACAACGATCTGCGGTTTTTCCCGGTCAATGACTGCCTTTATGGTGTCAAGATTTGTCTCACACAGCAGTTTCAGACTGTCCCCGAAATTTCCGATACGCTCTGCACGGATCTTGATCTGCTGCAAAGATTCCTCCCCGGAAATATAGAGCACTTTTATGTTATGCTCCGACAGATTCCTGCACACCTGAAGCAGCAATGTGGATTTTCCGATTCCGGGATCGCCTCCCACTAACACCATGGAACCCTGCACAATACCTCCGCCAAGTACACGGTCTAATTCTTTCATATCGGTTGACACACGTTTGTCATAGGTCATCTCGATCTGGGACAGTGGCAGTACCTTTGCCTCTGACGCTGTCGCTTTCTGCTTTGCCAGTGTGCCCGCACTCTTTTTGTCCACCACTTCTTCTACAAATGTATTCCATTCCTTACATCCCGGACACTGCCCCATCCATTTGGACGATTCGTATCCGCAGGACTGGCAGAAAAAAATACTTGTTTTTCCTTTTGCCATAAAACCTTCCTTTATTGACAGCAAAAGGAGTTGCCGTTTCTGACAACCCCTTATCATTTCTTAGCATTTCTGAATCTGAACTTCTACCGGTTTCTCTCCAAGTTCCACACTGACGGTTAACTTGCCACCGAGATTTGTTTTCATCTTACCTGTGCTTGCCTGTTCAATAAATACTTCATATTCTGTATCCGGCTCCATCTCCACTGTGATCTGTGCATCTTCCGGTCCCTCTACATGGAAATCCATCTGAGCTTCACTCTGTGTAAGATTAAATACTGCTGTTCCCGGAACTGATTCGTAAACGAACATTCCGTTTCTCTCGAGCTTGGTAATCTCCTTAAAAGTTTTTACTTTATACATATCGCCCTGATGCTGGTAATCTGATAATTTAGATTTCTGTGCAAGCTCATAATCACCAAAGCTGATTGCTCCATTCTCTTCTGTGCGGATTAATTCTTTTACTACTGCCATTTCCTATGTCCTCCTAAGACTCTTTTGTTTGCCGCTCCACCGGTTCATCTGCCGATGCCGTACAGTTTTTCACTATCTCTGTACTTTTCCGACATTTTATGTGCTTATTATATAATACATTCACTTTTTTGACCAGTATCTCACTGATTTTTTTATACTAATTTCACAATTTCTGTGAATCATGTGAGTCCTCTGCTTTAATTGTAAATATCTGTCTGCTCAGAGATTTCTACTGTTTTTTCACTTCAAATGCAATCTCGTTTTTATGAAGTTTCACCTGTACACTATCTCCACGTTTTACTCTGCCTTCCAGAATCTCGTTTGCAAGCGCATCTTCTATCTTACTCTGAATTGCACGACGCAGCGGTCTGGCACCATATTTATTATCAGAACCTTTTTCTGCAATAAAATCTTTCACAGCATTTGTCACTGTAAGATGAATTTCCATCTGTTCTGCACATCGTTTCTCCAGTGTTTTAAGAAGCAATGTCACAATTTTCCGGATATCTTCTTTATTCAGCACATGGAACACCATGATATCGTCAATTCGGTTCAGGAACTCCGGTTTGAAAATCCGGCGCACTTCTTCCATCACACCGCCTTTCATTCGTTCATAGTCTTTCTTCTCATCATTATCAGACATGAATCCCAGACGTTTCGGTTCCATGATCGCCTGTGCCCCTGCGTTGGAAGTCATAATAATAATCGTCTGTTTGAAGTCGACTTTTCTTCCCTGTGCATCTGTAATATGACCGTCATCCAGCACCTGTAAAAGTATATTAAACACATCCGGATGTGCCTTCTCAATCTCATCAAAAAGCAATACACTGTACGGATTTCTGCGGACCTTCTCACTGAGCTGGCCGCCTTCTTCATATCCTACATATCCCGGAGGAGAACCGATCAGCTTGGAGACACTGTGTTTCTCCATATATTCGGACATATCTACACGAATCATCGCCTGTTCACTTCCAAAGACAGCTTCTGCCAGAGCCTTGGAAAGTTCTGTCTTACCAACACCTGTAGGTCCAAGGAAAAGGAAAGAACCAATGGGACGGTTCGGATCTTTAAGTCCTACTCTTCCCCGTTTCACTGCCTGCGCAACAGCTTTCACTGCCTCATCCTGTCCGATCACACGTTTATGAAGTTCTTTCTCCAGACGAGCAAGACGTTTGGTTTCTCCCTCTGTCAGTTTCTGAAGAGGAATCTTTGTCCAGTCAGAAATCGTCTCTGCAACAGCAGCTTCATCTACAACAAGTTTCTTCCTCTTATTTCTACGTTCAGTCTTAATGCGGATTTTCTCCATTTCGGCTTCCACTTCATTTTGGCGTACCTGTGCTTTTTTTGCGCGTTCAATATCTGCAGTCTTAACTGCCTGTTCTTTCTCCTCACGAAGTTCATTCAGTTCCAGTTCATATTGTTCCATTTCAGGTGCTGACTGATAACCCGCAAGCTGAACCTTTGATGCTGCTTCATCAATAATATCAATTGCCTTATCCGGAAGGAAACGGTCATTGATATATCTTTGTGACATTTTTACTGCTGCCTCAAGTGCCTCATCTTCAATCTTTACCCCATGATGTTTCTCATAATATGGACGCAGACCTTTAAGGATCTCAACAGTCTCCTCTGAAGATGGTTCTTCCACTGTCACAGGCTGGAATCTTCGTTCCAGTGCTGCGTCTTTTTCAATATATTTACGGTATTCCTCCAGAGTAGTCGCGCCGATAAGCTGAATCTCACCTCTGGAAAGAGAAGGTTTCAGGATATTAGAAGCATCCAGTGCTCCCTCCGCTCCACCTGCTCCGATGATGGTATGGATTTCATCAATGAACAGCAGAATTCCCTGATGTTCTTTTACTTCCTGGATCACATTCTTAATGCGTTCCTCAAATTCACCTCTGTATTTGCTTCCCGCAACCATGCCGGAAAGATCTAACACAACAAGACGCTTATCCTTCACTGTATCCGGAACCATTCCCATAACGATGCGCTGTGCAAGTCCCTCTACAATGGCAGTCTTACCTACTCCGGGTTCCCCTGTCAGACACGGATTATTCTTCGTACGTCTGCTCAGAATCTGAATCAGTCTGGTAATTTCTTTATCACGCCCTATCACAGGATCCAGTTTTCCCTCTGCTGCAAGCTGTGTCAGGTCACGACTGTACTGATCCAGCGTAGGGGTACTGGTCACTTTTTTGTTTCCCGCATTCCTTGCGTACTGAAATTCCTCTGCAATGGTATCATTGTCAAATCCCATAGCTGTCAGGATAGCCGCAAACAACTTCTGGATATTTACTCCCATTGTAAAAAGCAGTCTGGTCGCTACGCAGTCTGTCTCTTTCAGAAGCGAAAGCAACAGGTGCTCTGTTCCGCAAAGACATTCCATACTCTCAGCATCTTCCTTCGCCTGTTCAATGATTCTTCTTGCTCTTGGACTGTACTGGGGATCTTTCGTTTCTGCTGCCGCAGTATCACCCTGAACCGGTGTAACCAGGCTGCTGATAAGTTCCCTGAGTTTTTCTTCTTCTACGTTAAATTCCTGCAGCACTTTTCCCGCAGTGCCTTCAGGTTCTTTCAAAAGACCTGCAAGAAGATGTTCTGTTCCGATATATCCATGTCCACAGGTTTTCGCAGTTGTCTTTGCCAATTTGAGGGCATTCTCTGCCTGTCTGGTAAATTGTCTCTCCATGTCCTCTCCTATCTGTTCTCATTATATTCGTCAAAAATCTCATCAATAAGCTGATGTACTTCCTCTCTGCTTACGCTCTTGCAACATCCTTTCGCAAGCGCCACCATGAGATTCTGTTTCAGTTCTTCCAATGCTTTCCGTTTATTTACATCAATAGAAATCACTGCACCACGTCTGCGGTCGATAGTGACAAATCCCTCCTGTCGCAACAGTGAATATGCTTTATTTACTGTATGCATATTTATCCCAACTGTATCTGCAAGCTGTCTCACTGATGGCAGTGTATCTCCCTCCTGCAGTCTTGACGTAGCAATCCCCATGATGATCTGATTGGTCAGCTGGATGTAAATGGCTTCATCACTGCTGAAATCTATTTCTATCATCATACGTTTTCTTCTCCTTTTTGTGTTACACATATCCTAGCACAAACCAACATTTTTTGCAACAGAAAGACGTATTGCTGTATTATTTTTCAAAACAAAAAGGGGTGTACTGCCATGTTCTCACACAGCATGCACACCCTTTATCTTCTTTCTGTCAACTGAATTTCATCTACATGACTTGATTATTTTAAGCCAATGATCTTATTGAGCTGTTCTCTGTTCAGAACAAGGTTAAAGCCTAATGGATTAACTGCATAAGCCATTGCCTTATCGATTAACAGCTCCGGAAGTTTTGCAAACGGTACTTTCGCAATACGCAGCTTCTGACCTTTTGTAAACTTCTCAAGTTCCATAACGTCTGTAAATACAGGCTGGAGAATTTCTTCTTTTTTATTTTTGAGATACGGAATATTGATCTTCTTAGGATCTTCAGGGTCTACATTCATAGCAACCAGATATTCGGATTTCTTCAGGTTTACGATCAGTTCTTCCTCAAGCTCACGAAGATTTCCATGCTGATCCTTCTCTACCGGACGGCGGAGTTCCTGCATAAAGTAAATGCCGGAAAGCTCCAGTGTAGGATTCAGAAGCGGTCTCTTAGCCGGCTCAATCTTGCTCATATCTGCCTGTTTTGCAATATCAGGAAGATCAATCTCAATCTTATCTTCACCATCTACCCATACAACTGTATTTACGCCAATTGCATAGAAAGTTCCATATAATCTGGGATAATCCTTCTTGGTAAATTTCATACCCATAAGAAGAACCTTTTCTTCCAGCATTTTTTTGCCGAATTCTTTGATTCCTTCTTCTGAGAAGATGGCTGCTGCCGCGTTCTGTACGATGTAGGAGGTTCCGTTGTATTTGGTGCTCTGACGGCGGTTCCACATTGCGTTCAGGGACATTTCTCTTCCATCGGAGGAAGTAAATACCAGTTCTTTCGGAACTACGGTGTAGCCGCAGCGGGTTCCGGTAAATCCGGCTGTCTTGGAGAGCGAGCAGAATTCGATGGCGCATTTCTTAGCACCCTCAATCGCAAAAATACTTCTCGGCAGTTCCGGGTCTGTGATAAATGCTTCATAAGCAGAGTCAAACAGAATCACTGCTTCATTTGCCAGTGCATAATCAACCCATTCTTTCAACTGCTCTTTGTTATAGCAAGCTCCGGTTGGGTTATTCGGAGAGCACAGATAGATCACATCTGCGTGCTGCTCTTTGTTCGGCATGGGAAGGAAGCCATTCTCTGCATTTCCAGCCATATAAGCAACTTTATTTCCAGCCATGATATTGGTGTCTACATAGACCGGATAAACAGGATCCGGAA
>ERZ838399.3356-NODE-3356-length-10248-cov-2.647209_pt1 | contig 10248 bp, 10 predicted proteins | sample MGYA00519683_ERZ838399 | MGnify/ENA primary metagenome ERZ838399 (study PRJEB31850, sample SAMEA3708833) | human gut metagenome | biome: human gut; feature: human-associated habitat; material: faeces | place: China | collected 2014 ...
GATACTCCTTCAAATCGTACCACACGCATTCCTCAATCTCCCTCGCTATTCTCTCACAGCGAGTCTTATCCATTCCGACTTTTTTCCCCACTGCAACAAGATCTTTCATGCCCGGATTCCTGCCGTTGCCGTCTACTGTTGTTGTGTGTTCACCATAGTACGTGTTACTGTAAGTCAAATCATAAGCAGGACTCGTATGCCATTTTTTTCTTTCTTCATCATAGATAAATGAAAAATTTTTGGCGTGATCGTCACGGTTATGCGCATACACATTAAAACACATCCTTCTTCTACAACTCTATCAAAACGCTTTGTTCCAAAATAACCAGAACTGGTCTGTGACGGAAAAAGTCTTGTCTCTGTCATCTCAATCCCACATTTTCTAGCACAAAGGGAATAATCATACTCCATCTTTCCACTATTCTGCTTATCAACATGTGCCGGAAACTTTATAATCCAATATTTGTCATTGATCTGCGTCATAATCTTTGGTCTTGCTCCACCACTGGTTCCTCCCAGTTGGTACAGTTCATCTAATTTGTCCGAATATTCTGTCAAAAGAATTTTTTGGCATTGTCTAGCCAATTCATCTAAATCAGCCTGACTTTCTGCCAATCTGATAGAATATGCTGGCTGATATGTTAACGTTCCCTTGCCAGAGGTTCCTACAATCGCAAGGCGATCCAAGACATTGTAAGAACTAATATTCTCGCCATGCTCTTTTATAATCCGCTCTAAAAGTAACTGCCCCATGCATCTGGAAGACTATCGGCAAATACACCAAATAATCCATTAAAATATAACTTTGAAGGAACAAAGACACCTCTTTTCAAGGGTAATGAAAAGGGACTGATGGAAAAACCCTTTTCCAGCCACACATCACTGTACGAAAATGCCACCTTATGATTGGATGTTTCCGCAAGTATTCCTACCTTGTCACTGCCGAGATAAACCTCCAGTCCTTTCTCTGTTTTCATTGATTACCTCCTGAATATCCTGATATGGCACTTGTGAAAACAAATCTCTCAGTTCATCCGCCATTCCCAATGCCATAGCCAACTTAGTCAACGATAATAAGGAAATCTGTCCTGTTGTTTCAAATCGTTTGACAGAGCCATAACTAACACCGCTGAGATCTGCTAAACTCCGTTGAGATATCTGACGTCGTTTGCGGATATTTCGCAAATGCTCTGCTACTTTCTTATCTAATTCTTCTGCCGTTTCCCAAACCAAGGCTTCCATTTCAGTGCTCCTTTTGGATAATATATTGTTCAATTTATGCATTTTTGCTTATTTTTGTATAATATATTATCTATAATAGCATGGTTTTATCGATGATTCAACCTAATAGAATCCCAGATATCTCCCAAGTTTTTTTCCACATATACGCTGCCCAATCCATACACACAGATAAGTGAGTATCAAGGTCAGTATCGTGTTAAGAGGAAATAAAAATCCTGTATTATGCCTCAAAAAATATATCACTAGGGGATGCACCAGATAAATACCAAAGGAAGCATCACCAATAGAAATCACGATTCGCCTAAAAATTTCTTTTTTACTACCTTTCTCCGTATATATTTCATCTTTATGAAGACCTGTAATATAAAAAAACACCAGCACACACACACATCCTGTCACAAACATAGACGAAAGTTTGACCTGTGTTGTAGCAAAATCTTCTCTGCCAAAAGATAGCCAGAATTTTCCTTCCAACACTTCTAAAAACATTGCCAGCCCCATAACTATACTCCACTGTTGATATCTGCCGTGTATCCGAATTATTCCTCTTCTAAAAAGCATTCCCAGATAAACAAAAGATATCCAAACCAGGCAGTTATTGATATTCCATGGATAAATCAGATAGTGTCCCGTCAATGCCCAGATTACCTCGACCAGAATTGCCACCGGCGTAATAGCAAGTCCCAGCCAATAATATCTTGCATCTAATAGTTTCCATAAAATTGGCACAAGCAATGTTATCTGCAGATAAACAAAAATATAGTAGTAAATGCTACTCTCCTGAAATGTCAGCAGGTTCCATGCCAGATCCTGATAATCTCCATAAACCACGCAAAGCAAAAGTGACCAGACTAGGTAGGGTATGAATACCCTAAGTATTCTTTTTGTGTAAAATACCTTCACATCCTCTATACGGGGTGTCAGAAAACCTGATAAAAAAAGAAATACTCCAACACCAAAATTCACTAACGGACGGATGTATAGTTCATATGGACTCTGCGCTACGGTATGAATCACTAGCACAGATATAATGGCTATCGCCCGAATAATCTGTATTCTATTTTTAGATTTTTCATTTAGTTGTATCATTTCGGCTTCCATTTATTGACGTGCGTCAAGTTTTCTTGTATGTTTTATTATAATTTTCCAGACCAGAACTATCCCTACAATCAGTCCGGTCTGAAGTAGGGACATAACGAATATACTATGTATTCCCAAGCCCTGACACAAAGCCTTCCAATCGCTAAACTGCCGAAAGATATTGGCTAGACACAGTATTTCTAAGGTATTTTGCCCACACCAGACAATCATTGATCCCAGCAAAGGTATTCTTTTCATAAAATGACTGCAGAATACAACGAGATAGGTTCCTGCGATAGCAGAAAAAATACATAGAGGGAAACCTTCGTAAACACGATTTGCCATGACAAGCAGGCCGAAACAGATCCCCAGCATCCATATGACAAGCATCATTGCTAGAATTCCCATACGCATCCATGAGAATCTATATAATTTCTCCCAGGATAGTTTTTTCGCTGCGTCGCCAACCGCCACAAAAAGCACCGCCATCATCCCCTGATCCAAATAATAAAAATTGGCACTTCCATACTTTTGTGATAAACAGTAGCCCAGTACAAAAACAAGCAAAACCAGTATGATCTGCATATACCGATTTTTCGTCAGGCATTTGATGCCAACATAAATCATAAGAGCCTCAAACAATGCCAGCAAAAACCACAAAAGCCAGATATCCCTTGCACAAAGTGTATCAACCATCTTATGAAACAGATAGTTGCCTGTTGCCTGCCAGTTAGCGTGCAGAATAAATATGGCCTTGAAAAAACCTACAAGTATTGCCAGTCCGGCAAACTCCAGATATGGCAAAAGCAGTCCTTTCGCTTTCTTTTTCAAAGTCTGTCTAAATGGTTGATCTTTCAGAAGATATCCGCTAATGATAAAAAACAAGGGCATGTGAAAAGAGGTAATGACCTTTCCATGCCCTATAATATGATCATAAATCATTAGAAGAATGGCAAATCCTCTGGCAAAATCCAGTGTTAAGTTGCGTTTTTTTTCTTCTTTTCGTCCCATGTCTGGTACTCTTCCAATCTCTTGATAAAACCATCAAATTCAGGAACCGTAAAGTCCAATTCTCGGTATCGAACCGGATATATAATTCCCTTTCTTTTACAGACAAGGAAAATACAACTTGTCTTTGGCACTGTACTTACGAATGTATGCTTGTGCACATGCAGATATTTGAGAGATAAAATCATTTCTTGTCTCCACCTCTATGTGTCTGCTGAAAATCTCCTTGTCCTCTGCAATTTCCTCCAGCGCATTTAACAAGACCGTCTTCCCCCCCGAAGCCCACTATAAATAATAGATTGTGTCGGTATGTTAAGCCGCAAAGTTTCAAATATCTGTGCTACTTCTTCCAGATCCTGATCACGTCCAGCGAGAACCAGAGGCTTCGTTCCCGCTCCCGGTCTATACGGATTTATAAGTTTATTCTTCTTATTACCATCACCTCATGGTTCTAATATGCCATTTAATCGCACCCGCATCAGTGCCTCTACGTTATCATATGTAAATTTACACAATGGATTTTGCTATAAGTTTTCTCAATTGCATCTTTCTTATTTTATTAGTTTATATGCTTTCCAATCGACAATCGAAACTCCCGCAACATATTCCTCTCCTGTGTAACCCAAATCACCTGCAACTTTATCAAGAGCCCCTTTCTCATCAGCATAGTGATTCGCATAAATGCTAGCTTTTCCTTCTAGCTCTAAAAACTAATTTAGGGGAGCAAATTCTCTCTTATGAACTCTTCTATTTGTATCCTATATCTCTCCATGTCATAGTTAAAACAAATGGCAACGAAAGCAATATGTAAAAACTATAGCGGTAGATCATAGACGCAGGACTTGCAACCATCATACATCCCCAACATAAATACAGTGGCAGAAACGTTAACATTAATTTATATCGTTTATTTTTCCAGGCAATACATGTACACAAATTTAAAAGTAAAAACATAATTCCTGGCGTAAGACACAGGTTCCATTCGCAGGCATCTTCATGAAATCCTTGAAGCAATTTAGTCAAACCATTCGGCAATAAAGAATCATTTTTCAAGGATATGCTTGCTAAGTATTCGCCCCATATACTAGTATCCCCTGTATTATTATTAAGTTTTAGAAAAATTGATTGCGTCTTATCAACCGCGTTCGTATTGTATGCAGCCAAACTCCAATTTCCATACGTGTGATACAGATATGCCTTCACATAGATTGTAAGATTCTTTTTTAACATACTTGCCCATGTTTGCAAAAATTCTTTTTTGTGCGCGGCTAGATAAAGGTTATCAAAATGCTCGTCAAACTTTATTGGATCCACAAACGCAAAAGCATAATTTTGTCTCCACTTTTCTTCTGGCAATACCGCATACAGCACTTCTTCCTCATCTTCTGATATGTTTCCATTCCACACAACAGTTGCAGCCATTTGGACTAATGGTACACTCATAGACTCTCTAAACGACTCATCATATCCTCCAAATCGAACATTCTTTGCATAATCCAAGCCACTATTCAATACTACTAATGTGATTAGAAGTATCGCCAAATGTTTTCTTTGGCTTTTACAAAAAATAAACAACAATACCATAATCGGCACTAATACCAATTTACCATTAGAACGAGAAAACCAAACAACGAAAACTGCCACAACAATCTGCCACCAGCATGCTTTTTCTCCGTGTATCAAATCGTAAATGTTCGGTAACAACAGAAAAAACGCATATGTAAACCATGTATCCTTCAATAAAGCAATCGTATAATTCCCTATCAATGGCATAACCATAATATATATCATATTCAAGATAAGCAACCACTTGGCTATGCCTTTCCTCGCAATCCACCGCAAATAGTTGGCAACAATATAGGATGCTGCAAAAATTTGCAAAATGACAATGATAGCATATGCTATGGTTGCATTTTTACACATAAAAAAGATGCCCTGAAAAATACCATATATAATCATCTGAAACATCGCTGGTTGAAGCGTATTCTGCCAAAATCCCATCAAACAGTTGATTGTATCGTTCATCCCTGTTCCAGGAAAATATAATGCCAACAATATTCCTAATAAAAACGAGTATATAATAAATGTACTCCAAAATACTCTGTTTTCATTATATGGTTTCATTGTGGCGACATTAGTTTGATGCGCTCCTTTATCAACAACGGTAATCAACAGATACGCCATAATGGAAAGTATGGCACACACTAAAAGTCCTCTTTCATTAACTAAGTCAATGTCATACCTCAAAAATCCTCCTTTATCTACTGCTACCGGATTCAATTGATAAGTACACATACCTGCAATACCTACTGAAAAAGAGAATAATAGGTATATTAGTTGACATTCGATATTTCGTCGCCCTATGTTTTTTATATTTCTTAACATTATTCTTTTCTCTCCTTCACTAACATCTATATGCTCTCCTCTCTACCTTATTTCTACTTTCTATTTATACTAATTACATCGTTCATTCTTTTCCAGGATGATGAAATCTCTAATTCCCATTCGCTATTTTCTGATGCATCACATGCCACCTGTGAAAATCCCATCTTACCGTAAAAATCCTTTACCATCGCATTTTTCGCAGTTGGATAATAGAAGCCGCGGATCTTTTTGATTCCCTTATTTTGACAGGTCCCTATCAGGGTATCCAGCATAGCGTATTCCATATCCCTGTTTAAAACACGGCAACTCATGATCCACAATTCAATGTGACATTCTTCTTTAACCCTCTTGCCTATGACTACAGATACAATGCCGTTATCGCCAAATTTGTCCTCTAATTTCCCGTATAAGGTAATATAGTTCTCATCTTTCGCCCGCATTTCCATCTCATCACGCGTATAACGCTTCGTCGTCAGATTAAACTGGTTGCTCTTGTTCGACAACTGCGCCACACGATTCAAAGACATCTCATCAAATGGCAGGATCGTCCCTTTCATCTGCAAAGATTCCAGATATGCATGGTAGTCTGTAAAGGCATGCTGACTTTTCTTTCGATCTGCATTGGCACGATACATCTCATTACGTTTCTGATCATCTTCGGACAAAATCGTTGTCTCAAAAAATCCATTGCGGTCTAAAATACGGATATAATCTCTTGCATCCCCGATCTCCGGCGCGCATACCCCATCTAAATTTTGCGCCACAATGCTGCGCTCTGCCGGATTGTCATCTACAAATACCAGGCTTTCTGGTAACAAATTTAGATCTTCTGCAATTTCCCTGAAATTCTGATCTTTTGGTTCCCAATTCGCTTTTACCTCAATGAAGTCCTGCATACAAAAGGCACTATCCGGGTGTTCTATACCCGCCTTGGCATTTTCAAAATCATTCTTAGAATCAATATTTAAAATTACACCCAATTGCGTCTGCTCTTTCACATAATTTTGAAATTCAGAATAGATCTGTCCCTCTGCGACTTCCTGCCCCAGTGCAATGTTTTCCACACCATCATCACCGATAACACCGCCCCATAAGGTATTATCCAGATCAAGCACAAGACCCTTCTTGTTTTTGCCAAATACGGATTTAATGATATTTGCCACGTTAAATGCCAGATACGGAATGGCATTGACATTTAAGGCATATTTATACATATGGTAGAAAAATGGATCAGACCATTCTGCCAGCCCATAATCAGCGGAAATATAATTGATATCACAGATATAAAAATCCTCATGGTTGTCCGCATAATCGTAGAACAGCATATTGAGTCTGGTCAAAAAATTGACCTTTCCATGTCTATCACTGGCATCCCGATTGCCCATAAGCCGATACATAGGCATTTCAAAATTATTCTGTATGATCGGGCAATGATATCGGTCAGCAATACTTTCCCAGATCGTGCAATATTTCTGATATTCCGCCTCCAATAAGTCTGTAATCCGGCTTTTGGAATCGCTCATTTGTGGATAACGCGTGATATTGCGATTACTGGTGTGGATATAGATTAAATCCGGTGCAAATGCCTCTAACTCTGCATTATCAAATACTGCATCCTCATAATACTTGTTATATTCGGACTCATAAAAACTTGGACGGATTCCCTGATTTAATAAAAATAATTCCAGAATCAGTTTAATATCATTTGTCGTAGATCCTCCTAAAATAGCAATCTTTTTATCGACAAAACGTTCGCCCTCTGCCAACAGTTCTCTTTTGATCCTTTTCTTTTTTGCTAAAATATAGTTTGCATCAAACGGATACAGTAATTCTTTTTTCATGATCATTTCCCTCTATTTTTTATCTTTTGCACCAACTGATATCCCAATAACGGCACGCCAATGCCCAGCAGTAAATAGACCGGCCACATATAGTCGAAAGAATGTGGCAGCGTCAGATACAATACCCGGTCCGGATCTCCTATGTGCGCCGCCCAGATACGATCAATGATCTTTATGAGCGGAAAATGCACCGCCATAATCCAGAAAGAAGCCTTTCCGCAGGATGCTATCAAAGAACCGATCCTGTTCAACCGGCTGATATATTTTGCCAGAGCCATACATACATAAATGCCGGAAAATGCCACCAGATACATTCCCGGATATAAAATACCGATGATCAGATCCAGACTATGATGAAAACTGATAAAATAAACGGCTAGTGCCAGGATGGCTGCTGCACATACAGACAGATATTGCTCCAGTCCTTTTCCGTAATTTCTGAGCAGATATCCTATCCACAAAAATGGCATGACCGTAAGCGATACCTGGATATTGGCAGGCATTAAAATAGATATAACGATACAGCCGACGATGGAACATACCAGGATGACTACAAACTGAAATGCAAATTTCAGATAGGAATTTCCTGTTTTCTTTTCTATTTTTCTGCTGATCGTAACCAGAAAGCTCAGGAATACAGATGCCATACAAAGTGCCGGAACAAACCACAAGGTTCCTCCCATCAATTCATTGGCTGTACCCAAAAGCACAAAAGCACAGGCTTCCGCTAAGGTCCGCAAACTAAAATATTCTGTTCCGATCGGCATAAAGCCCCAGCGGATCAGGGAATTATGTAATAACATAATGATCCAATAAACAATAACGTATTTGATCCAGGAAGACTTGAAGCGGTTGATCACATTTAAGTACGGATCATCCCCATATTTTTTTTCGCTATACATAAACCCGGAGATAAAAAAGAATAATGGAATATGAAATTCATAGACAAAATCATGTGCCCAACTACATGCATGTCCCAAAACAACACAAAGGATTCCTATCCCTTTTAACACATTCCAATATCGTCGATCCGGCATGATCGGATTCTGCTCTATCATTTGGCAACTCCTTTCGACAGTCTATTCCAAAATGCCTGTAACAGTAATGGCAAGCCAATACCCAATACTAAATACAAAGGGATCAGCATATTGTGATTTCCTAAATAATGTTCATACATCATAGAAATATCCTGATGATATCCTGCATAGATACGATCAATGCCGCGGATAATCATAAAATGTGTTCCCATCAAAAGGAAGGATGCCTGTCCCATTTTGACGAATAAACTGCGCAGATAATTGCTTTTTTGCAAAACACAGATTCCCTTTGCCAGACACATACAGACATAAAATCCCATAAATGCAGTCAGATACATGATCGGACTGACGTATCCATCCACCAGGCTATACAAATGATCTCTACTATAGATCGCAAGAAGCAGAAACAGGATGATACCCGCCCAGTATTTTATGTACTTTTCCAGATCGGACATATAATTGCGTAAAAGATAGCCAGCCCAGAAATATGGTTGTACCGCAAAGGCGATCTGCATATGTGCAGGCAGATCCCAGCCATAGGCGATCATAAGATAGCCCACGATACTGCTGCATCCTATGACAATTCCCTGAAAGAGGAATTTGATCTTTTTACTTTTAAACCGATCTTCCAGCATACGGCTGTAATAGATAACAAAGCCCATGAAGGCAGAGCCGATCACAAGCACCGGAACAAACCACAGCGGACCTGCCAGAAGTTCATTTCCGTCTCCGATGACAGCGTACGCCATTTGTTCCACCATCTGTGCTTTTGTATAAAGCGGCTCATCTATGCGCAGCATATCATAATACCCCAAGACATTATGAAGTAAAATATAAACGATATATAAAGCAACATATTTTACCCAGGACTTCATACGCCCTTTGAGATTATCATATGGGGCATCCCCGTATTTTTGCTCATTATACATATAGCCTGAGATAAAAAAGAAAAGGGGCACATGAAACAGATAGACAAAGTTCTGCACCGGCATAGCACAATGTCCGAGCACAACGCAAAAAGCGCCGATTCCCTTTAAGATGTTCCAGTAATCTCTTTGCAATTTTCCATTTTCATCCGTCATTACATTATTCATTGCGTTTTTCCATTTCTTCGGTACGAGACAATAATCTTTCCTGCGTTTTTTCATAAATGCTGTCTGTTTCTTTTTCATGTTCCGGCAGTTCGTACTTTTCTTTCAGATAGTCTGCCATATAGTCTGTGATCTTAAATGCACCACGATAATTCACATGCATATTCTCGTTGAAATCCGTTTCATAGTCCAAGCCGATCTCATCTACACGATCGTTCAGATCCAACACTTCATAGCCTCGGTCCTCAATCTTCTTCTTGATATAATTGTAGTTGGCAAATTTGTCCTCTTCCAGATTATTCGGGGTATTTGTAAAGAGAATGTTTCCATCGAAAGTATCCAGATAATCCAGCAGTTCCTCTAAATACTGCTGGTTGTCACTTGAAACTTCCAGTGGCTTTGCGCTTCTTCTTGCCAGTGTTTCCTGTTTATCAAAACTTTCTGTATCATCATAGATATAGTAGCCCATAAAACTATCCGCATCCTGTCCAAAATCTGCTGCATGTTCATTTCCAAGAGAAACAACATCTGCTCCCAGACCTTCCAGAATCTTCATCCGGTCTG
>ERZ838399.3360-NODE-3360-length-10238-cov-4.088972_pt1 | contig 10238 bp, 9 predicted proteins | sample MGYA00519683_ERZ838399 | MGnify/ENA primary metagenome ERZ838399 (study PRJEB31850, sample SAMEA3708833) | human gut metagenome | biome: human gut; feature: human-associated habitat; material: faeces | place: China | collected 2014 ...
ATTCCGGGCAGGCTGCCACTTTATCAATAAACTCTGCCTGATTAAATGTTTCATCATCTATGATCTGTTCAGCTCCTACCATCAGAGTCAGTGGAATGGATTCAAAACATTCATCTTTCTTCCATTCGTCCAAAAGTTCTCCACAACTATCTATGATAATCTTATATCTCAATTATATCGTCCTCTTTTCCATTATATGTAGTATTCAATACCAGATATATCTTATCACACCGCTTTACGTTTGAAAAGACTTTTTAATAAAAACACTGTTCTTTTTTTCAAAAGTGCTTTATAATAAAAAGACGCTTCCTGCAAAATGCAGGAAGCGCTGCCTGATCCACAAAATATGTTCAGAAATATGCAGCAATCCAGAAGTCTTTTTTTAATTCTGAACAGCTGTAAATCATGTTATCAGAGAGGTGTTGTATGCTTGCTTTAAAAATTACTGATGTAAAAGATTTTATGAATAAACTCCTGATCGGTGAGGTATTTGACCGTTTTTCTCTTGTCGAGGCATCTGTGACAACCTTCAACACTTTTACCATAAACGGAAAACTTCATTACGATTTCTTTGATACTGACACAAAGGCTGCTTTTGAGGAGAATTCCACAGAATATTCCCTCTGGCATGATGTAAAACCTTATTGTTTTTCTATCATACGCGGCAGACGCACACCTTTGAATTTCAGGATTGTATTTGAACTTTCTCATGATCAGACACAGTCGTTGTTAAAAAATGAACAGCATATTGCAGATATTCCTGTGCAAAGCTTTTATCTGAATATCCGGTACAAGAACCAGTCCCTTTTATGTACAACAGGTGTTTCTTATACTTCATTCAGTCCAGATAAACGTCTGGAACATCTCTGGGATGATTCCATGACTGTTTTTCTCTCCAGTCATCACATTCCCTGTGAGAAATTATGAGTAGATTCTGTTATCAGTCTTTATCTGAATAACGCAGATAATAGACCAGAATATCTATAAACTCACTGTTCGTCGGTTTATCTGCCATTGTACACCCTGCCATTTCTTCCAGTGTATCCTTATGATTCATCCAACATAAGTTTACCAGTGTTCTTATGTTGTGTTCTACATTAGACGGCGTTGATTTATATTTTCTTGCAATGACCGGATAAATATCTTTGGTGACTTTTACCGGTCGCTCATAAATTTTCTGTGCCATTTCTACTGCATCCACAACATAATAATATCCTTTATACTTTGATGTTGCACCCAATTTTCTAATAACTCCATAAACTGCACTCATACATCGTTCCTCCTGTAACTTCCATAATCTGTGTTTTTACAGATTTGGATATCTCATTTATTTACACACATTTCTCTATAAGTAAATGAAAGTCACGATATTGGCTGCCCGGAAGCACCATTGCAGTCACTATTCTCTGTAACCCGTTATATTTTCTGCAGATTCGGCATATTCATTAAAATATCGGCAACTTAATAATAGGAATTCATAAGACATTTGTCAATACCAATGTAACTGTTTTCCACAAAAATAAGGAGCAAAAATTATTCTCTGCTCCTTATTTGATATTCTGCTATTCTGACAGGCGTATCTGTCCTCTCATTGATCTGCCGGCAAATTGCCTGCTTTCTATCTTATTTTGCAATCATCAGCAAAATTTCATTGCTTCTCTGAACAAATCTGGTCATTTCGTCCGGTGAAAGCTGTTTATGGCTCATCATCGCAAGGTCATACAACTGTTCACAGATAAGCGGAGCCTTGTCAGATTCCTGATTCTCTGCCAGATATTTAACCAATGGATGATTCGCATTCAGAACCAGTGTTTCCTGTCCGCCAAACATATTCGGATCCATTCCATACATATTATACATCTTCATCATATCCTGCATACGGCGGCTCTCTTCGGAAAGAGTCATCATTGCTGATACATTTTCATTTTTCAGATTCTCAACATGTACTTCCAGTTTATCTTTATTAAGGCTCTTGCGGAAAAGTTCTGTCAGTGCTTTGACAGTTTCTTCATCGGCAGTACCCTCACCCTTCATTTCTTCGGTCAGATCCGCATCAATACGCTTAAACTGTACTTCCTGATGTTTCTGCTCAAGACTGGAAATAAATGCACTGTCAATATTATGCTTCAGGATAACGGCATCTTTTCCTGCTTCCTTAAACATATTGATATACTGACTCTGCTGAACTTCATCAGTTACATAGAAAATTACTGTCTTCTCAGGTTCTTTCGCTTCCGCATTGTCTTTGTTTTCAGACTCTGCTGCATCTTCTTTCTTTTCTTCTGTCTGAGCCTCAGTTTCTTCTGTCTCTTTTTTATTCTCCTCAATGCAGTCCTTTAATGTGAGATATTTGCCATCAAGATTCTTAAAGAGTACATAATCTCCCATTTTCTCTGCAAACTTAGCATCTTTAATACAGCCATATTTAATAAACGGGCTGATATCATCCCAGTATTTCTCATAAGATTCTCTGTCAGTCTTGCACATTCCGGTAAGCTTATCTGCCACTTTTTTGGAAATGTATTCAGAAATCTTCTGTACAAACCCGTCATTCTGCAATGCGCTTCGTGACACGTTCAATGGAAGATCCGGACAATCGATCACACCTTTCAGAAGAAGCAGGAATTCAGGAATTACTTCCTTGATATTATCTGCGATAAATACCTGATTGTTATAAAGTTTGATCGTTCCTTCAATGGAATCATACTCTGTATTGATCTTCGGGAAGTACAGGATACCTTTTAAATTAAACGGATAATCCATATTCAGATGTATCCAGAATAACGGTTCCTTATAATCCATAAATACCTTGCGGTAAAATTCCTTGTATTCATCATCTGTACATTCATTCGGATGCTTCATCCAGAGCGGATTAATATCACTGATGGAAACCGGACGTTTATTGATCTTTACTTTATCCTTTGCAGGAGAAATTTCAACAACTTCCTTTTCACCTTTATCATTTTCTTTTTCTTCTGTCTTTGCTTCCTCATGAATATGTTCAACAACTACATCATCGTCTCTTAACTCAGATTCATCAATTGTCTCATATTCCTGAGGTGCATTTGCTTTGGAAAGGTAAATATGAACCGGCATGAAGGAACAGTATTTCTCAAGAATCTCACGCATACGGTATTCATTTGCAAATTCCAGGCAGTCTTCATTCAGGAACAGGGTGATTTCTGTACCAATCGTATTCTTGTTACCTTCCTGGATATCATATTCTGTTCCGCCATCGCAGGACCAGTGTACAGGCTGTGCACCTTCTGTATAGGAAAGTGTATCAATATGCACTTCATCCGCTACCATAAATGCAGAATAAAATCCAAGTCCAAAATGACCAATCATCTGATCATCTGTAGTTTTGTCTTTATATTTCTCAAGAAACTGAGTTGCACCTGAAAAAGCAATCTGGGTAATGTATTTCTCTACTTCATCAGCAGTCATGCCAATACCATTATCGATGAATTTCAGAGTTTTCTCATCAGGATTAACAATTACCTGAATCTCCGGTTTGTATCCTTCCGGAAAAGTATATTCTCCCATTACTTCCAGTTTTTTCAGTTTAGTAATCGCATCGCATCCGTTGGAGACCAGCTCTCTTACAAAAATATCATGATCGGAATATAACCATTTCTTGATGATTGGGAAAATATTTTCACTGTTAATTGATAAATTTCCATGTTTTACAGCCATGCTGTCCACACTCCTTTTTGTTTTTAATCATTTGCCGCAACTTTATCTGTCAATATACTGCATTCTTATCTGCTCTGCCTCCGAAGCCAAAACTATCCTCTCCTGTTTATCCTTTGAAATAGCTTTTGACTCCTGTAAGTTGCTTCTCTGAAAGATATAGTAATACCATTTATTCCAAAAGTCAAGAAAAAATTAGCACTCACTAAAAATGAGTGCTAATAATTTTATATTTTACATATTCCCCTGTATTTTTTCTTCAGATAACTCTTATTTCTTTCGTCTTTTGTATACCACAACTCCCACAATACATCCTGCTGCAATCGCCAGAATAATCACAAACGGTGTGATATTAGTCGTATCTCCTGTCTTTACCGCTGTTTTCGCACTTGCTCCATTCGGCTGCGGAGTCGGAGTTGCAGTTACAGTCTGTGCCTGTGTAATACTGAAATTCACCTGTTTAGTATCCTGCTCCCCTGTATTCTCCCATTCACTTCCATTATACTTCTGACGGTCAAATGTAACTGTCAATGTGTAGGTTCCAGCTTTCGTAATTCCAAATGCAGCAGTATAAGGTGCACTGCTCCAGCTATTTGTATTGATCACTTTCCAGTTATACGGTACATAGCGGACATCTCCCTTTCCCGGGCTTTCATTGTCCATACCCGCTCCGACTGCTGTAAATGTAATCTTTGACTGTGTTGTGTATCCATCTGAACTGATTCCTGTAATCTTATTATCTGCCGGATCTGCAATTTTCGCCTTGCGGGTAGCTTTAACCGTAAACTGAACTTTCACTTCTGCACTGATCTGCTGTTCATTATCAATCACAACTGACTCTGTATAGGAGCCGGCCTTTAAACCCGCCTTCGGGCGGATTTTAAATGTACAGCTCTCCCCCGGTGCAAGCTCTGTGGCTGAAAGTTTCCCGATTTTAAAGTTTTTACCTGACGGTGCATTTAAAGTTACATTTGTATTCCCCTCATTCGTCACTGTAACTTTCTGCGCTTCCGGTGCCTCACTATATCCTTCTTTTGCTTTTCCAAAATTCAGTTCTTCCGGTGTTACGGATAATTTATAAATCTTTTTCACTTCCGAAACAGTCGCAGAAGCTTTGATCGTTGTTAATACATCTTCCTGTCCTTCCGAACTGGTCTGGGCTATCTGAATACTGTCCAGATAATTGCCGACTTTCAGACCGGTCACCGGTACTGCTGTAAATGCAGCAGAATCTCCCGGCTCCAGCACTGATGCCGAAAGTTCCCCAATATCAAAATACTCTGCATATGGCTGCATCAGCGAAACAGTTGTATTTCCTGTATTGGTAAGTGTAATGGTCGTCGCTTCAGGAGTATCATAACCTTCCTTCAGATCATCATAACTGAAAGATTCCGGATCTGCCTGAACTGCTGTGATCTGTTCCTGTTCTGCCTCTTTTACAGATACTTCCGCAGTTACCTGCACTGCTACTTCCGAATCCTCTTCACTTTCAAATATCAGGGTATCACTGTAATTACCCTTCGTCAGACCGGTTTTTGGCTGTACCATGAACATAAGAGAATCACCTTTTGCAATCTGTATTCCTGATACAGCTTCACTTCCATCTTCGTTCATCACCTCAAAATAATCTGATTTCGGTATCTTTAAAGTGATAATTCCGTCCCCTGTATTTATTACGGTTACAGACAGTGTCTCATTGGCCTGTGTATAATTTTCTTCGATATCGCTGAAATTAAGACTTCCTGTATTTACGTCAAGAGACTGTGCCTCAAGAGATGCATCTGCATTGTCACCTGCCGATGGAGCCTCGCTGTCATCCGGCGTCTCTGTCGGTTCTGCAGAAGGCTCATCCGAAGGCTTCAGATCTTCGTCATCTGATGAATCATCCTCACCTTCAACTGCAATCTTCGCTTCAAAAGAAACCTCAATACCTTCTTCCGTCCGGTATGTGATCATATCATCATATTTACCCGGTTCCAGCCCTTCCCTCGGCTGTATCCATACGCTTACAGATTCACCTGCACTCAGCGGTTCTGTAATATCCTGAACCATAAAATGTTCCGGACTGATCTCCTGAAAATTCAAGCTCTCATTTCCGGTGTTCGTAATCTGCACATACTGTGCTTCCACATCCTCAAGATCACTCTTTACTGTTCCAAAATCACAGATCTGATCTTCGCTATCCTCTACAGTGGCAGTCGCTTCGTAAGTCTTTTGATCTTTCTCTGATCCATCTGTCTGCACATTTCCGTTCTCATCCACCTGCAGCTGATCTTCTGTATAAATTTTCATCTGGGAATCATCAGTACCTTCTGTTGTTTCCTCCAGCTGACCTTCTGTGTTCTGAGATCCATCTTCCTGTTCATTTCCTGCATCCTGCTGTACATCTTCTGTTCTATCTACATCCTGATTTTCAGAATCCCGACTGCCTTCTGCATTATCTGCTGTTTCTTCCAACTGTGCATTCTCTGTTCCATCTGCCGTTTCTGCCTGCTGTGTATCCTCTGCTTTCGCCTCTTCTTCAGTTGCAGCTACCTCTAACGTCTTTGCAGTAAGAGTACCTGTCAGTCCGCTTCCCTCTACAGGGGTCAGATCAAGCACCAGTCTGCATCCCAGATCATCCTGAGTGATCGTATAGGTCTTCTCAGTACCTACCTGTGTTAACTCCTTCTCCCCGGTCTGTCTTGACCAGGAAAAAGTGAAATCTTCATCCGTAACCTCTTCCGGTGTAACCTTTGCATAATCTGCACTCAACACTACGCCTACAGCTGCAAGTCCCTTAATCTTAAGCTTACCGCCCAATTCTCCTGACGGAGCTGCCGCAAAAACCATGGATGGAATCATTGAAATAACCATCATCACAGTCATTACAACTGCAAGAAATCTCTTTCTCTCCATCTGTAGTCCTCCTTTTCATTTATAATAAAATTTGTAATTATTCAGCATCCGCTCTGAAGGTACTGAATAATTACAGTTCTGTGATGCTTCTGTGTCTGTCTGCCCTTTTCATTCCCATCACAGACCACAGCACCGTTTTTCTCTTTATAAAAGCATTATAGCATCGCATTTTCCGGAAATGTAATCTGTATTTTCTCCCTTAAAACAACTTCAGCCCCTGAATATCAGAGTTCAATTTTCTCCAATATTCAGGGACCGAACTGTGTTTTACAGTTATTTCTCCGATATATCACGTGATATCCATAATTTGACCGAACAGTTTTTATCCTTCTACTATCAGATATTTTCCATCCGGCAGAGCAAATACTTCACTTGCATCTTCCAGTTCTTCATCTGACATTCCTTCCACATCAGCGCCTGACTCTTCCAGATATTCTCTCACTTCTTCAATAGAATCCACAACCTGCGCCATGCAATCCTCAAGGAATGCTTCCGCTGCTTCATATGATTCTGCTACCGCCTGCGGAAAAAGCTGCTCCTGATTTTCAAGAAACGTATTAATACATTCTTCTGTAAACAATTTAAATAACCTCCTCAATCTTTCCCTTTGCCCGGATCAGCTTCTCAAGGACCGGTTCAACCTGTTTTGTCATATAGGACGTAGCTGCCCGTACCCCCTCCTTGGAATGCTCCATGGCAAAGCCATATTTTACCGCTTTAAGCATCTCTATATCATTATATTCGTCTCCGAACGCAATACATTCTTCCGGCGAAATATGATATCTTTTCTGATATTCTCTGATTCCTTTTGCCTTGTTTGTTCCAAAAGGAATAAAATCAATCCACTCATTTCCCGAAGTGACAACAACACATTCTTTTCCAAATCTGTCCATCCAGTATTTCACAGATTCTTCTGTAAGGCCGGCCGGTTCAAACACAGCCAGCTTCATGATAGGAGCCGTCATCTCTTCCATGCTGTTTACAAATCTGCATTCATTTTTTACTTCATATAACATATGGTCATGAAATCTCTTTGTCTTCGGCATCAGGTAGTGGTAATCCTTTGCAGAACAGGTAAACTCGGCATCCTTCTTTTCCAGGATTGCAGAAATAATCTCCCCTGCCAGCTTTCTGTCAAAAGAATCCTGATACAGTACCTCTCCATGATCCACTGCCAGTGCACCATTCTCCGAAATATAGGAAATCTCTGAAGCAACAGGTGCAAACAGCTTTGTCATATTCGGATATTGCCTTCCACTGGCTGCTACAAACATAATCCCCAGTTCCTCTAACTGCCTGATCAGCGAAAAAATTTCTTCAGGCAGAGACTGTGCCTTATGTAAAAGTAACGTCCCATCCAGATCACTTGCAACCAACTTAATCATTTCCATGTTCCTCGCAAATTTTTACCAGATCTGTCGGTTTCTCAGCGACAAGATCTGCTCCATTCTCATTCAGTTCTTTTCGGTCACGAAAGCCCCATAGCGCACCTACTGTATACATTCCTGCTGCTTTACCGGTCTTCATATCTGTACTTGTATCTCCCACATACATACATTCTTCCGGTTTTACACCAAATTTCTCCGCAACCATAAGCGGACCATCAGGTGCCGGTTTCCTGCGGATTGCTTCACTCTGACCAACTACCATATCAAATTCCCCATCAAAAAGCTGCGCAATTACTTTCACAGCTGCAGGATGAGGTTTATTTGAACAAACTGCCAGCTTCATTCCATGTTCCTTCAATTTCTTTAAGGTTTCCGGCATTCCCTTATAGGGAACTACTTTATACATCGGATCTGCTTCAAACATTTCCCGGTAAAGCTTCTGTCCCTCATCATAATGCGCAAGTTCCGGATCCCCCGCATCCTTAAGTGCGCGGCGGATCAGCATATTTGCCCCTTCTCCGCTGTAATATCTGAAATTATCCACCGGAAGTGTTTTCAACCCGAATTTTTCCATAATAATATTAGTCACATAAGCCATGGAATCCAGCGTATCAGCCAGTGTTCCATCCAAATCAAATATACATGCTTTAATCATCTTTTGTCATCCTCTTAAGTTAATTCCTGATTTCTTCATTTCATAAAATAATCTGGCAACCGGGAGTCCTACCACATTATTGTAATCTCCGTTGATCCCCTTTACATAAATTCCGAAAAGTCCCTGGATGCCATAGCTTCCAGCCTTATCCATAGGCTCTCCTGTAGCAACATACTCTCTGATCTCCTCATCTGAAACCGGATAAAACGTCACATCTGTACTTTCATAAAAAGTATGTTCTGTCCAGACTTTTTCTTTCTTTTCCCATATAGAAACGCCGGTATATACCTGATGAGTATTTGCCTGAAGTTTCTTTAATGTATTCACTGCATCCTCTGTATCATGAGGTTTGCCAAGGATCACATTCTCAAACACTACCACTGTGTCAGATCCGATCACAATTGTTCCGTCGGCACTATCTTTCATAGTGCGGATAACAGAAGCTGCTTTATCCGAAGCCAGCTGTTTTACTGCCTCTCCAGGATTGTCTGAGATACGATTCTCATCACCTGATGCAGGCAGCACTTCAAAATCCACGCCAGCCCGTTCCAACAGTTCTTTTCGTCTGGGCGAAGCAGATGCCAAAATAATTTTTCTCATAATAACCTCTTCTTTCCTGTCATAGTATACCTTGTATCTTTTTGGTATGCAACTGCTTTCATTAACTCTTTTCATAAAATTTCGCTTTCCTTTTTATCTGAAAAGTATTAAAATAACAATAACCTATAGCTGAATAAAATGGTGTCAGGAGTAAAAGATATTTTTATCCTGACTCGCTGTCAAAAATAGGAGAATATCAGAAAGGAGTTTATGATTATCATGGCTAAAATTAATAAATACTGGGGATATGTTGCAATAGGTGCCCTTACAGCAGCTGCTGCCGGTGCTGTAGCTGCCCTTATTGCCAAAAAAGGATCCTGTAAAGAGGATTTTGATTTTGAAGATGACTTTGATGATTTTGATCTGACAGACGAAGAAGAGAAAACTGAGGAAAAAGCTGACGAAGAAGCTGAAACTGCAGAAGATTTCCAGTCCTGGGAACATACAGGTGAGCAGGCAGAGAATGACAGTGCTGAAGACAAAGCTGACGAAGTAGCAGCTGAATCTGATTCAGAAAATTCAGAAGAAGCTCCTGAAGCAGCCACAGAAGTTGAAATCAAAGATGCTGAGGAAGAAGATGCCGACGATCCAAAAGACTTCGAAGAAGCTATTGAGGCAGCAGCTGAATCTAAGGAATGAATCAACTTGTCGGCACACTAGTACAGCGTAATTATACTATATGTTGCAAACAGCCAGACGAATAATCGCCTGGCTGTTTCTTTATCTTTTATTGCATTATGCTTTCGGCAGTTTAAATGAGCTCTTAAGAGATACGATACGGTTAAATACCGGTGCTCCCTCCTTAGAGTCATGGATATCTGCGCAGAAGAATCCTGTTCTTACAAACTGGAAGCTGTCATAGCCTTTTGCTTCCATCAGTGCAGGCTCTACATAAGCAGTAACTTTAGTCAGAGAATTCGGATTTACGTTCAGTGAACCGTCTTCCTTGTTGTATACACCTTTTTCCTCATCTACGATATTCTCATAGAGGCGCACTTCTGCTT
>ERZ838399.3366-NODE-3366-length-10218-cov-4.238315_pt1 | contig 10218 bp, 10 predicted proteins | sample MGYA00519683_ERZ838399 | MGnify/ENA primary metagenome ERZ838399 (study PRJEB31850, sample SAMEA3708833) | human gut metagenome | biome: human gut; feature: human-associated habitat; material: faeces | place: China | collected 2014 ...
ACTGTCCGGCTCTTTTCTTGCCTGTTTCCGTCAGCCGGACGATTTGCAGCACTTCATCAATCCGCTTATCTGTCAGCCCTAAAATAGTAGTCCTTACTTTCAGATTTTCATAGGCGGTCAAATTTTCATAAAGCGGCGGCATTTCAATTAACGCTCCAATATGGTTTAAGTCGCTGCGTTTCCATGCGTGGCCGTCAAACTCAATACTCCCAGATGTGGGCCTCAAAATACCTGTTATCATTTTGAGTGTTGTAGATTTTCCGGCTCCGTTTGGTCCTAACAATCCATAGACGGAATTTCTTTCAATGTTCAGCGATATGTTATTTACGGCTGTCTGCCCGTTGAACGATTTGCAGAGATTTGTTGTTTTTAAAATCATATTCATATTTATAATTATCCTTTCTTTTTTTTCATAATATCAATCAATTTTGAAGATTTCATAAAGATATTCCATCTATGCAGCAAATGTGCTTGATATAGGAGAATACTCTTCTATGAATTTTTTGTTTCATCACTTGAATAAACTGGTATTCTATCATTCCTTCAACATGGCTCTCCTTCTACCCCATGAAATGCCCCTGCCGGATACATCCACTGTCCTTTTGCATAGATATCGTTTGCCGAGAATTCTCCAGTGACCAGACTGCGAATCGCTTTCTCATCTCCATGATACACACAGGATTTCGCATTTCCCACAAAGGTATCCAAATCACACTTATTATCCAGCATAAATTCCAGAATTTCTTCATCATGCTTTAACAACTGATATTCTTCTGGATATAATTTGCGAATCCCGGCAAACAGCTTCGGTGTAGAGAAAATACACATAGCACAGTTGCAGGGGTTCCACCCGGCACGGTAAGCCTTATATGATGGGATGTACGCAGTAACTACAGACTTCTTAGACGGTGATGTAAAAGATATCCTAAAATTCAGCGAAGGTCGTTGGGAAATCGAGGAATGTTTTCGTGTAATGAAGACTGACTTTGAAACAAGACCAGTTTTTCTTCACGATGACGTACGCATAAAAGCCCATTTCCTTATCTGTTTTCTTGCGGTGGTAATATACGTTACCTCGAAAGAGATCTGGGAAATGCCTTCAGCTACGAGGCACTCTTGGATAAATTGAGAACAATGAATTTCGCCGATATACAAGAACAAGGTTTTATTCCACTTTACACACGAGACAAGCTAACCAATATCCTATTAAATAAAGAATACAAGACAAGACGCAAATTCTAATACTGAAAGCGTAAATTCTAATAGCCACCATCTTCTTGAACTGTCGTTCAAGAAGCATCGCTCGCTTAGCTCGCTCAATTCTAATATAACTACGCAAAAAAGCCTGCTGTCCGTGATAGACAACAGGCTCATAAGCCATATTCTTTATGGAATTAGTATTAAAATTTTCAATGTAAATTTCCCGTTTTCGCATTTGGTCATCAACTGACCATCATATTTCTCAACGGCTTTTCGCATATTAGAAATACCGAAACCGTGAAGAAAATCATCATTCTTTGTGGTACGGCTCTTTGTGTTTCCGCTATCCTGCAAGCAGTTATTTTCAATCAGTACAGAAAAGAAGTTTTGCATTTTCCCCGCTTTCACAAGTATCGCCCTCTGTTCTTCAGGAAGTTTTTCACTTGCTTCTATGGCGTTATCAAGTCCATTCCCGAAAATGGTACTAACATCCAAAGGCTCAATAAAATCTACACCATTACTATAATATGCCCTTATTGCAGCTACAAAGGCATGTTCCAAAAGTGTACATCATATTCCTTTTTTAAATAAGAAAAAAGAATATGCATATGGGATAACGATCAACACTGCCATGATGAAAAATAACAGTATCTTAGAGTCCAGAAATCCATTGGCGATCATAGCCAGGCCACAAAAGATAAACAGTCTGGAGCTGAAACGGTGTGTGCGATTCCAGTTTTCTTCACTGGACAGTGTCCATGGAATCCGAATGCCAGCACTATAGTTCTGTTTTGTTTTTGCCAGATAATTGCCAATTACCAAAAGCATGAGTCCAATGATCAGATAAGTGAGCAGAGTAATATTCACATTTATTCCAAGAGCAATAGCATAGCTAGAGCACACAACAATCGGGGAAAGTGCAGCCATGAACCACACAAGTGCCCGGATCAGCTTCGGACTGATGTTCTGGCGTTTTGGATCAACATGGGTGAAAAGAAAGCAAAACCACATCATTGCAAACATAAAAAGCGGAAGTCCGAAAACGGTAATTGCCTTGCTGCTCCAGCCATCTGGAGTATTTCCAGTGGAAAAATGGGTAGGAATCTTTGTCGGAAGCTGATTCCACAAAAGCAATCCGATCAAGATCGGGCTTAAAGAAAGAAGGCTGCCAAGTAACAAAGACCATTTATATTTTTTCATCATGAGATTCGTCTCCTTTCAAGTCTTTTAACCATAGAAGTAATTCTTCTACAACGGAAGTATTCAAATCATAGTAAATAAAATTCTTTTCTTTTGTTTCCCATATCAGATCAGCCTTTTTCAAAATCTTTAGATGATAGGAAACAGTAGCACCGGTCATATGAAAATGACTACCAATTTCTCCGGCGGACATTCGGCCATTCTTTAATAACTGTAAGATTTCTCGGCGTGCAGGATCGGACAAGGCCTTAAAAGTATCTGCAAAAGCCATAGCATCACTTCTTTCAAAAGTATTTAGAAATATTTCTAAATATAATATATTCTGACGAAACAGAATTGTCAACAACTATTTAGAAAAATATCTAAATTCTAAAATCCTTGTGTTTCAATCGCTGCTATATGAAAAATATGGTAGTATCACTGTTCAAAAGCTGTTCAACATCTGGCTTTTCCCTTCAGTTATACATGGCCCATAGATTCCGCATCTGTCTGCTCAACTGCTCATATGACCATCTTTTTTTACTGTTTGTGCGACTGTTGCTGTCATTGATGATAAAACCGTCCCTGTCATATCCGATTATCGTTATAAAATGGCCGGAATCTGTAAAATCTCCGGGTCCTACATTGATGATGATCAGACATCCCTCATCCAGTTTTACCTTTATTCTGTCCTCATCCATCGGCACTTCCTCAGCATGAATCCCATAATGTTCACAACCTTCACTAATCAGTGTCCAGCTGCTACCTGATCCCGGCACACTGTATCCGGCACTCTCTGCGTATTCTGCTACAGATGCCGGTGTAACCGTTTTATCTCCGGTCAGATACAAAACGACCATTGCCAGATTCGTCGGTCCGCAGCCGGTGTAGCCGAGGAGACCTCCACTGTACGGCATATACCCCCAGCGTTCATCCCACTGCAATAGAAGCGGTACTGTATCGGTTTTGGCTTCTTGTGACAGATCAATCGTTTGCTTTTTATCCTTCATTTCCGGATAATCATAGACAAAATCAATTGTCTCACTATTTTTTTCTGCCAATTCCTTAAGCTGGTCAGGATACTCATCACTTTCTTCTATACTATGCAGCTTGTCTTCCTGTGTCAGCACATCTGCTTTTCCGAATACTCCCCATGTTTTTTCCGTATTTGTCCGTGTCTTTCCTCCCTGTCCACTGTATGACTGTTCTGCATCCTCCATCCTGTCACTGTCATCCACCCGAAGCAGATCTGCTGTTTTCTGCACAGCAAACAGAACCAGAAAACACAGTACTGCCATGCGAAGAGCGACTCTTATACATTGTTTTCTTCTTTTTCGTTTTTTTATCCTGTAAAGTTGTTTTCTCCTTGCATCTGTCATTGGTTCTTTCATAAAAAATGCCTCCTGCTATACCGTATATCCACAGTATAGCAGGAGGTTATCTCCATCCTGTCGCAAAGTTGTGTCTGAGTTGTCAAATCGCAGTGGAGCCGTACCAGACTCCATAAAATGTACAGCTCTATTCCCCGTAAAAGCATATATATATTTCACCGTATACATCTCGGGAGGTTTTACTTTTCGCATACCCGGTATCTTCGCTATAGTACTGATACTCCATATGCAGCGCATTGTCCTGCGTTACACAGGAAAAACCATACGCATATTCAAAGTCCATCTTTCCTGCCTGACGCATCATGTCTCCGGCATAAGGCTCATACAACATCTCGGGTGCGCCAAACTTCAAATCTATTCCATATACTTTTTCAAGCACTGCTGCTGTGGCTTCACACCAGGTCTCATCAGGCTCTATACCTGCTATGCCAAACTGTACGGTAACCGGCAGCCCAGTCACAGCATCAATGGTGATCTCCACAAACTGATCATAGATATAACCCGAGTCCACCCATACAGACAATTGCTGATCCTCCGGCGACACCATAAAATCCGGTGGCTCCATCTGAATATAGGTACAGTCTCTCTCCAACTGTGCGTCCCCACTTTCTGTCAGCCTGTCCTGATACTGCAGATTCCCATCATTTCCTGAACCGAACACCGGCGCGTCCGTATCATTACGCTCCACCGTACTCAAAAGTCCGTATTCTTCCAGCATATCCGCATATGCTATCAGAAATTTTTTTATCGTCCTCTGAGCCTGTTCGCAGGAAAGCTCCGTGTCAAGAGGATCACGTACGTTTATATACATATCTGCACCACTTATAAATATCTGCTCTACCAGCTTTTCTACTCTGGCAATCCGGGTCTTTGTATCCATCGTATAGGTATATGGCGATACATCTCCATTATCCATTCTCCCTGTGGCAGTTGCCAGTTTCTTTGCCTTTGTATTCAGAAGAAGCTTGGGGACGAACATTCCCGTCAGTGCAATCAAAAACGCCAGTGTCACGGTAAGAAGAATATACAGTACTTTAAGCTTCCTCTTCTTCATCATCCGCCTCCTTTGCTAACATAAACGATACACAGGTTCCCTGTCCGGCCACACTCTCATAAACAAGCTCTGTATGATGCAGCTTTGCGATTTTTACTGCCAGTGCAAGGCCAAGACCTGCGCCGTGTTCCTTCCGCGAGCGTGATTTGTCCACCATATAAAAAGCCTCAGTGATCTTTTGCAGATCTTCTTTCGGGATTCCCCGTCCGTAATCACGAATGGAAATCATATACTGTTCTTTTTCACAGCTTCCCTGTATATTTATCCGGTCCGTACCCGATTTTAAGGCATTATCCATCAGATTCAATAAAAGTGTCTTAAAGAGATCATATTCCAGACGTACCCAGGCTGATTCTGTCTGAAGCTGCACCCGAACATTTCTTTTTTCTGCTGTCGGTTGGATCGTTTCCACAGCATCTGCAATAACCTCATCAATCCTGGCTTCTTCTAGCTGAAAATTAGATTGTGACAGCGTAACAAGCTCCATCAGCTTAAAGGAAAGCGCCTCCAGACGCATGCCTTCATTCATAATGATTCCGGCCAGTTGATGTACTTCCTCCGGCGACAGAGTCTTCTGATACAACGTATCGGCATATCCTATGATTGACGTCATCGGTGTTTTCAGCTCATGGGCAAAGTTTGCTGTAAACTCCTCCTGTCTTCTGACCGCATCCTTCAGCTCTTCCATCTTGCTTTCTATCGTCTTTGCCATATAATTAAATGTTTTTGACAGATCCCCTATTTCGTCCCGGCTACTGATCTCTGCTCGTACATCATACTCTCCTTTAGCAAACCTCCGGGTTGTGCCTTGCAGTCTGTGCAATGGCTTTGTTAAGGTAAAGGTAATCACAAGCACCAAAAATGAACCGGTAGCAAGAATGCACCAGTAAAAGAATTCACAGCGCCTGCGCAGTGTATCCGCATCCTGAAACAGTTCTTCTACATTTTTCTCTGTAACCAGCACAAAGCTGTTGGTATCGAGTGTAAAACTGCTTCTAACCTGCAGATATCTGTCTTTTTCTGTTTCCCGTATCTCGTATTCCAGTATTCCCGTCGCCGGTATTCTGTCCGAAGGATTGATCTTACAGGAATTATAATACACTGTCTCATCTCTCCCTGACTGGCTGTTCTGACTGGCAAAAAACAAACCACTTTGAGCACCAAGAGGCGTTTCTGCCGATTTTGCGATATTTTCCATATTGGACGTTGTGTAATCGTCCGTAATGCCAAGTAGCACTGTCTGGATCGAATATTTGGCCATCTGATGTTGGGAGAGTGCGGTATTTTCTTCCCGCTGCAATGCATGCTCCAGACTGTACGATACCGTCAGGTACTCTATGGTTGCCAAAGATACCGTCAGCACCAGCAGCATGCTTAAAAATATCTTATAGAAAAATTTCACTGATGAACCTCCAGCCGGTATCCGATGCGAAATACTGTCACAATCCGGTCATTCCAATCCAGTTTTTTACGCAGACGCTGGATATGAGAATCCAGCGTTCTGGTCTCACCACTGTATTCTTCCTCCCAGACTGCTTCGTACAGTCTGGCACGGCTCAAAGCCACATTTTTGTTCCCAACCAACTCCATCAGAAGATCAAATTCTTTCACAGTCAGATTGATCTGATGCCCATCTTTAAATACCTGGCGGGATACCGGATCAAGCGTCACATCATCTATCGTAATCTTATCCTGTATCCGCTTTGTACGGCGAAGTACCGTCTCTACACGTGCCAAAAGCTCTCCAATCTGAAACGGCTTACTTAAATAATCATCCGCACCCATACGAAGTCCCCGGATGCGGTCTTTGACCTGTCCCATAGCAGAAATAATGATGACCGGTGTTCCGACAGTTACGATATATTCCAGCAGTTCGTAGCCGCTAATTTGGGGCAGCATCAAATCCAGAAGAATCAAATCATATACTTTTTCCTCAATACAGTCAGCTCCGATCTGCCCATCAAGTGCACATTCACAGTGATAGCCTTCTGCGGTCAGCGTTGACTCGATCAGACGGCTGATCTGGATATCATCTTCTATAACCAATACAGAGATCATTTATTTTCTTTCTCCTTATCGTTTTCTTATCTTTTACATATGGTAATAATTATATCACAAAGTTGTGTCAGACTTGTTTCCTGCTTACAACTTCCTTTATTCATTCTCTTCTCCAAGACAAATTTGAGATTTATATATTTTACCCTTTTTCTTATTTGCCATTATAAATCCAACCATAAAAATCAAATTCATAAGAAGTACAATTATGCTACCTTCAATTTTACAACTACCACCAGACAGAATTGAATTACCACTAATTACCATGTTAAATAAATGTGGATAATCTTCTGCCAAAGATACTCCTCCCAAAATAATTGCACCAACACCATTCCATAAAAAATGAATTACAATCGGAGCAATTAAGGAATCTGTATATTCCAAAGCTGCCGTCACAAAAAGACTCATTGTTATGACATTAAGCACTGGAAGAATTCCCGCCTCAAAAGCACCACCATGTGCAAATGTAAATAAGCCAGTAGATACAATAACAGCAATACCTATATTGCAGTTGCTTTTTAACATCTGATATAAATAACCACGAACCAACATTTCTTGCATAACAGTATTGAGAAAAGCCGATATCATCCACAACCATAGCATAGAGATTTGATTTCTACCATCTATATGTACAACTCCTATTATAGCTAATATTCCAACAGATATGCCTAACCAAACTGCTCCTGTTACACATCCTAATATGATATTATTAACCAGTTTTCCAGTCAAATGTAAGCGTGTCTTTCTTTTATCTATCAGCCAAAAGATAAGCGTTAGCGCAATAATAGATACAAGCGGTATTAATTCTGCCCAAAATCTCCAAATTACCGCACTATCTGTATTCGGTATAGGTATAACTGATACACATATTGCCCAACCAACAAAAAAGATAATCGTTTTTATTGATACTGATACTAATTTCTTCATGTAATAACCTCCCTGTAAAGTCCCGATGTCTCAGTTTCAAAAACTGAAATTTGCTTAACTATTATTTAGAATAAATCATATATGTTCAACGCACAAGAAAAAAGTATGCAAGACTTTCACATCTCCACATACCCTTTTCCGCACTGTACCCTTAATAGGGTCTGACCCCTTCAGTGAATACAAACCGGAAGATTTCTTTATTGCAACACATTTCTGTAAAGGAAACTTCAAGGGAAATCCACTGTTCCATGGATTTTACGATTCCGTTGCCCCGGTAATCGCTGAAATTCCGTATGACGCATTCTTCGTAGAATACGACGATGCCCGTTCCGGTTCCTTTGCTCCATGGTCTGTCCTGAAAGATAAGGATGCTATCTTTGTCGCAGGATTAATCTCTACCAAGAACCCGATTCTGGAAGATCATGATTTTCTTAAAAAACGTTATGCCGAAGCCCGCTCCGTAGTCGGAGAGCAGATCGCACTTTCTCCGCAATGTGGCTTTGCTTCCGTTGAAGAGGGCAACTGTATTGATGAAGAGACACAGTGGAAGAAGATTGATCTTCTGGTATCTTGTCAGGATTTTCTGTAAAAACGCAAACCAGTGCTTCTTTACATAGTAAGAAGGCAGCTATTCATAACTGCCTTCTATATTCCCGCATTTCATACTATTTTTCAAATGGAATACAATTCCATAATTCCAATAATTTTATTTTTCCTGTTTCGTTTTCCCATTGTTCCTTACTCAGTATCACTTTATCAATTTTTTCCGTTTTAAGTTTCTCCGTCCCATAATGTCCCTGCTGTCTCTTACAATAAAGCATTTCAATCTTTCCAAAATACTCCGAATGTTCTTTCCCTGTTACAACTGCATCTAATGCCACATCCCTGGCTTCTGAACCATCAAAACTAATCAACAGAACATGATCACTCACAATATTCCGTCCAGCGATACTTTTTACTCTAAATTGATCAATACCGTTTCGTTTTCCCCAAAATTCCAACTCCACAGGCTCTTCTACTGCTTTTGAAATAACGGAAATTTCTGAATTGTACTTTGATGTTAATTTTTCCGTTTCCTTCTCAGGTGTTTTTATTGACTTATCATTTTTCCCTGAAATCATCCAAGTTAACATCACCATGATTCCCAATATGACAATAACACCTATCAACCAGCCAGGTATTACATGCCACGATGATTTTACTCCTGCTGTTCCTGCAGCTCCCATAAATATCCCCCACACAATCAACATTGGATATCTTACTTTTCTCATTTTCTCTTTCATACTCTTACGCCCGCCTTTCTTCTACTTAATCTTTACACTTGCCTCGCTTTCATTGCGAGAAACTTCTTTTTCTTGCTTATAATGTAAACGATCAAGTAACTTGAAGGTCAATATTTTTCGAGAAAATTTAATAGAAAATCGGAATCTTGGTATTTTATCATAAAGTGATCAAATGTGTTCAAGCTTTTTGAAACAAAAATAAGAGAAACGCTGTAAATTCAACGTTTCTCCCATTTTTACTTAATGCCGCATTTCCTCCACTGCTTTGCATTTTTCTATTTTACAGTGTCAAAATATCCAACAATTCCTATATATCCATCTTTCTTTAAAGGCGACCACAACGTATGCAGTTTCAGATGATACATCTGACTGTCGTTCTTCACCTTCGCTTTTATCTGCAATGTGATTTCATTATTTTGTACAGATGTCTGATTTAACAAAAATCTAATGTGTTGAATGTCTTCCATGCTCACTTCGAACACATTGAATATATCAAATTTAGGATCATCTCTCTGACAAAGTATCTGCTGCTCCTCGTTTATTATGATTAGCTGCCCTGAAATTGCATTATACTCGATAGAATTTTTGCCACTGTGCGATCTGAAAAAATCTATCTTTTCCTGCATAATTTTAACGACATTCTGCGAATAGTTTTTGTTCGGCAAAGATTTTTCACTGAGTATTTCATTCGAAAGTCTCTGCGCCTCATAATAATATTTATTACTATCCATCTCTTTGCTGAGCATTTTTGAAAACTGAAGGCTCAATTCTTCCAAACACTTGAGAAGGATCGGATTAAACTGTCCGCATTTCCCGTCCAGGATCATCTTGATTTCCGTATCATGATCAAATGCTTTCTTATAACATCTTTCACTGGTAAGAGCATCATAAACATCCACAATAGACACCACCTGTGCAGAGATTGGTATTTCTTCTCCTTTCAGGCCATCCGGATACCCATTTCCATCCCATCTTTCATGATGCCATCTGCAGATTTCCCATGCGGTATGCACCAGTGGATGATTTTGCAAAAAATGCATGTCCCGGATCATGGATGCTCCAATCTCACTATGAGTTTTCATAATTTTAAATTCTTCATCGGTCAGTCTTCCGGGTTTATTCAGTATTT
>ERZ838399.3371-NODE-3371-length-10199-cov-8.855678_pt1 | contig 10199 bp, 8 predicted proteins | sample MGYA00519683_ERZ838399 | MGnify/ENA primary metagenome ERZ838399 (study PRJEB31850, sample SAMEA3708833) | human gut metagenome | biome: human gut; feature: human-associated habitat; material: faeces | place: China | collected 2014 ...
CGGAATCGACCGAGATCTTGGAGACGATGACCTCGACCTTGATCTTCGGCAGGAGAGTGCTGTCCACAGGCACACCACGGTATTTCTCGGTGGTGCCTTTCTGGATGCCGCAGCCCATGACCTGCGTGACCGTCATGCCGGTGACGCCCAGATCGTTGAGGGCGCTCTTGAGCTGGTCGAACTTGGAGAGCTTTGCAATGATGGACACTTTGTGCATCCCGGTGTCGTAGATGCCGTCGTGGATGACAGCGGGCTCATGCACCACAGGCACAGCGGCGTCCATCTGCTTTGCAGAAGCTTTGGAAGCGTCGTCCTCGCCGAGGTCGGTGTTCTCGTTGGGGACCATGGCGGCAGAGTTTGCATCGGAGATGGCGAAACCGGCATAAGCGGAAGCCAGACCGTGCTCGTGGATGTCCAGACCGTCGATCTCCACCTCAGCGGGAACGCGGAGGCCGATAGTCTTGTCGATGACTTTGAAGATGACGAACATGACGGCCAGAACATAGGCATCGACCACGATGAGGCCCAGCAGCTGGATGCCCAGCTGGCTCAGACCGCCGCCGTAGAACAGGCCCTTACCGACACCGTTGCCGCCGTCGGAGAAGAGGCCCACGGCAATGGTACCCCAGACGCCGTTTGCAAAGTGGACGGAGACAGCGCCCACGGGGTCATCGATCTTCGCAATGTTATCGAAGAACTCGACGCTCAGCACCACGAGGATGCCGGCGACGAAGCCGATGATGAAAGCACCAAAGGGCGAAACGGTGTCGCAGCCTGCGGTGATGGCCACCAGACCAGCCAGAGAGCCGTTGAGCGTCATGGAGACGTCGGGCTTGCCGTAGCGCTTCCAGGTAAAAAGCATGGTCACGCAGGTAGAAACTGCTGCCGCAAGGTTGGTGTTGAAGCAGACCAGACCGGTCAGGGTCATGGTCTCATCGGTGGAAAGGCTCAGGGAAGAGCCGCCGTTGAATCCGAACCAGCAGAACCAGAGGATGAACACGCCCAGCGCACCGGCGGTCAGGTTGTGGCCGGGGATGGCGTGGGGCTTGCCGTCCTTGTCGTACTTGCCGATGCGGGGACCCAGCAGGGCCGCGCCCAGCATGGCGATGACTCCGCCGACGTTGTGGACTGCTGCAGAACCGGCAAAGTCGTGGAAGCCCATGCTCTGGAGCCAGCCGCCGCCCCACATCCAGTGGCCGCAGATGGGGTAGACCACCAGCGAAATGGCAGCGGAATAAACGCAGTAAGCCTTGAAGTTGGTGCGCTCGGCCATGGAGCCGGACACGATGGTGGCTGCCGTGGCACAGAACACGGTCTGGAACACGATGTACACCCACAGCGGGATATCAAGCCCCAGGTGGCTGTAATCGCCCTGAATGAACGGATCGAACCCGCCGATCAGCGCGCTTGTGCCGCCGAACATCAGGCCGAAGCCGATGACCCAGTAGCACGGTGTGCCGATGCAGAAGTCCATCATGTTTTTCATCAGGATGTTGCCGGTGTTTTTGGCGCGGGTAAAGCCCGCCTCACACAGCGCAAAACCGGCCTGCATAAAGTAGACCAGGAATGCCGCAACCAGCACCCAACAGGTGTTTATGGAACTGAACATTATAATACCTCCCCGGTTTGTAATGCGCTCCCCGCACCGAATGTGCGCGGGAGCCTTGTTCAGGAGGCCCTCTATTCCTCCCGAGCAATATCCAGCGAAAACACAAAAGGCGCTGGCGGAATCTCTTCCGTCAGCGCCTTTGCTTTCGATGGCACGAGTATAGCCCCTTTGTGCAAAACTGTCAAGAGCCGGGACGCGATTTTTACGTTTTACACAACCCAGAACCGAGAAAAAAGAGGGAAACTTTATAAGTCATTCTTTTCTCTTGGCCTCACCGGCGGGCGTTTCTTCCTTTTTGCGGCCGGAGCGGTGCCCGCCCTCCATCTCCCAGTGGAGCATCAGGCTCATCATGGCCCGCAGGGCAAAGGTGGCCGCCAGCGGCACCACCGATTCCAGATTCTGCAACAGGAAGGTCTTGGCGATCTCCGCCGACATCAGGAACTCCAGCGCCGTGGTCAGGCCGCTGGACATCTCGTGGAGGAAATCGTGCTGGCCATGGAAAAAGGTGGCCCGCACATAGTGGTAGGTGGCCTTGACAAGGCTGGTGACGATGATGAACAGGCCGATGATCTCAGCCAGCCCGGAGATCATCGGCACCGCTGTCTCCAGAAACCCCTCCATGCCGTGGGTGACGATCTGATTGAAATGGTATAACCATGCCATATTAGACTTCCTCGTGTTTCGTATCATAAACCGCCCGTTTCAGGGTGAGCAGGATGTGTTTGGATAGGATTCGGATATCCTGCCGCTTCCGCTTACAGCAGGGTCTTGATGTAGGCGGCCAGCTGCTCATCTTTGCAGGAGGCGAAGAACAGCTCACTGAACTTCTCACCTGCAATGGCTCCCTTGAGCAGGTCCTGGTCGATGCTCTGCAGGCACTCGATCAGGGGCTTGAAGGTGGCGGCGCGCACATCATCCAGAATGGCCTTGTTCCGCATCTCGGGCACAACGCGCTCCTTGGGGTAGCCCTGACCGTGGCCAAAGCCGAACAGCTTCTCGAAGCAGTACTCGAGGTTCAGCTCGCCGCCCCAGCCAAAGCCCTTGGCAAAGGGCATGGAAACGGCGTTGCCGTCGTTGACGTGGGCAAAGGTGTAAGCGTCCACGGGGTCCTCCACATGGCCGCAGATCACGCCGGGGAAGCTGTTCAGGGCCAGCATGGCACCCTCGCCGGTGCCGCAGCCGGTGATGACGTAGTCGGCCGCGCCGCTGTTCAGCAGGATGGCGGCCAGAATGCCGCACTGAACATAGGTCAGCTGGGCGGCATCCTCGGCGGTGTACATGCCGTAGTTGACCACCTCGTGGCCCATGGGCTCCACCACCTTTTTCAGGGCGGCTTCAATGATGCCGTTCTTGGCGGCCTGACTGTTTTCGTTGATGAGTGCAATTTTCATGGAACATTCCTCCTGTTTTTTCAGATACCTCTAGGATACATGAGCGGCGGTGCGCTGTCAAGCGGCCATCAGCCCAGCTTCTTTTTCTGCTGGTGGGCCACGATGGGCATGAGCAGGGGCGTGGGAACGAGCTTCTGGGCCGTGGTGGCAAGGCGCATCAGGGTGCTGGGCACGATGATGGTCTTGCGGCGGAGCATCCCGCGCATGGCTTCCTCCACGCAGAGCTCCGGGGTGATGCCCTTGAGGGCGAACACCACGTCGGCGCGGTCGTTGAACTCGGTGTCCACGGGGCCGGGGCAGAGGGCACAGACATAGACCGGGCTGTGCTGCTCCCGCAGCTCCTCGGCCACGCCGCGGGTCAGGCTGACAACGTATGCCTTGGAGGCATAGTAGCCCGCCATATAGGGCCCGCCCGGCAGCAGGCCCGCCGAGGATGCCACGTTCAGGATGGTGCCAAAGCCCTGGGCTTCCATCTTGCGCAGGGTGAACTTGAACAGCCGGTGCATGGCCAGCACGTTTACCCGCAGCATGGAAAGCTCCTTGCCCTCGTCCGTCTCGGAAAAGGCACCGCAGGCACCAAAGCCCGCGTTGTTGATGAACAGGTCGATGTGTTCGTCTGCCAGTGCTTCGCACAGGGCGGTGACCTGCGCATCCTGCTCAAGGTCGGCGGGTACGATGCGGCAGAGGGTGCCGTGTTTCGCCCGGAGCTCAGCGGCAAGGGTCTCCAGCCGGTCGCGGCGGCGGGCGGTCAGAATGAGCCGGAAACCCAGCCGGGCATAGCGGCGGGCAAACTCCCGCCCAATGCCGGAAGAAGCGCCGGTGATCCAGACAGTTTTGGTTGACATAAGCATTCTCCTTTTCTGCGGAAACTCCATTGCCTCTATTCTATCACGGCAGCGGGTGAGAATCCATGCAAAAATTCAAGGAAAAGCTATCCCTTGTTGCCCGGGAAATTTTGGAGTATAATAGACTCAAAGAACAGCGCACTGACGCAGGAGGAAAGAAAAATGAACAAACCGGTATTGGTGGTCATGGCTGCCGGCATGGGCAGCCGTTACGGCGGCATGAAGCAGATCGACCCGGTGGGCCCCAAGGGCCAGCCCATTGTGGAGTACTCCCTGTACGATGCCCACCGCGCAGGCTTTGAGACCGTGATCTTTGTCATCAAGCACGAGATCGAGGAGGCCTTCAAAGCCGCCATCGGCGACCGCGTCTCTCAGGGCATGAACGTGAAATACGCTTTCCAGCAGCTGGATGAGCTGCCCGCAGGCTTCACCATCCCCGAGGGCCGTGTTAAGCCCTGGGGCACCTGCCACGCCGTGCTGGCCGCAAAGGACCTCATTGATGGGCCCTTCGCCGTCATCAACGCGGACGATTACTACGGCCCCGAGGCCTTCAAGGTCATCTATGAGTATCTGTCCACCCATCAGGACGGCACCGTCTACGATTACTGCATGGTGAGCTACCTGCTCAAGAACACCGTCTCTGAGAACGGCACCGTCTCCCGCGGTGTCTGCGTAGTGAACCCGGACGGAACCCTGCACAGCGTGACCGAGCGCACCGGCATCGAGACCTATGCGGGCGGCATCCGCTGCACCTCCCTCACCGGAGAGGGCACGGATGACCTGCCGGTGGAAGCGCCCGTCAGCATGAACCTGTGGGGCTTCGGCAAGAGCTTCCTGGACGAGGCCGACCGCCGCTTTGCGGGCTGGCTGCGTGAGAATCTGCCCAAGAACCCCCTCAAGTGCGAGTATTTCCTGCCCACCGTGGCCAGCGAGCTCATCGATGAGGGCAAGGCAGCAGTCACCGTGCTCAAGAGCACCGATAAGTGGTACGGCGTGACCTACCGCGAGGATAAGCCCACCGTGGTGGCCGCCATCGCCCAGAAAACCCAGGAGGGCCTGTACCCCGAGGATCTGTGGGCGTGATAAGCTGAAACAGGCGCAGGAGCGAAACAAAATCTGTGGCGGCCCTCTTGACTTTTTGCGCAGGAGTGCATATACTAAAGTTGTAGATGAGACTACGGAACCATTCCATGGTTCCACCAAAGCAACAAGAAGCCCCCTTGACATTGCGACTGTCAAAGGGGCTTCCTGCTTGCTGGGGGTTAGTGCTTACCGGCCTTGAACTGTTCCTCAAGCCACTTGCAGATGTAGTAGCTGACCACACCCGCTGCGACGGACAGTATAAATGAGACTACCATTTCCATGGTTACCACCTCCTTCCCACATCAAATGGGTCGGAAGGCCGACAGGTACAGTATAACAGAAAATTCGACTCATTACAACGCAGAAGCGCCCCATCCGGTGAAGGATGAGGCGCTTCTACGTATATTTGGGAATATTCGGGGATGGCGTTAGTTGTTCTTGAGCTCCTGTGCCTTCTGCCATGCATTCAGCACATCGATCTTGCTTACGGTGTTGTCGGGATAGAATTTCATCTCTTCCGGAGCCGTGCCCTCATCGTTCAGGTCAGGGATAAGCTCGTTTTCCATGGCCCAGCGGGCGGCGTGCTGCAGATCCATATCCCGCTCTTCCTGACCGACATCGGGGTAGAGCAGTTCGGATTCGGGCATGGGCTTGCCTGCATCCTCCCACAGCATCATGGCAAGGGCGCTGCGGTTGCTGGGGAAGTAGGGCAGAGCCATCAGCTTGCCTGCAAATTCAGTGCCCAGAGAATAGGCCTGATAGCCCAGCACTGCACCGCCCACAGCGGCAGTACCAATGATCGCGGCAGTGCCCAGCACATTGGGCCCATCATCTTCAATGGTGGCATCGCGGTACTGTGCGGCAATATCCGCATCACTGCTCATGGTGTTCATGGTAAAGGTGATGCTCTCAGCCTTGTAGTCCTGACCCAGCGGCAGGGAGAACTTGCCGGTAGACCAGATGTCAAACACCATGCCCTCATGGATCAGGGTCTTGTCCAGCGTCACGGTCACTGTTGCGCCGTCCGGTACAGAGTAGGTCTTTTTGCCGGTGGTCTCGTCAGTGGTGACGGTCAGGGTATCGGTCACATCCTTGTCACCGTTTTTCACGGTAACAATGCCGCCGGTCACGGTCAGCGGGTGGCAGACTGCGGTATCGGGGGTGTGGTCAGTGGCGGCATCACGGTACTTTGCAGACACATTCACACCACTGCGCATGGTAAAGGTGATGTTTTCTGCCTTGTAGTCCTGACCTGTGGGCAGGGAGGTAGACCAACCGTCAAACACCTTGCCCTCGGGCGCTGTGTTCTTGTCCAGCGTCACGGTCACTTCTGCGCCGTCCGGTACAGAGTAGGTCTTTTGTCCGGTGGTTGCGTCAGTTTTGCTGTTCAGCTTGCTGGTCACATCGCTGCCGTCGTATTTCACAGTAACAGTGCCGCCGGTCACGGTCAGCGGGTGGCAGACCGGAGCATTGGGGTCGAACTCCCAACCGGCATGGAGGGTGATGTCCTCCATAATTGCGGTATCTTTCACATTAAAGAGCTTGCTATCCTTGCCATCTTCGGTGTACCAGCCGGTGAACTTGTAACCCACACGGGTGGGATCATGGATGGCAGTCAGTTCGTTTGCCTTGGTATCAGTGATTTTTTCGGTCTTATAAACCGGCACCACAGCGTCGTCGTTCAGTTTGCCGCCATTGGCATCAAAGATCACCTTGCAGAGGTAAAGGAAATTGCGGTTTTTCAGATCGGTGTTGGTAGAGTTTGCAAGCAGGGCATCTGCGGCGGTCTTGTAGTTGTTGTAGTAGATGGCACCATTGGGAGTGTAAATATAGATAGGATCTCCATCTTCGCCATAAATGGGGTCGCCATTTTCGTCCTTTTTGTAATCGGTAGCGTAGAAACGCCCAGCAGGACAACGGGTCAGCTCATCCTGGAACGAGGTCAACCCGGCAGGAAGCGTAATGTCTTTCAAACTAAAGCACCAGGAAAAGGTATCAGGTTTAATGGCTGTTACGTTTTCCGGGATGGTGATGGACTCGAGATTTGAGCAATACCAAAAAGCGCCCTTGCCAATGTCTGTCACACTGTCCGGCAGAGTGATCGAGGTGAGCCCTCGGCAGGAAAAAAAGCATTCGCACCGATGGTTTTCACTCCATCTCGCAGGGTGATCTCTGAAAGTGAGGTGCAATTGGCAAATGCATTATTCCCAATGCAAGTGACACGGGCGGGGATCTTAACATGATTCAAGTTGGAGCAAGACGCAAAGGAACCATCGGCAATGGTTGTCAGACTCTCGGGAAGTTTCACAGTGGCCAGGTTATCGCAATCATAAAACATATTAGCTCCGGTTGACTGCACACCTTCGTCAATTGTGGCGGAGATAAGTCTATCGCAGTTGTAGAATGCGCAATCACCGATCTTAGTGACCGTTCCGGGAATTTCAATCGAATCCAGGCTGGTGCAGGAATCAAAAGCATACGATCCGATGGAAGTCAGACTTTTGGGAAGAGTGGCGGTATTCAGAGAAGAGCAAGAACTAAAGGCATAATCGCCGATTTTCTGAACGTTGCCCGTTAATGAAAGCGATGTAAGAGAAGTACAGTTTGCAAAGGCGTAATCGCCGATTTCCTGAACGTTGCCCGTTAATGAAAGCGATGTAAGAGAGCTGCTTGAAAAGGCGTATTTTTCAATCGATGTGATAGTGGCATCAATGGTAAGAGATGTCATGCCACAGGATGCAAAGGCGCAATCGCCGATCGTTTGAAAGCTGCCAACTAACGAAAGTGATGTAAGAGAAGTACAGCTTGCAAAGGCATAGGCTCCTATCATCGAAGTGGCAACACCTTTGATGGTAAGAGAGTCCAACTTGGAGCAATGTTCAAAGGCAGACTTACCGATGGAAGTGACGCTTTCTGGAATTGTGACGGATTGAATCTGGTTACAGAATGAGAGCAGAATGTAATCTTTCTGATGATCAGGTGAATAGATGCCAGAGAATGAAGATTCTCCCAAACCGGTCACTTTGCATCTATTCAGTTCCGTAGGCACGGTAATGATATAGGGGTCAGGGGTTTCCGTTGAATCAACAGGGCCAAGAAAATCCGTGATGGTGATGGTGTGGTCTGCGTTTTCCCTATACGCATACCAATAGGTGCCGTCGTTGGCTACAGGGTCAGTTGGTGACGTTGGGGTTGGGTGTGAGGATGCTGATGCCGCAAATGCCGTGACTGCCGACAGGGGCAGCATGGTGATCATCATGCAGACCGCAACCAATAAGCTGATCAAACGCTTAGGTCTCATAATTTTTTACTCCTTTTCCATGATATTCCCAAAAATTCTCTCTATTTCAACCAAAACAAAAGAGCGCCGCACCGGCCAAACGGCTGGTACGACACTCTGAACCCTTGTAGGCCCGCTGCGCGCTCGCTCTCCTGAAGGGAAGCCGACGCATCTTCACAAGGAGGTGCAAGGTTTCATATTACCTTACCCGGAGAGGATAACGTGCGGCTGGCTGCCATATTACAGGCCCTTGTAGCTTTGCGTCGCAGCCTTTCGACTGGTTTGCCGATTCTTCAGTTTTTAGCGGAAATAGCATATTACACAATACAAGATACGCTTTTTGTTTTTTTTTTGTCAATATGACGAAAATAGATTTGGAAAAGTATACAAAAAAGGAGCGTACAATGTGGAAAACAGAATGAAAACAGAATCGTGCGGCAGCACAAGATCTGCCTGATTTTATGGAGAATGCAGTGCAAAAAAAATGCCCCTGACCGAAAGAAGCCGGTCAGGGGCATTTGGGGTTGCTGCAGCGGGCAGGGTCAGTGCTTGCGCTCGTACTTCAGGCGCTCCCGCAGTTCGTCCAGAGAGCGGTGCTTTTCGCCGTGGCGCAGCTTGGGGTAAGCGCGGAGCATACGGCCCTTGCCAAAGTACTTGGAGCTCCGGGTGCGGGCGCGCATCTCCTCGCTGCGGGCCTGCAGCTCTTCGGCCAGCTGTTCCAGACGGAGCAGCTCTGCCGTGCGCTCTGCGGTGCCCTTGGCAGCCAGCTTGACGGCAGTGGCGGCCTCAGAGGCATTGAGCCGGGCCTCCTGCGAGGACTTGCGGGCGGCCTCCATGGCCTCGTCGGCCTTGGCGCGCAGGGCGGCAGCGGCATCCCGGGGGCTCAGTTTGGCGGCATTGTCCCGGGCCTCGGCAGCCGCCAGCTTGAGCTGCAGGCGGCTCTCGTCCATCTTCTGGTCCACATCCATGGCGGTGGTACCCAGCAGCTCGGTCATGGCATCGGACACGGCGTGCATACTGTCGGCCACCTTTTCCAGAGCATCCAGCTCACGGGCCAGGTCAGAGGCCGCAAAGGCGGTCACCACCACGTCGGCGGCGTAGCAGGCGTACAGGATGCACATGAGGACGAAGCCCACCATCTGGGGGACCATCTCCACAAGGCCGGCGATCACGGGGTGAACGGCCTTCATCACCACAACGGTGCCCACGCCCCACAAAAGGGAGAACTCCAGGCAGATATATCCGCCGATGTTGAAGGGGAAGTCGCTGTAATCCCACCACCGGGTGTGGTAGAGCTTGTAGAGCGCCCAGCCGCCCGCCAGCTCCAGCACGCTGGGCAGGATCACGCCGCCGATATAGAGCAGCAGCAGGTTGTCTGCCAGCGGCGAAAGGGTGAACAGCACAATGATCATGCCAAAGCCGTAGATGGGGCAGACCGGGCCGTTCAGAAAGCCGCGGTTCACCAGCTGGCCGGTGGAAACGGCGGCATAGATGACCTCCAGGCACCAGCCCAGGCAGGAGTAGATCAGGAAAAACGCCAGGATCTGATACAGCGAAAAGCCGCAGACCATGGTGTTGACAAAAAAGGACATCTTACTCCTCCTTTGCGGCGGCAGCGGCTTCCTCCGCAGCCTTCATTTTTTTCAGGACCTTGGGCTCGATCCAGGTCACGGTCTCATCGCCGGGCAGCTTTTTGGCGATCAGGGCCTTGATCCTGATGCCCATCTCGGTGAACATCCCCTCGTGCTCGGTGCGGATATTCCACTCCGGCTCGTTTTCGTGCAGGTCAAAGGTCTTCCAGGTGATCTCGTAGCCGGAAGCGGGGAAATACTCCAGGCTGTCGCGGAACAGGTCGTCGTCATCGGTCTTGAAGTAGATCTCGCCGCCGTCCTTGAGGAATTCGCGGTACTGGATGAGCTGGCGGGGATAGGTGAGCCGGTGCTTGTTGGAGGAAGCGTTCTTGCTCCACGGGTTGCAGAAGTTGATGTAGA
>ERZ838399.3390-NODE-3390-length-10143-cov-4.419508_pt1 | contig 10143 bp, 10 predicted proteins | sample MGYA00519683_ERZ838399 | MGnify/ENA primary metagenome ERZ838399 (study PRJEB31850, sample SAMEA3708833) | human gut metagenome | biome: human gut; feature: human-associated habitat; material: faeces | place: China | collected 2014 ...
TTGCAAGAACAAGAAAAGAAGCTCGTCAGATCGTTGACCACAAGCATGTACTTGTTAACGGAAAATGTGTAAACATTCCTTCCTACCTTGTAAAAGCTGGTGACGAGATCGAAATCAGAGAGAAATCCAAAGGTTCTGAAAGATACAAAGGTATCCTTGAAGTAACTGGTGGACGTCTTGTTCCGGAATGGATTGATGTAGATCAGGAGAATTTAAAAGGAACTGTAAAAGAACTTCCTAACAGAGAAGCAATCGACGTTCCTGTAAACGAGATGCTTATCGTCGAGTTGTACTCCAAATAATCCATAGGATTATATCATAGAAAATTACCTGGTAATATTTCTATTATTTATACGATTCAGTGGTTGATTATTATCTTCCGCTGAATTGTAGTATTTGAATGAATACCCCTCAAACTTTTATTAACCCAGAAGGAGGGAACCCTATAGTGTTTGATTTTAATAAACCTAAAATCGAGATTACCGAATTATCTGAAGATAAAAAATTTGGCAGATTCGTAGTTGAGCCTCTGGAAAGAGGATATGGAACTACACTTGGAAATTCTTTAAGAAGAATTATGCTGTCTTCCCTGCCGGGTGCAGCTGTAAGCCAGGTTAAAATTGATGGTGTGCTTCACGAATTCAGCTCCATTCCGGGCGTAAAAGAAGACGTGAGCGATATTATCATGAATCTGAAGAGCCTTGCTATTAAGAACCACAGCACAGACAATGAGCCGAAAACCGCATACATCGAATGTGAAGGAAAAGGTGTTGTAACTGCAGCTGATATCCAGGCTGATCAGGATATCGAGATCATGAATCCGGATCAGGTGATTGCTACTTTAAACGGTGGCAAGGACTGCAGACTTGCTATGGAGCTTACTATTACAAAAGGCCGCGGATATATCAGTGCTGATAAAGGTAAATCTGATGATATGCCGATCGGTGTACTTGCAGTTGATGCTATCTATACACCGGTAGACAGAGTCAACATGACTGTAGAGAATACACGTGTTGGTCAGGTAACCGATTATGATAAGCTGACACTGGATGTGTATACAAACGGTACACTTGATCCGGATGAGGCGGTAAGCCTTGCAGCAAAAGTATTAAGCGAGCACTTGAGCCTTTTCATTGACCTTTCCGAGAATGCAAAGACCGCTGAGGTTATGATCGAGAAAGAAGACAATGAGAAAGAAAAAGTCCTGGAAATGAGCATTGATGAACTTGAGTTATCTGTTCGTTCCTATAACTGCTTGAAGAGAGCCGGCATTAATACGGTTGAAGAATTATGTAACAAGACTTCTGATGATATGATGAAGGTTCGTAACCTTGGACGTAAATCATTAGAAGAAGTTCTTGCGAAACTGAAAGAGCTGGGCTTACAGCTTCAGCCAGCAGAAGAGTAAGAATTGATCAGGTTATTGGTTTTCTAAGGGAACAATAACCAGTTAGCAAAGAGATATTATACGGTGGGGATGCCTAAGCAGTCGGACAGTAAGACCGAACAAGCGTGCCCGGCTGTCCCACAGATGGAGGAAAATTAAATGGCAAAATATAGAAAATTAAGCAGAACTTCTGATCAGAGAAAAGCATTACTGAGAAACCAGGTAACAAATCTGTTATACAACGGAAAAATCGTTACTACAGAAGCTAAAGCAAAAGAAATCCGTAAAATCGCTGAGAGCCTTGTAGCTATGGCTGTTCGTGAAAAAGATAACTTCGAAACTGTTACTGTAACTGCTAAAGTTGCTCGTAAAGATGCTGAAGGCAAGAGAGTAAAAGAAGTTGTTGACGGAAAGAAGAAAACTGTATACGATGAAGTACAGAAAGAGATCAAGAAAGATGCTCCTTCCAGACTTCACGCTCGTCGTCAGATGATGAAAGTTTTCTACCCGGTTAAAGAAGTACCTGCAAAGGGTGCCGGAAGAAAGAAAAACACTAAAGACGTAGATATGGTTGCTAAGATGTTCGATGAGATCGCTCCAAAATACGCTGACCGTAACGGTGGTTACACAAGAATCGTTAAGATCGGACCGCGTAAAGGTGATGCTGCAATGGAAGTATTAATCGAGTTAGTTTAATTCATTGATTTGAGTTAAGAATTAGCAGATTATGGATAGATAGGATGCCCGGGCTGACTGAGTTTGGCTTTGAGCGGAAATATTTTTCCAGAATAATAGAGCTGTGTATATGTATGGTGAAAACTGTACATGTATGCAGCTTTTTTTATGTTACAGGAACATTACCAGGGAGAGGATCGCTATAGTTACTATTCGCTGGTAGTATATCCTGTGAATCGTATTGCTGAGGACGGGGTGAACAGTAACCTCTTTTATCATCAGAGGATTCACCCTTGATTATTTGTCATAGATATCGTAAAATCGTAGAGTATAGATTGTTAGAGTTACAAAGGAGAATAAAAGATTGAAGCGCAGCCTGGAAAGACAAAAGAAGAAGGCAGGCTACAGGATACGGTTATTGTTGTTGTCTGTGGAATTGATTTTTACAGCCATATTTCTGTGGGGATGGGAACCCTCGCAGGCGTTGGCAAAAACATCGGAATTCTTCTGGAATGATTATGGAACGATTGCCCACGCATTAGGAGGAATCGGAGATAAAACGTATCTGAATTCGAGAGAAAGCTTTCTCGCCAGTTATCAGATGGGATGCCGCCTTTTTGAGGTGGATCTGACCAAAACATCGGATGGAGTATGGGTATGCCGTCATAGCTGGAATCAGCCACTGGGACAGTGGGATGGAGATAAAAAACAGGTATTATCCTCAGAGGAATTTCTGTCCCGTCCATTATACGGGAAATATACGCCGATGACGCTGGAGGATCTGCTGATTTTACTGAAAGATTATCCGGATGCGTTTGTCATGCTGGATTCCAAACAGTATTCTGTGCGGAATTATCAGAGGACGATCGAGGATTATGCGGATTATCTGGAAATTGCGCAGAATGCAGGAGTCAGTGAGGTGGCGGGACAATTGATCCCGGAAATCTATAATCAGGTTATGTTTTCGGGAACAGCACTGCTGTATGAATTTCCAGCGTATATTTATTCTTTATGGCAGGAGTATTCCCTGGAGGAAATTCAGGACATTGCTTCTTTCTGTGAAGAAAGAGGAATTCTGGCTGCTGCGGTTTCGCGGGAATACTGGTCACAGGAGATTCAGGATATTTTTGATGAAAAAGGAATCAGGGTTTATATTTATACAGTAAATGATCCGGAGGAAGCATCTTATTACAGAGAAGAGGGCGCAGCGGGAGTCTGTTCCGATTCTCTTGTATCATAATGTTAATGTTACAGGATGAAAGAACGGATTTTGTGGAATTGATATAGGTACATTCTTGATAAAAAGGATTAGATGAAACAATGAAAATAAGAGTGATGATTGCTGTGAGTGCAGCGAAATTTGTTGGATATATATGTAAAAAAATGGGAAGACAGGGTGTGACCTGGGCCGGAAAGATTGCGATTAAAATCTGCCCGGATATTCTGGAACAGCTTTCTTCGCAGGTGCGTAAGACGATTTTTGCAACCTGTGGTACAAACGGAAAGACAACTACCAATAATATGCTCTGTGCAGCTCTGGAAGCAGAGGGACAGAAGGTGATCTGTAATCATACAGGCTCCAATATGCTGAATGGTGTTGTCGCTGCTTTTGTTCTGGCAGCGAAGTGGAATGGAAAGATTGATGCGGATTATGCCTGTATTGAGGCTGATGAGGCTTCCACGAAGTATATTTTCCCGAGGATCAAACCGGATTATATGCTTCTGACCAATCTTTTCCGTGATCAGCTTGACAGATATGGTGAGATCGATATTACCATGAAGATTCTGGAGGACATGATGCGGAAAGTTCAGGGAATGAAGATTGTGGTGAACGGGGATGATGCCTTGTCTGCATATCTTGCCATGGATTCCGGAAATGAGTATATCACTTATGGAATCAGTAAACCGGTGATCCGTTCAGCGGCGAATGAGATCCGTGAGGGGCGTTTCTGCAAGTGCTGTGGAGAGAAGCTGGAGTATCGTTTCTATCATTACAGTCAGCTTGGAGATTATTATTGTCCGAAGTGTGGATTTGCAAGACCGAACATTGATTTTGACGCAGAAAATGTCAAAGTTGGCGATCAGCTCAGCTTTTATGTGGAAGGAAAGCACATTGTTGCCAATTATAAGGGATTTTATAATGTGTATAATATTCTGGCTGCGTATGCAGGTGTGCGTGTGGCAGGATTTGAGGGAGCACATTTCGAAGATATGCTCCGCAAATTCAATCCTGAGAATGGAAGAATGGAGCAGTTCCGTATCAAAGGTACCGGCGTGACTCTGAATCTTGCCAAAAACCCGGCTGGTTTTAACCAGAATATTTCAGCGGTGATGCAGGATACTTCTCCGAAGGATATTATTATTGCAATCAATGATAATGCACAGGACGGAACCGATATTTCCTGGCTCTGGGATGTGGATTTTGACCTTCTTGGAAATGAGAGTATCCGTTCAATTACAGTCAGTGGTATCCGCTGTCAGGATATGAGACTGCGACTGAAATATGTAGATATTCCTTCTATTCTGGAAGGGGATGTTGAGAAAGCAATCCGTGACCGTGTAGAGGACGGAGTTGGCAATCTCTATGTACTGGTAAATTATACAGCATTATTCAGCACAAGAAATATTCTGAAGAAACTGGAGGGTGAGAAAGCATGAAACTTACGATAGGACATTTATACCCGGATCTGCTGAACCTTTATGGTGACAGGGGAAACATCCAGTGTCTGATGAAACGGTGCGAGTGGAGAGGAATTGAGGCAGAGACGATTCCGTTTGAACTGGATGATAAGATTGAATTTTCCGGTCTGGACATCGTGCTTCTGGGCGGTGGTTCGGACAGAGAGCAGATGCTGGTATGTGAGAAACTTCAGAAGATTCAGAAGGATTTCAAGGCTTATGTGGAGGACAATGGTGTTGTCATTGCCATCTGCGGAGGATATCAGCTTCTGGGAAATTATTATAAGACAGAGCAGGGAACCATGAAGGGTCTGGAACTGGTAGACCTTTATACAGAGCAGGGAGAGGGCCGTCTGATCCAGAACATTGTTCTGCAGAGTGATCTGTTTGACATGCCGATCGTCGGATTTGAGAACCACGGAGGCCGTACCTGCATCAATGATAATAAACCTCTGGGAAAAGTTCTCTACGGGGCGGGAAATGACGGTCGGTCCGGATATGAGGGTGTTGTCTACAAAAACGTGATCGGAACCTACCTTCACGGACCATTGCTTCCGAAGAATCCGCAGCTTGCTGACTGGCTGATCAGTCATGCACTGGAACGAAAATACGGAAAGAAGATAGAACTGGAACCACTGGATGACAGCCAGGAAAAGCAGGCGAATGATTATATATACCATAGATTTGTAAAAGCATAAACAGGTAAGAGGATAATTATGGCGAAATCACACAATCAGAAAGCGAAGATTTTATATCTTGAGAGAATGTTAAGAGAGAGCAGTACTGTAAGACCGATTTCCATGCAGGAGATTCTGGATCGCCTGGGAGAACTGGGAATCCGGGCTGAGAGAAAAAGTATTTATGATGATATGGAGACATTGAAGGATTTTGGCATGGCAATCCAGTACCGGAGAGGCCGTGAGGGCGGATATTATCTTGTTCAGGAGAGAGTACCTGAGATGCCGGAAATGTCAGAGATGTCTGAAGTGCAGGGGATGTCCGGGGGGCAGGGGGATGTTTCTCTGGTGTCCGGATGTGTAGCCGGGATTCCGGCAGAAACAGTATGTGCTGTGCAGGAGACCTTAAAAGAAGAACCAATTCATCCGGTTGTTTCTCTGGATGCGGAAGCTCCGGAGCAGGAGAAAAACGGGAAGGAGATCAAACTTCTCTGCAAAAATTCCGTACGAAAAGAAGTACTGAAGGCTCTGGGGAAGAAAGTGCCGTATAAGTCAAAGGGAGAGGATTGTTTTACAGTTGTGATCCAGACAGAGCCGGACAGAAAGTTCTATGGATGGCTGGCATCTATGGGCAGAAGTGTGCATATTCTGAAGCCAAAGAAAGTGGCAGCTTCCTACAGGGAGTATCTGAAGAGTATTGCGAAAGATTATAAAATTGATAAGTAGATTTGAGAAACAGATAAAAACAGGTTTAAGAGGTCGGGCGCAGTTGATGGATGGGTCAATTGAGAGGCGAGGCGATACGAAATACCGACTGTGAGTTGAAACAAAGAAAGGATCAGACTATTTATGAAAAAAAAGACAGCAGGGATTCTGCTGGGAGTGATGGTATCTTCCATGCTCCTGTCTGCATGCGGAAGTAACAAGGCAAAAGAGGCAGCAAATGAAAGTGTACAGGTGGAAGAAGAAGGTAAGGGAGAACGTACGGAAGAAGGAGAGAAGGTAGAAGCAGAGGAAACAGCGGAAGCTTCAGACACTTCTGCATCTGATACCGGAGATTCAGATGGCAATGTTTCGGAGGGGAACAGTTCAGAAAGTGACACTACAGGCAGCGATGCGGATCATTCCGGGGATAAAGCGGAAGCAGAGAATGATGAAAATGTTGACACAGATGGAACCGATGATACAGAAGACACAGAAGCGCCGCTGGGTAAGATCGGGATTCTTCTTTCTCAGGATGATGAGAATGCTTCTGTAGATGCAAAGGAAATGACTGATCAGATCGCAGAAGGCGGCTATGAGGCGGAAGTTAAGAATGCAGATGGAGATGCAGAACTTCAGATTTCCCAGATTCAGGAATGTATCGATGAGGAAGTGTCTGCGCTGATCATCAATCCGGTAGATCCTTATGGGCTGGCAGATATTCTGAACACAGCGAAGGAAAAGGAGATTCCTGTGATCTCTTATGACAAACTGATCCAGGATACGGCAGCAGTCAATTACTATGCATCTTATGATACCAGAGTGATCGGAAATGAAATCGGAAAAAAGATTGTGAAAAAAATGAGTCTGGATAAGGCACAGGAAGAAAAGAAATCATACACGATCGAATTTCTGATGGGTTCTCCGGATGATAATGGAGCACTTTTCCTCTGCAATGGAATCCTGGAAGTTCTGCAGGAGTATCTGGATGATGGAACTTTAGTCTGCAAATCCGGAAATACGACTTTTGATACGACGGGAATTATGCGCTGGAGTGAAAGTTCTGCGAAAGCGAAACTGGAGTCTGTGCTGGATGAGTTTTATGCAGAAGAAAAGACACCGGATATTATCTGTACGGCGTATGATGGATTTACCTATGAAGTGCAGGATGTCCTGAAGAGTGCGGGAATTTTACCTGGAAGCGAGGAATGGCCGCTGATCACAGGATATGGCAGTGAGGTACAGGCAGTCAAGGATGTGGCAGAAGGAGAACTTTCTTTTACCATGTTTATGGACCGTAAGGAGCTGGCAAAAGGCGGTGCGCAGATGGCAATTGATTATCTGACAGGAGAGAAGGTTGATGTGAAAGATTATTCACAGTATGACAATGGTGTGAAGATCGTGGGAACTTTTACCTGTACAGCGCAGATGATCGATAAGGATAATTATCAGATTCTGGTAGATAATGGAACTTATACAGAAAACGAGATTCAGCCGGAGCCGACAGAGACGCCAGAACCAACAGAAACACCGGTTCCGACAGAAACACCGGAGCCGACAGAGACGCCAGAACCAACAGAGACACCGGTTCTGACAGAAACACCGGAACTGACAGGAACTCCGGTACCAACCGAAACGCAGACTGCATCAGAAATACCGGAAAGTACCGGAACACCGATACCGACAGCAGGAAAGTCTGCTGATGATAAGACTGTGTAAGGAAAAATAAAAAGAATAAAAAGCGTGAAGTATAAAAGAATTAAAACGATAAATAAAAGAATCAGAGAAAGAGAATAAAAAAACGGCAGAAAGATAAGCAGTCATGCAGGTCTTTCTGCCATTTATTTTGGCTTTGTATTTATAGAATTTCTGTTACAGGGGATTTTGTCTGCCCTGTTTCTGTGCTGGATATATTCCTGTTCTTTCGTTTCTCCGGAATTTATTATTCTCTGAAAGTTAAAGAATCATCAGTCATGGAATCAACGATTGCAAGAGATTCCAGACGGATTCCCATATCGCGGATTTCCTGACCGCCATGCTGGAAGCCTTTTTCGATTACGATTCCGGCACCTTCGAGAGTTGCTCCGGATTTCTTGACGATATCGATCAGACCCAGAAGTGCGCATCCGTTTGCAAGGAAATCATCGATCAGAAGAACGTGATCGTCCGGTCCGAGGAATTTCTTGGAAAGGATGACATCATAAACTTTCTTATGAGTGAAGGACTCTACCTTTGTAGAATACACTTCTCCGTCGAGATTGAGACTCTGTGTTTTTTTGGCGAATACGACAGGTACATCGAAGTACTGTGCTGCGATACAGGCGATACCGATACCGGATGCTTCGATTGTAAGAATTTTGGTAATGGGACAGTCAGAGAAGCGGCGTTTAAATTCTTTGCCGATTTCATTGATGAGAGTGATATCCATCTGATGATTTAAGAAGCTGTCTACTTTTAAAATATTTCCCGGTTTCACAATTCCATCCTTAAGAATTCGGTCTTTTAAAAGTTTCATAGATTTCTCTCCTTTTATATATGTATTTAATTTGGGTTGCTGTTTATAAACCGTCTGATAATAGTGACAGCATAAGCAGTAACAGCTACTGTTATGGTAATTATAACTATGATACGCTATAATTTGTTTTGATGCAATTGATTTTGACAAAAAATATAAAAATAATTATAATAATCTCGAATCAGAGTGAGAAAAGCAGAGAGAAATCTGTGCAATCTGCCGGACAGAAAAGGAGAATGAACGGATGAAGAAAGAATATGAACTGATCTGGGAAATTTTTAACAAATGTCCCCGTAATCAGATGAGAGATGTTTTTGTGGAAGAGCTGGAACTGGATGACCCGGAGGAGTATATCCGCAATAAATTCAAAGGAAAAGAAGTTTCCTATGAAAAAACAGTACTGGAAGACGGTACGATCATTTTTGACATCACGACTTCTCAAATAAAACAGCGTTGCTCCTTTACAGAAATTTGATAAATGTGGTATAATATTATTTACGCTATGCAGGGACAGGAGCCGGATGCTTTTGTCCGTCTGATGCTGAGAAAGGAGAAGGTGAAAATGGGCGAAGAACAGAAAACACATACACATATACTGGAGGATGGCACAGTAGTAGAACATTCTCACGGAGAACATACACACCATCACAGCCATGCACATACAAAAGCAGTGCTGAACCGCCTTTCAAGAGCAATCGGACATATGGAATCCATTAAGAGGATGATCGAGGATGGGAGAGACTGCAGTGAAGTTCTGATACAGCTTTCAGCGGTGAAATCCGCGATCAATAATACAGGTAAGATCATTCTGCAGGATCATATTGAGCATTGTATTGTAGATGCAGTGGAACATGGTGACAAAGATGCGATTAAGGAACTTGAGATTGCAATCGATAGATTTATGAAATAAATGGTCGCTTCAGTGTATGGATGAGAGTATCATTTTATTGAAAACTGTTAGCTGCTGTTCAGCCTGTTCTTAGTAATATGGTTGACGGGACAGTAGCATGCGAGCAGTAATCGAAAAATGACAGAATAAAAAGTAATATGCGTACTTACATGGTACGTAAATATAAAGGAGAATGTAATTATGGCAAAAGAATGTAGCAATACTTCATGTGACAAATCAAGCTGTGAGGGCTGTTCTTCCAAAGCAAACGGACCACAGAGCTTCCTTGCGGAAATGAATGCTCACTCAAATGTAAAACATGTGATCGGAGTAGTCAGTGGCAAAGGCGGCGTAGGTAAATCCTTCGTAACAGGTTCTCTGGCAAATATGATGGCAGCTCAGGGATACAAGGTAGGTATTCTGGATGCTGATATCACAGGCCCGTCTATCCCGAAAATGTATGGATTAAAAGGTGCAGCAATGGCAAATGATGAAGGCATTTATCCAATGATCACGAAGAACGGAATCAAGGTAATGTCCATCAACCTTCTGCTTCCTACAGAAGATACTCCTGTAATCTGGAGAGGTCCGGTTCTTGCAAATATGGTAAAACAGTTCT
>ERZ838399.3392-NODE-3392-length-10137-cov-4.380778_pt1 | contig 10137 bp, 9 predicted proteins | sample MGYA00519683_ERZ838399 | MGnify/ENA primary metagenome ERZ838399 (study PRJEB31850, sample SAMEA3708833) | human gut metagenome | biome: human gut; feature: human-associated habitat; material: faeces | place: China | collected 2014 ...
GGGGCAAAATACCTTTTGACCCTGACATCATCTATATTTTATCAGAAAGAACAGAGAACAAAATAGTTATGAAAGAATTTATCATAGAAGAAAACGAAGCGGGACAGCGTTTTGACAAATATCTGGCAAAACTTCTCAAAGAAGCACCAAAGAGCTTTTTTTATAAGATGCTCCGCAAAAAGAACATCACTCTGAACGGCAAAAAGGCTACAGGAAACGAGAAACTTCTGAAGGGAGACAGTATCCGGCTGTTTCTCAGTGATGAGACGTTTGATAAATTTGCAGGAAGTGTGCAGGTGGCGAGAGCGTACTGTGATCTGGATATTGTTTATGAGGATGCAGACATTGTTATTGTGAATAAACCGGTGGGGATGCTTTCACAGCCGGCAGACGACGGGACGCCTTCGTTGGTGGAGTATCTGATCGGGTATCTGCTGAAGAAGGGTGAACTGACGGAGAAACAGTTAAAGACGTTCAAGCCTTCTGTCTGCAATCGTCTGGATCGCAATACCAGTGGAATGGTCTGTGCGGGAAAAAGTCTGGCAGGGTTACAGTTTCTTTCACGGATTTTCCATGACAGAACACTTCACAAGTATTATCTTTGCCTGGTGAAGGGGCGTATTGAGAGGGACAACCATATTAAGGGGTATCTGCATAAGGATAAGAAAACGAATAAGGTAACGGTAAGCAGGGAGAAGTCTGAGGATTCCATGCCGATCGAGACTGCTTATCATCCGCTTGGCAGCAATGGGAAGATGACCCTTCTGGAGGTGGAACTGATCACAGGGCGCACTCACCAGATCCGTGCACACCTGAGCAGTATCGGGCATCCGCTTCTGGGGGACGGCAAGTATGGAGATGCAGAGTTCAACAGAAAGTATGCGGGTTATGGCGTGAAGCATCAGCTTCTTCATGCATATAAATTAGTAATTCCGGAGACGGACCAGACCTTTGTGGCACAGGTACCGGATCTTTTTCATAAAGTCATCGTAGAAGAACACCTGGAGGAATGTTATCATGAAAATCTGGAGAGAAGTCTGGGATTATGCAAAGATGATCGTCGTAGTGCTGATCATCGTGATGTTTGTAAATAATGTAGTGCTGATCAATGCGAAGATTCCGTCAGAATCTATGGAGAAGACCATTATGACGGGGGACCGTATCTTTGGGTTCCGTCTGGCGTATGGGCTGAATATCAGTCTGTTTGGACATGAGATTTCGAAGAAGGTGAAAGATCCGGAGCGTTTTGATATTATTATTTTTAAGTATCCGGATGATGAGAAACAGCTTTTTATCAAGAGACTGATCGGATTGCCGGGAGAGAAGGTCCAGATCACGGATGGTAAGGTTTATATTAATGATTCGGAAGTTCCGCTGGATGACAGTTTTGTGGCGGAGACACCGCTGGGAGATTTCGGACCTTATGAGGTGCCGGAGAACTGTTATTTTATGCTGGGGGATAACCGGAATCATTCTAAGGATTCGAGGTACTGGAAGAATAGTTTCGTGACGTTTGATGAGATTGTCGGGAAAGCGATGATCCGGTATTATCCGTCTGTGAAGCTGCTGGGGTGACTGTGGGAAGCTTGCATATTGAAGCCTGAAGAGGCTGGAAACACGCGACTTCAGTTGTGTGAAGATAAAGTTTTTAATTTACAAGTTTGTTTTTGGTGGAAACGGAAAGCCGGGCAGCGAAAGAGAAGAAGGATGGAGTAAATTACAGTGGCAACATGGAACAGCAGAGGTTTGCGTGGTTCTACTCTGGAGGAACTGGTAAACAGGACGAATGAACAATACAGGGAGAAGGGGCTGGCTCTCATCCAGAAAATTCCGACCCCGATCACTCCGGTCCGCATGGATAAGGAGAACAGGCATATTACTCTGGCTTATTTTGAGCAGAGAAGTACCGTAGATTACATCGGAGCAGTGCAGGGGATTCCTGTCTGCTTCGATGCCAAAGAATGCTGCACCGACACTTTTCCTCTGGCAAATATCCATTCTCATCAGGTGGAATTTATGGAAGCCTTTGAGAAACAGGGGGGTGTGGCTTTTTTTCTTATTTTTTTCAGTCATGAGAATCTGTTTTATTATCTTACTCTGAGAGAACTTCTGGGGTTCTGGAAGAGGATGGAGGATGGAGGGCGTAAGAGTTTCCGGAGGGAGGAGCTTGCGCAGGAGTTTTATCTGGATAAGAAGGGGGGCGGCGTGCTGGTGCCTTATCTTGAGGGGATTCAGAGGGACCTGGATCGGAGGGATGAGTGAGAGCGAAAGGGACGCATGTTTACAGGATTAGGGATTGACAATTTCAGAAAAACATTTTATAATTTTATCTAGTTTTCATATCAACTTGATAATTTGGTAACACGTTACCGTAGTAAAGTGAAGCAAGAACACATGAGGAGGAGCCACAACATGCAGCGTATTTTTCATACACCAGAAGGTGTAAGAGACATTTACAATGGCGAATGCAGCCAGAAAAGGAAGGTACAGGAGAAAATCCATCGTGTCTTTCATCGTTATGGCTATGAAGATATAGAGACCCCGACATTTGAATATTTTGAAGTTTTCAGCCGTGAGGTAGGAACGATTCCTTCTAAGGAATTATACAAGTTCTTTGACAGAGAGGGAAATACTCTGGTGCTCAGACCGGATTTTACGCCGTCAGTTTCCAGGGCGTGTGCGACTTATTTTTCACCGGATAAGGAACCGGTGAGCCTGTGCTATACAGGTAATACATTTATTAACAATTCCAGTTACAGAGGCCGTCTGAAAGAGACGACACAGATGGGCGTGGAGCGTATCGGGGATGAATCTGCGGATGCGGATGCAGAGCTTCTGGCGATGACCGTGGAGTGTCTGCTGGCAGCAGGTCTGACGGAGTTTCAGGTCAGTGTCGGACAGGTGGATTATTTTAAATCTCTTTTAAAGGAAGCGGAGCTTGGCGCAGAGGCGGAAGAGCGTCTTCGTACTCTGATCTCCCAGAAGAATTCTTTCGGTGTGGAGGAATTTGTGGCAGAGCAGAAGATCAAGGACAGTATGGTGAAGGCATTTGTGGAGATTCCGCAGATGTTTGGTTCTGAGGAAGTTCTGAAGAAAGCGAGAAGCCTTACCAACAATGCGTGTGCGCTGGAGGCGGTTGCCAGACTGGAAGAGATTTATGAGATCATGAAGACTTATGGATATGAGAAGTATATTTCTTTTGATTTCGGTATGCTCAGTAAGTATCAGTATTATACGGGAATTATTTTCCAGGCGTATACTTATGGAACCGGGGAGCCGATGATCAAGGGTGGCCGTTATAATGGTCTGATGAAGCATTTTGGCAAGCCGGCAGCATCTATTGGTTTTGCCATTGAAGTGGATAACCTTCTTCTTGCTCTTTCCAGCCAGAAACTGATTTCTGAGAAGGAAGAGAAGCCGGAAGTGATCGAATATGAGCCGCAGAACCGTGCAGAAGCGATCAGAGAAGCACAGAAGCTTCGCGCAGAAGGTCATAATGTGGCGTTACGTTTGAAGAAGGAGGATTAAGTAATCATGAGATACCTGACAGTTGCCCTGACGAAAGGCAGACTTGCCAATAAAACAATGGAAATGTTTGAGAAAGCAGGGATTACCTGTGAAGAGATGAAGGATAAGGACTCCCGTAAACTGATTTTTGTCAATGAAGACCTGAAGATGAAGTTTTTCCTTGCAAAAGGTCCGGATGTTCCGACTTATGTGGAGTATGGAGCAGCGGATATCGGAATCGTGGGTAAGGATACGCTCCTGGAGGAAGGCCGTAAACTTTATGAGGTGATGGACCTTGGTTTTGGAAAGTGCAAGATGTGTGTGTGCGGACCGGAGAGTGCGAGAGAAGTGCTTGAGAATAATCAGTTAATCCGTGTGGCGACCAAATATCCGAATATTGCGAAGGATTATTTCTTTAACAGAAAGCATCAGACTGTGGATTTGATCAAACTGAATGGTTCAATTGAGCTGGCACCGATCGTCGGGCTGGCTGAAGTGATCGTGGATATCGTGGAGACAGGAAGTACTCTGAAAGAGAATGGCCTGAAGGTACTGGAAGAGGTTTGCCCGCTGTCTGCCAGAATGGTTGTCAACCAGGTAAGCATGAAGATGGAGAATGAGAGAATTCGCAAACTCATTGAAGACTTAAGAAGAGTTCTGCAGGAGGAGAAGTAAGATGCGTACAGTAAAATTAACAAAAGAATCAACAAAAGATATTCTGGAAAATCTGCTGAAAAGAAGCCCGAATAATTATGGAAAGTTTGAGTCCGCAGTTGCACAGATTCTGGATAAGGTGAAAAAGGACGGGGATGAAGCTCTTTTTGCCTATACGAAGGAGTTTGACAAGGCAGAGGTGACAAAAGAGACGATTCGTGTCACAGAGGCGGAGATCGAGGAGGCGTATGCACAGATCGATCCTGCACTTCTGGGTGTTATCCGTAAGGCACTGGTGAATATCCGTAAATATCATGAGAAACAGATTCAGAACAGCTGGTTTACCAGTGAGACAAACGGAACTATGCTTGGTCAGAAAGTGACTCCGTTAAACCGTGTCGGTGTTTATGTACCGGGTGGAAAGGCTGTTTATCCGTCTTCTGTACTGATGAATATTGTGCCTGCAAAGGTAGCAGGGGTACCGCACATTGTCATGACAACTCCTCCTGGAAAAGATGGAAAAATCTGTGCTTCTACTCTGGTAGCTGCGAAGGAAGCCGGTGCAGATGAGATTTATAAGGTCGGCGGTGCGCAGGCGATCGGTGCGCTGGCATTTGGCACAGCGAGTATTCCGAAGGTAGACAAGATCGTTGGTCCTGGAAATATTTTTGTTGCTCTTGCAAAGAAGGCTGTTTATGGTTATGTAAGTATTGACTCTATCGCAGGCCCGAGTGAGATTCTTGTTCTGGCAGATGAGACTGCAAATCCGCATTTTGTGGCAGCAGACCTTCTGTCCCAGGCAGAACATGATGAGCTGGCGTGTGCAATCCTGATCACAACAAGCGAGGAGTTTGCAGCCAAGGTAGATGAAGAAGTGAAGGGATTTGTGGAGGTTCTTTCCAGAAAAGAGATCATTCAGAAATCTCTGGATAACTTCGGATATATCCTGATTGCAGAAGATATGGATGAGGCAATTGAAGCTGCCAATGAGATCGCTCCGGAACATATGGAGATTGTGACGGCAAATCCGTTCGAGGATATGATGAAGGTGAAGAACGCAGGCGCAATCTTTATCGGAGAATACAGTTCTGAGCCTCTGGGAGATTATTTTGCAGGTCCGAACCATGTTCTTCCGACCAATGGAACCGCGAAATTCTTCTCCGCACTTTCTGTAGATGATTTCATTAAGAAATCCAGTATTGTCTATTATTCAAAGGCAGCACTGCGTGATATCCATAAAGATATCATCCAGTTTGCGACTTCCGAACAGCTTACTGCACATGCAAATTCCATTGCAGTCCGCTTCGAGGATGAGGATAAATAAGAAGAACAGAGAGGACTTAATTATGGCACGAGAAGCTTCAGTAGAAAGAAATACAAAGGAAACGGAAATTAAACTGAAGATTAATCTGGACGGGACCGGATATTCTGACATTGAGACAGGTGTGGGATTTTTTGACCATATGCTGGATGGATTTACCCGTCATGGGCTGTTTGACCTGTCCGTGAGAGTTCACGGGGATCTTCATGTGGATGATCATCATACGATCGAGGATACGGGAATTGTGCTGGGAACGGCTTTGAAGGAAGCGATTGGAGACAAGAAGGGAATTAAGCGTTATGGAAGCTGTATTCTTCCGATGGATGAATCTCTGGTACTCTGTGCCGTTGATCTGTCCGGAAGACCGTATTTTGCCTGGGATGCAGAGTTTACCACAGATAAGATCGGTGATATGTCTACAGAGATGGTGAAGGAATTTTTCTATGCGATTTCCTATTCCTGTGGAATGAATTTACATATTAAAGTGTTAAGCGGCGGAAATAATCATCATGTGGCAGAAGCGATGTTTAAGAGTTTTGCCAAGGCATTGGATGCAGCTACATCCTATGATCCAAGAATTACGGACGTTCTGTCCACGAAGGGCAGCCTTGCATAGCCGGATCTCTGTCTGATAAAAGTATAGTTAATAATAAAAGATGTTCCCGGAATGGCAGGAATAAAAAAATCTGTCAGACCTGCGGAACATCTTTTGAGATATAGAATATCTTTTGGAATATGGAATATCTTTTGAGATATATGAGAAAAGGAGAAGGATGATATGGAAAACACAGCAAAATTAAAATGCAGCATTGCATGGTCTGATTTTAAATTAAACAGCGATGGAATGGTTCCTGTGATCGCTCAGGATTATCAGACAAATGAAGTCCTGATGCTGGCATATATGAATGAAGAGGCTTTTAATACGACACTTGAAACAGGAAAAATGACTTACTGGAGCAGAAGCCGTAATGAACTCTGGACAAAGGGTCTGACCTCCGGGCACCTGCAGTTTGTGAAATCACTGACACTGGACTGTGACAATGATACGATCCTTGCAAAGGTGGAGCAGATCGGGGCAGCCTGCCATACAGGCAGCAGAACCTGCTTTTTTAACCGAATCAAGTAAGTCCCCTGCTTCAATTGCGAAAAGCAATAAGCAGTGGGTGGGGACTTGCTTGTATCAGGAGGAGTGCAAGCTCCTTCTGATAAACTGCGGAGCAGTTATTCGGTTATGAGCAAGTAGCGAAGCGGATTGCGAATATCCGCTTGATAACACTGACAGAAACACAGGAATAAAACAAGAAGTCTGCCGGAAATTAGAGAATTTTTGTTATTGTATTGACATTTTCCGCCAGATGTGGTAAAAAAAGAATATCCGAATTGAATATGTGCAATTGTTATAACGTCAGGGTCGCATCATAATTGATGTATAAAAGAGAATCCGGTGAGAGTCCGGAACGATACCGTCACTGTGAATGGGAGCGGCTTTCAGAAACCACTGGGAAACCGGGAAGGGAAAGCGGTGAGGAACAAAGTCAGGAGAACTGCCTTGGCGAGGAATTTAAGGACTGCGGGTTACGGTCCTGTATTCTCATAACTTACATAGCTCTTTTATAAACACCATGTATTTATGGGAAACAGCAGCCGCAGGGACTGTGGCTGTCTTTTTTTGCATACGTTTGTCCGGAAATACAAGAATAAAAGAGGAAATTGAAATGAAAAGAAAATCTATGTTAGCTTTACTGTTGGCAGTATCCATGACCTGTTCTATGACTGCAGCTACAGGCGCAGTTGCTTATGCATCTGACGACACAGCTACAGAGGAAACAGCAGACGAATCCACAGATGATGCAGAAGCAACAGAAGAAGACGCAGCAGACGAGGAAGCAACCGATGCAGAAGATGCTTCTGAAGGTGATGAAGATGCAGATCAGAAAGCAGCAGATGAAGTAGCTGCCCTGATCGATAAGATCTATGTTCAGGAAAGAACAGATACAACTGATGAAGACTGCAAAGCAGCAAAAGAAGCATGGGACAAACTTACAGATGCTCAGAAAGAACTGGTAACAGGTGAAGAAGCAAGCCCTGAATACTTTGGACGTGACACAGGTGATGCTTCCAAGGATGATCCTCGTAACCAGGATGAGATCGGTGAGAACGAACTTCTTGTAGTAAGCTTTGGTACATCCTTCAACGACAGCCGTGCAGAGGATATCAAAGGTATTGAGGATAAACTTGCAGAAGCATATCCGGACTGGTCTGTAAGACGTGCATTTACAGCACAGATCATCATCAACCATGTACAGGCAAGAGATGATGAAGTAATCGATAATATGCAGCAGGCTCTTGACCGTGCAGTAGCTAACGGTGTTAAGAATCTTGTTGTACAGCCGACACATCTGATGCATGGTGCAGAATATGATGAAATGACAGAGGCAATTGATGGATACAAAGACAAATTTGAATCTGTTGCAATTGCAGAGCCAATGCTCGGTGAAGTTGGTGATGACGCTACAGTGATCAATGATGACAAGAAAGCAGTTGCTCAGGCAATCACAGATGAAGCTTGCAAGGAAGCTGGATTTGATGATATGAAAGCAGCAGCAGATGCAGGCACAGCATTTGTATTCATGGGACATGGTACATCCCATACAGCTAACGTAACCTATGACCAGATGCAGACACAGATGGATGACCTTGGATTCACAAACGCTTTCATCGGTACTGTAGAAGGAAAACCGGAAGATACAGCATGCGAAGAAGTTATCGCAAAAGTTAAAGATGCAGGATTTAAAAACGTTGTTCTTCGTCCTCTGATGGTTGTTGCCGGTGACCACGCTAACAACGATATGGCTGGTGATGATGAAGATTCCTGGAAATCTCAGTTCGAAGCATCTGGTGATTTCGACAGTGTAGACTGCCAGATCGCAGGTCTTGGAAGAATTGAAGCTGTAGAAGATCTCTATGTAGAGCATACAAAAGCAGCAATTGATTCTCTTGGAGCATCTGACGATGCAGCAGCAGAAGATACTGATGCCAAAGCAACAGATGACAGTGCAGACGATGCACAGGCAGATGACGCAGCTGAGACAACAGCTGATACTGCAGAGGCTGACGCTGAATAAAAAATATTGTTCAAACAAGATAAACTGCCCGGAGAACTTGCAAAAGTTTCCGGGCAGATATATTATATAATGAGAAAGAATGAGATTTTTTATCATTATATAATATATCTGATAAAAATAAAGTGAGATAAAGGAGAAAGATTACCATGAAAAAACGTTCCATTACATTAATGATGTCAGCACTTACCATTTCAGCAGCATTACTTGCCACAAGTCCGGTTCTGGCAGAAACAGATGCAAAAGATGCAGCAGAAACAACAGAAGAGAGCACGGATGCGAAAGATACAGCAGATGATAAAGATGCAGAAAAAGCAGAGAATACAGATGCAGAAAACACGGATGATAAGAAAGATGCATCATCTGCGGAAAATACACTGGAAGATGGTGTATATACTGCTGAATTTGACACAGACAGCGGTATGTTCCATGTAAATGAAGCAAACGACGGAAAAGGTGTCCTGACTGTAAAAGATGGACAGATGTCCATTCACATCAGCCTGACCTCCAAAAACATCGTAAACCTGTTTGTCGGCAAGGCTGCTGACGCAAAAAAGGATGGTGCAGAGCTTTTACAGCCCACCACTGATACCGTAACCTACGATGACGGCACAACCGAAGAAGTAAACGGATTCGATGTTCCGGTAAAAGCGCTGGATAAAGACTTTGACCTCGCCCTGATCGGAACCAAGGGAAAATGGTACGATCATACCGTCAGCGTTACCAACCCGGTAAAGGTTGACTAAAACCCAAGCCTGCTCCGACAAAACACACTAAGTTTATACAAGCATTAGAATTCCCGTAAAGTGTGCATTCTAATGTCATGAATCCAAAAAGACCGCAGAACCCGTACAAACAATGTGCACGTTCTGCGGTCTTTTTTGTTTTCTATGAACCCTGTAGAGCGTTTTTTACAGTTCTACACAGCATGCGCCGTCCTTCAGCTCAGCCTCAAAGGTCTTTCCAAGGCAATGAACCTGTACGCGCTGACAATGCTTTTCATAGCCATCATGAACACAGGCTACGGTCAGCTTTCCGTCTTTGAGTTCGCAGTGATACTGATTGTATACACCATCGCGGTATGCAAAGCTTTCGCCGTCATCCTGGAAATGATCCCAGCTTCCTTCTCCGGGATACACCTCCAGCATCAGCACCTGATCGGTATCCTTCTCACCCACGTAATTCTGCTCCGGCCATACCGGCAGCACTGTGCCTGCTTTTACATAGAGCGGGCAGGTATCCAGCGGAGCATCCCGCAGGATCCACTGTCCCTGATCGCCGGAAATCTTTTCACCTGTCCAGTAGTCATACCAGGTTCCTGCAGGCAGATAAACCATCTTCTTGCGATCACCCTGGATTACAACAGGTGCAGCAAGCAGATTCGGGCCTGCCAAAAATTCTGTATTGCACTCCTTTGCTACTTCATCCTTTTCATAATGAAGCACCAGGGAACGCATGATCGGCAGTCCGGTCTTCTCTCCGGTAAAGAACAGGTCATAATAATACGGGATCAGATGATATCGAAGCTGCGCT
>ERZ838399.3394-NODE-3394-length-10131-cov-10.197499_pt1 | contig 10131 bp, 7 predicted proteins | sample MGYA00519683_ERZ838399 | MGnify/ENA primary metagenome ERZ838399 (study PRJEB31850, sample SAMEA3708833) | human gut metagenome | biome: human gut; feature: human-associated habitat; material: faeces | place: China | collected 2014 ...
AGGTGGTGGTGCCGTCGTGGTGGGGGTGCTTCCAGGCCCAGATGCCGGTGCGCTCGTTGGCCTCCACGAGGTTGTCGTCCTTGTCGTACTTGGCGTTGATGAGGGTGACATAGCCCTCATCGGTCTCGCTGGGCTCATCCATCATCTTGAAGATGCGCTCTGCACCGGCCAGTGCCATGATAATGCTGTTGGCCTGCATGGACACCTGGCTGATGGGCATATTGAAGCTCTTGTTCAGGGACAGGAACGCCATGACAGTACCCAGCGTGACGCCGCCCATGCCGGTGACGGCCATGGCTGCACCCACCAGAGCGCAGATGGCGTAGCTGATGTTGCCCAGCTGAGCGTTGACGGGCATCATGATGTTGGCGAAGCTGTTGGCCTGCTTGGCGCTGTCCTTGAGCTTGTCGTTCAGCTCGCGGAAGCCCTCGAGGGCTTTCTGCTCGTGGGTGAAGACCTTGACGACCTTCTGACCTTCCATCATCTCTTCGATGTAGCCGTTCACTTTGCCGAGGTCGCGCTGCTGTGCGATAAAGTACTTGCCGCTCTGCTGGGTGATCTTCTTGGAGCAGAAGAGCATCAGGGCCACCATCAGCATGGTAACGATGGTGAGCTGCCAGCTCAGCATGCACATGCTGGCAAAGACGGAAACGATGGTGATGGCGCTGGATACCAGCTGCGGGATGCTCTGGCTGAGCATCTGGCGGAGGGTATCCACGTCGTTGGTGTAGACGGACATGATGTCGCCGTGCGGATGGGTGTCAAAGTAGCGGATGGGCAGGCTCTCCATGTGGGTAAAGAGCTGGGTGCGCAGATTGCGCAGGGTACCCTGGGTGACGTTGACCATGATGCGGGCGTTGAGCCAGGCGGCGAGGATGCCCACCACATAGATGCAGCCGACGCGCACCAGCGCACCGGCCAGCGGTGCAAAGCTGGGGTCCTGCTGCTGGGTCATGGGGATGATATAGTCGTCGATAAGGGTCTGCAGGAACAGGCTTGCCTGCACATTGGCCAGCGCGCTGACCACGATGCAGATGAGCACGAGGATGCAGTGAGGCAGATAGTGCTGGAACACCTCTGCCATGATGCGCTTGAGCAGCTTGCCCGGGTTCTCGACCTTCGGACGCGGGCCTCCCATGCCGCGGGGGCCAGGGCCATGGACGACTTTTGCTTTCTGTTCTGCCATTACTGCTCACCTCCCTGCTTGTCGAAGTCGCCGCCGCCCTGCGTCTGGCTGCTGTAGACTTCCTGATAGATCGCGTTGTTCTTCAGCAGTTCCTCGTGGGTGCCGAGGCCGTTGATCTGGCCGTTGTCCAGCACGAGGATGCGGTCGGCATCCTGCACCGAGGAAATGCGCTGTGCAATGATGATCTTGGTGGTGCCGGGGATCTCCTCACGGAACGCCTTCCGGATCTTTGCGTCGGTGGCGGTATCCACGGCACTGGTGGAGTCGTCGAGGATGAGGACTTTCGGCTTACGCAGCAGGGCGCGGGCGATGGTCAGACGCTGTTTCTGGCCGCCGGACACGTTGGAGCCGCCCTGCTCGATCCAGGTGTTGTACTTGTCCGGGAAGCGCTCGATGAACTCATCGGCGCAGGCCAGCTTCGCCACACGGATGCACTCTTCCTCGCTGGCGTTCTCGCTGCCCCAGCGGAGGTTGTCGAGGATGGTGCCGGAGAACAGGACGTTCTTCTGGAGCACCATGGAGACCTCGTGGCGGAGGACGTCGAGATCGTAATCCCGGACATCCACGCCGCCCACGCTGACAGTGCCGGTCTCGGCGTCGTACAGGCGGGGGATGAGCTGCACCAGACTGGACTTTGCGCTGCCGGTGCCGCCGATGATGCCCAGTGTCTCGCCGGGCTTGATGTCAAAGGTGATGTCGTTCAGGACAGGCTGGCCGGAGCCGTGCTTGTACTTGAAGGTGACGTGATCGAAGCGGATGCTGCCGTCCTTGACTTCCTGCACGGGAGCCTTGGCGGGGGGAAGGTCGGTCTTCTCGTCCAGGACTTCCACGATACGCTTTGCGGAAGCGGCGGACATGGAGATCATGACGAAAGCCATGCTCAGCATCATCAGAGCCATCAGGATGTTCATGATGTAGCCGAACAGGGCATTCAGCTGGCCGGTGGTCAGCGCGCCGTGCAGGATGTACTTTGCGCCGAACCAGCTCAGGGCAATGTTGCAGCCGTAAATAGCCGTCAGCATGGCGGGGTTGTTGAAGCTCAGACGGCTCTCTGCGTTGACGAACTGCTGATACAGACCCTCGCAGGCTTTGGTGTACTTCTCGTTCTCGAAGCCCTCGCGGACGAAGCTCTTGACCACGCGGATAGCGGAGACGTTCTCCTGCACCGAGGCGTTCAGGTTGTCGTAGTTCTTGAAGACCCGGTCAAAGATCTTGAAGGTGGGCACCATGATGCTGGCCAGCACGGCCAGCAGGAAGGCGATGGCTACCACGAAGATGAGGGCCAGAGGGCCGCCGATGCTGAGCGCCATGATGAGTGCGAACACCAGATGGACCGGGGCGCGCACACACATGCGCTCCATCATCTGGAAAGCGTTCTGCAGGTTGGTCACGTCGGTGGTCATGCGGGTGACGAGGCCGGCGGTGGAGAATTTGTCGATGTTGGAGAAGGAGTAGTGCTGGATGTTCTCATACATCGCGTCACGCAGGTTGCCGGCAAAGCCGGTGGACGCCTCGGCGGCGTACTTGCCGGCCAGAACGCCCAGCAGCAGGGCGATGGCCGCCACTGCGAAGGTGAGCAGGCCGTATTTGACGATGGCGTTCATATCGCCCTTTTCAATGCCAAGGTCGATGATGAACGCCATGATGGTGGGCAGCAGGATGTCCATGACTGCTTCCAGTGCGGAAAACATCGGCGTCAGGAGAGCGGCGCGTCTGTATTCGCCCAGATGGGAAGCAAGCTTCTTTATCATACTTTGAGCCTCCTTTGAATAATTGTTTGGTACGGAACAATTTTATACAAAACAATTTTAATGTCAATGCTTTTTCCAAAGTTTCGGAAAAAGTTCATATTTGTTTCACTTTAGAGAGAATCAACCTCTCCGTCACGGCTTCGCCGTGCCACCTCCCCTATCGAGGGGAGGCTTTGGCATATCGTAAAGCTTTATCTCTTCGCCAGAGGCTCCCCTACAAGGGGAGCTGGCGGGCGTGAGCCCGACTGAGAGGTTGGACAAAGGATAGCCTTCGTATTTATTTGAGGCCTAAATATAATTTATTCAGCAGCCGCAGCAGCTCGGTGTTCTCTTCCTCCGTCAGCAGGCCGGCGACGTATTCGTCGGTCTGGTGGAGGGCGAGCATGGTATTTTCGTGGAACTGGCGGCCTTTTTCGGTGAGGACCAGCTGCTTGAGGCGGGCGTCCTGCGCGACGCTCTGACGGGCGATGTAGCCCTTGCGCTCCATGAGCTGTAAAATATTGGTAACGGTGGAGCGGGTGATGGAGAACTCCCGCTCGATGTCCCGCTGGAATACGGGGGTGTCGGAGTTCCGGTAGAGGTACTCCATGATCCAGCCGTGCATGGGGGTCACGGCCTCCACGCCATTGGTGCGGGAGAACTGGCCGATCTTGCGGAAGATGAGGTTGTTCACCCGGCGCAGCTGGGCCGGGATGACCTGCGGCACCTCCCACGGCGGCGCGACAGGAGTGCAGCAAGGCTTGATTTCTTTACACATAGTTACCATCCTTCTGTTCGTTATATGATATGGCAGAGCTTTGAATGTTCGGAGGTCGAACTGTTTCACATAAAACTGTTCGATACAGGACTATTATGCTCCGAAAAAAGAGGGCTGTCAACCCTCTTTGGATGATTCGTCCCACTGGCCCAGCCCGGTGAGGATAGCAACGGCCACCTCGGGCTTATTCGTGACCACAAGCTCCGGGTCCAGCCGGAACAGCTGGCGCAGGTCGTCCCGGCTTTCCACGCCCACCGGCCAGGGCGCGACCTTGAAGCCGTGGGCGTGGGCATTGGGGATAAGGTCTTTGTCCCGGAAAAAGGCGTGGTACTCCGGCCCGACGTAATCCACCGGGAAGCCGAACTGGGCCACATAGTTCACAAAATCCGCCTGATAATAATACTGCTGCAGAATTTCGGCCAAGTTCATGCCGGGGTAGATGGAGTAGAGAAAATCGAGACGGTCTTTCAGGTAGTAGATGAGGACGCTGTTCTCTTCGTCCAGACTGCTGGGGTCTTCCAGCAGAGCGGCCGCTTCGCTGAGGGCCTGGGGGCTGGAAAGCTTCTCCACGAGAGGGTCGGTCTTCTTGAGGCCCAGCTTCTCCCAGAAGGTGGCCGGCTGGCTGAGCTGGGATTCGGGGCTGAGGGTCATGGCGCAGGTGGCCATCTGGGGCATCCGCTCCTTCACCCGGCGGAGGGTGCCGTACTCGAAGGAGGTGAGCACGGCCTTTTCTTCCAGCCCGGCGTCAAGGACGGCGTCGATGACCCGGTCCACGATCTCTTCGTCCCGGTCAAAGTAGGGCTTCAACTCAATATGTATCATCCTGAAGTCCTGCGCGACTTCCAGAACCTCTTCGAGGGTGGGGATCTTTTCGCCCGCGAACTCCGGGCTTTTCCATTTTCCGAAATCCAACTGGCGCAGGTCGTCGAAGTCCATATCCGGGATGTTGCCGTGGACGCCGGTCTTGAGGTCGGTGAGGTAGTCGTGGGCCACCACGAGGTGACGGTCTCGGGTGATTTGAACGTCACACTCGAAGCCGTCCGCACCCAGCGTCTTTGCCAGACGGAACGCGGTCAGCGTGTTTTCGGGGGCCAGATGGGACGCGCCGCGATGGGCGATGATGAGAGGGCGCATGGCATGGACCTCCTTAAAAGACAAAAGTTGAAAAATGCGATGCCGTTACCCATGATACACGTTTTCACAAATTTCGTCAATGACGGCGTTTCGGTCAGCAAGGCAGGCGAAAATGGGGCGAAAGTACGACTTTTACCGTCAAAACGACGAAAATTTAAGCTGGATTTTAGCACTTTTCACGAGAAAAAACCAAAAATCGGCCCATTTCTCTCCCATCTGTTTCTTCCCAACGGACAATTCCTATGGTAAGATTATAGTGTAAACGGTGAAACCTCTCCGTCACGCCTACGGCGTGCCACCTCCCCTAATGAGGGGAGGCTTTGGCATAACGGAAAGCTTCATCTCTTCACCAGTGGCTCCCCCTCTGGGGGAGCTGTCACCGAAGGTGACTGAGAGGGTTATAGAGGATATTCAAGGAAAGAAGACGCGAAATTATGCAGAATTTTATTTTTATCTCCCCGAACTTCCCGACGAACTACTGGCAGTTCTGCCGGGAGCTGAAGAACGACGGCATGAACGTGCTGGGCATCGGCGACCAGCCCTACGATGAGCTGAAGCCGGAGCTGAAGGACAGCCTGAACGAGTACTACAAGGTCGGCAGCCTCGAGAATTACGACGAAGTCTACCGCGCTGTGGCCTTCTTCATCTTCAAGTATGGCCGCATCGACTGGCTGGAGTCCAACAACGAATACTGGCTGGAGCGGGACGCTGCCCTGCGCACCGACTTCCACATCACCTCCGGCTTCCAGACCGAGGATATGCCCCGCATCAAGTACAAGAGCAAGATGAAGGAGTACTACCGGAAGGCCGGCATCGCCACTGCCCGCTACCACATGGTGGACGATCTCAACGGCTGCAAGGCGTTCATCAAGCAGGTGGGCTATCCTGTGGTGGTCAAGCCCGACAACGGCGTGGGCGCTTCCGATACCCACAAGCTGTCCAATGACGAAGAGCTGAAGACCTTCCTCGCCTACAAGGCCGAGAATCACCCGGACGTCTCCTACATCATGGAGGAGTTCGTCCACGCCGAGGTCAACAGCTACGACGCCATCATCGACGCCTCCGGCAACCCCATCTTTGAGGCCGGAAATGTCAGCCCCGTGTCCATCATGGACATCGTGAACGACAACGACAACTCCATCTATTACATCATCAAGGACCTGCCCGAGGACACTCGCGCCGCAGGCCGTGCCGCCGTCAAGAGCTTCGGCGTCAAGAGCCGCTTCGTCCACTTCGAGTTCTTCCGGATGACCGAGAACCAGGCCAGCATGGGCGAAAAGGGCCAGATCGTGGCCCTCGAAGTCAATATGCGCCCCTGCGGCGGCTTCACCCCCGATATGATAAACTTCGCCCGCTCCACCAACGTCTATAAGATATGGGCCGACATGATCGCCTTCGGCGGCACCGATATGCCCGTGGGCGAGCACTACTACTGCCCCTTCGCCGGCCGCCGCGACGGCAAGAACTTCGTGTACAGCCATGAGCAGATCATGCAGAAGTACCAGAAGAACATGAAGATGGTGGACCGCATCCCCGACGCCCTCTCCGGCGCGATGGGCAACCAGATGTACGTCGCCACCTTCTCCACCCGCGAGGAGATGGAGCAGTTCTACTCCGATGTTCTGGCCGTCACCGACGGCGATGCTGCCGCCGCACAGGCCGCGCTTTCTCAGGTGCTGGCTCTGGGCGAGCCCACCAAGGCTCTGACCCCGAAGCCCAACCTCAGCCCGGCGGTCAAGCCCACCACTGCTGTGACAAAGACCCCCACCCGCGCCGTCACCAAGACCAGCCGCAAGGGCCGGAAGTGATTTCCACAAAAACTTTACAAACCGCAGCCGCAGAGAGAAATGAACGACTCTGCGGCTGTTTTTTGACATGAGGGCAAATGTGATGATTGACAGTGGCCCGGAAAAAGTTGTAAGATAATGCAAATGCAAAAGAGGAAAAACGCCTTTGCAAAATGAGCTGAAAGACAGGAGAATTTTCTATGAAGCTGTATCAGAAACTTACTTCTCTGCTGGTGGCTGCAGTGATGGCCGCCGTGCTGATGCCGGTGTGCATGGCGGCTCCCGGCGACTCCGTGGAGACCCGTATCAACAACGCGCTCGCACAGCGCACCGGCGCAGAGCTGTATCAGGAGATCGTCACCACTGCCCCCGATGGCACCGCCCAGACCATGATCGCAGCCCGCAGCAACGGCAACGCTTACATTAAGATGGACATGGGCGACGCCGGCAGTCTGGTCTATATCCTGAAAGACGGTCAGGGCTATCTGGTGGACGATGCATCCAAGATGGCCGTCAGAGGCGAAGTACCCACTGTGAGCACAAGCGAGGTAGTCTCCGCTGACGAAGGCGAAGCACAGGATATCCCCTGCACCGTGACCACCGTGAATGTGAACGGTCAGGACTGCGAGGCCCTGTCCTACACTGTCACCGATGCCGACGGCCAGACGGCCACCGTTTCCTACTGCCTGGTCGGCGATGACCTCAAGTATGTCGTTACCGATGCTGCCGAGGGCCGCACCATCGTGGAGTACCGCGTCACGAGCACCACTGTGGACCAGAATCTCTTCAACATCCCTGCGGATTATCAGATCCTGACGCAGGCAGAGTTTGAAGCGGCACAGGCCAGCCACTGAGAAATTTTTCTGTAGAATATGGGAGCTGCTGCGTCATGCGGCGGCTCCTTTTTGTTGTCCGCCGCCCGGGAATGTGCTATACTGTGTGCAACAGAATGCATGAGAGAATGAGGAGAACCCCTATGAAAATACCCGCAAACGGCTTTACCCACGCAGGCAAGTTCCACGCCGACGACGTGTTCGCCACTGCCCTGCTCCAGATCCTCCGCCCGGATATTAAAATAACCCGCGGCTTCGTGGTGCCGGATGACTTCGACGGCATCGTGTACGACATCGGCTTTGGCATGTTCGACCACCATCAGGAGCCCCGCGAGACCCGCCCCAACGGCATCCCTTACGCGGCCTTCGGCCTGCTGTGGCGGGTACTCGGCCCCGGCCTTGTAGGCGAGCGTCAGGCCCGGCTCATTGATGAGAACTTCATCCAGCCCCTCGATCTGAACGACAATACCGGCGAGCAGAACAGCCTTTGCGACGCTATCGGCTTCTTCAACCCCGTGTGGGACTCGAAAGAGGACCAGGACGCCTGCTTCTTCAAGGCGGTGGCTGTGGCAAAGCAGATCCTGGAGAACCAGATCGAGAGCGCCAACGCCGTCAACCGCGCCGACGAGAAGGTCCAGCAGGCCTACAAAAACTCCCGCGACGGCATCGTGGTGCTGCCCTGCTATCTGCCCTGGAAGAACGGGCTGTACAAGACCGACGCCCTTTTCGTCATCTATCCCAGCCAGCGGGGCGGCTGGAGCGCCCAGTGCGTCACCGACCACAAGACCAAAAAGCCCAAGCTCCCCTTCCCCCAGAGCTGGGCCGGCCAGCCGCAGGAGGTCATCGAGCAGAAGAGCGGCATCGAGGGCATCAGCTTCTGCCACGCCAGCCGCTTCCTTATCACGGCCAAGGACAAGGAGACGGCCCTCGCCGCCTGCCGTCAGGTGCTGAAGAACAATGGCCGCATCTGAGAAGCCGGAAAAGACAGCTTACGTCTACATGGTGCGCTGCGCGGGCGGCCAGCTCTATACCGGCTGGACGAACGACCCGGAAGCCCGCCTCAAGGCCCACCAGAGCGGCAAAGGCGCAAAGTATACCCGCACCCATACGGCGCTGGGCTTTGCCTACCTGGAAGCGTGTGCGGACAAGTCCGCTGCCCTCCGGCGGGAGATCGCCCTCAAAAAGCTGACGAAGGCCCAGAAAGAGGCCCTCTGCGCCGGGTGGATGGCTGAAAAAGAATAAATAAAAATACGAACGCCGCACCGTGCCGAAACTGGGCCGTCGACCCCGTGCCGACGGCGGACAGAATGTATAAACCGGACTGTATACAGCCATGCATATACAAACTAAAGATGCATAAAGTTTGTATATATTTAGAAAATAATGCATAAATATACAAAATAACAGAAAAGGACCGCCAAATCTGCGCAAGGTTTGGCGGTTTTCTGCATTGACGGAAAAACCGCTTGGCGTATAATAAAAGCGTACTCAGAAAGACAAGACGTCGAGCGCCCCGGGAGGGATGCCCGGGCGGCAAACAAAAGTGTAAAAAGTGTAACAAACAAAGGAGCGATCATCATGAAAAAGGAAGATATTAAGAAAGTTGTTCTGGCTTACTCTGGCGGTCTGGATACCTCCATCATCATTCCCTGGCTGAAAGAAAATTACAACAACTGCGAAGTCATCGCTGTCTCCGGCGACGTGGGTCAGGGTACTGAGCTGGACGGTCTGGAAGAGAAGGCTAAGGCTACCGGCGCTTCCAAGCTGTACGTCCTCGACCTGAAGAAGGACTTCGTCGAGAACTACATCTTCCCCACCTTGAAGTTCGGCGCAAAGTATGAGGACTACCTGCTGGGCACCAGCTTCGCACGTCCCTGCATCGCAAAGGCTCTGGCCGACATCGCCATCAAGGAAGGCGCAGACGCCATCTGCCACGGCTGCACCGGCAAGGGCAACGACCAGGTGCGTTTCGAGCTGACCCTGAAGGCCCTCTGCCCCGATATGGCCATCATCGCTCCCTGGCGTGAGTGGGACATCAAGAGCCGTGACGAGGAGATCGACTACGCCGAGGCTCATCACATCCCCCTGAAGATCAACCGTGAGACCAACTACTCCAAGGATAAGAACCTGTGGCACCTGAGCCACGAGGGTCTCGACCTCGAAAACCCCGCCAACGAGCCGCAGTACAATAAGCCCGGCTTCCTGGAGCTGGGCGTTTCCCCCGAGCAGGCTCCCGACACCCCGACCTACATCACCCTCCACTTCGAGAAGGGCATCCCCACTGCCGTTGACGGCAAGGAGATGGGCGCTGTCGAGCTGGTCGAGTACCTGAACAAGGTCGGCGGCGAGAACGGCATCGGCCTGCTGGACATCGTCGAGAACCGTCTGGTGGGCATGAAGAGCCGCGGCGTCTATGAGACTCCCGGCGGTGCTATCCTGTACAAGGCCATCAATGTTCTGGAGACCATCACTCTGGACAAGGAGAGCGCACACTTCAAGGCTCAGCTGGCTCAGAAGTACGCCGACATCGTTTACAACGGCCAGTGGTTCACCCCGCTGCGCGAGGCTCTGGATGCCTTTGCTGACAGCCTCGAGAAGACCGTCACCGGCGATGTCAAGCTGAAGCTCTACAAGGGCAACATGATCAACGCCGGCGTCACCTCTCCGTACACCCTGTACGACG